>Ga0316204_10006275_pt1 | contig 18428 bp, 14 predicted proteins | sample 6monrhotite_MG_2_FD_205661 | JGI IMG/M metagenome (GOLD analysis project Ga0316204, IMG submission 205661) | Microbial mat bacterial communities from mineral coupon in-situ incubated in ocean water Damariscotta River, Maine, United States -... | ecosystem: Environmental > Aquatic > Marine >... | reverse complement strand
CGGCTGCAAGTCCAGCCAGATACAATGAGCTGATCCATGGAATCTCTCCATGCCAATTTGTGTCCAATGTGTGGAATTGTGACCCGTCTAGCAGACCATCGCCATTATGGTCTTTGGTCATCATGAACTGGATAGACTTTTTTACGCGTGGCCAGAGCCGTTTGAGGAATGCATTGTCCGCGCTCATCGTATGTTCGCGATAAACTCGCAAAATGGTACCCAATTGACCGTCTGTCGCGAAGAAGGCGATACCTTCGCTCTCTTGCTTCATGTCAACGCCAGTGATCCCGGCTTCACCGCGATATGAAATCGAGCCGTCCTCGCAATACGCGATCCCGTAGTCGATATCCTCACGTAGTCTTCGCTCCAATTCTGGGAAAAGTCGTGATATGGTCTGGGCATATTGCCACACATGCTGGCATGTTCCGGGACAGCAATCGACGCCCTCCCATCCGTAAAATCTGCCATTGTCGAACCAATGGCACGTTTGCGTGGCCAGCGTTGAAGTGTTTGCTCCCACTCGGTTCATCAGCCAATGCGGAAGCGAGGTATCATTCCACGTTCGAGTCCAGGACTTTGTTTTGGTCGAAAGGAATTCATAATTTGCGGAAACATAGTCCAAGACTGCAATGCTCGAATCGAACTTGGAAGCGTAGTGGCGTTTGAGTTGTTCTAGATTTGGAATGTCTTCCATCGAGAAGAAGAAAACAGTCCCTCCGGTATATCGAGGAAAATACCAAGAGATTGCGAATTTCACAGTTCGAGTTTCATCGGGTGCCAATGAGAATTTGGCACCAACCGCCCCCACTGTCTGGGTGCCGAATGGTAATTCTGCGGAGGCATCTTTTGAAGCTAAGCCGCCAAAAACACGGTCGGCGAATGAAACGTCTATGGGGCGTCCGGACGGTACCTGTGCTGCGGCGGTGGGGGTAAAATCGCCTGCCAACACTCGGAGGCTCATGCTACCAAAAGCCTCGAGCTGTGACGGGTCAGAATCGCCATCAGGAATGGCTCTGCAATTGAGCGTCGCTGATCCATCTTCAATCAGCGTCTCATTGTGTCGTTTTCCATTTCCCGGTTTATCATCATACCGGCAAATCAGATTTTCGAGCCAACCACCGATTTCCACGTCGACCGTTTCGTCGGTTGGATTGGCTACGGTATACTCCAATATTGTGACCGGTAGAGCCGAGTTTTGTTCATCCAGGGGTATGAACGGGGAGTAAGCGGTAAGTTCTACAGTGGCAGGGAACGAAACGTCTGAATATCCGACCGTGGCAAGGGGATACCTGCCGTCAAACTGGATGTCCGTGAAGCCGTTTTCATTAAGCGGGCGAATGCTCTCGCCAGCCTTGTTGGTAATCTTAACCGCGAACCCTTGCTCGAGAGGCGACTTTTGCTTGAGTGGCCTTGGGTAGTGGTAACCGCGCGGATCAATCGGGCCGTCGTATCCACCGCCATAGGCTTTGAAAACATCCCAATGCCAGAGCTGCCCATCGCCGCCGAGATATACTTGCCCGGCGCAGATTCCGCCAATTGGCATCCCGATATATTCAAGATCATGGCCTGAGTAGATTTCAGGCTCACCTCTTTCATACAATGATCTGATCCAGTCATCGCTTAGCCGTTTATTCTGTGGAACGAGCTGGACAAAGTCATCTGAAACCTCGGTCGCGCAGCTTCCTTGGCAACAATCGCTTTGTGCATCTGACATTTTGAAGTTCCCGTAACTTTTGCCGCTTTGAGCGGACACGTCCTATCTTCGCGACTGTTGGATAATGCGCACCCTTAAGTCAACCAAATTTCATATGGAAACACTGTGTTCATATGTGAAGCTTGGTCGACTTAAGGGAGTAGCTCTCGATCCCGCTCTTGTTTGATGGTTGGAATTCACAACACTGTCTATTGATTATTTATATACAATCTAGTACATCATATATGAAATTGTTGTTTGGAACTAAGCTCACTAGCCGATTGAACGATCGATCGTGTCAGCGCTGTAGGGGTTCCTAAACTGAAAATCCTGGGGATGAGCGCCATGCTTGGAAAGAACCTTATTGATGGTAGATTTGTTGAAACAAGCGATGCTTTTGACGTCATTAATCCAGCGACAGGATTAATTGTTGGTTCGGCAGCGGCAAGCTCTGCCAAGGATGTAAATGAAGCAATAGATGCTGCTCGGGTATCGCAAGCTTCCTGGAGAAGACTGACCACCTTCGAGCGCGCCGGGCATCTTTGGGACATTGCGAAGCGCATTCGTGCGGAAGGTGATGAATTCGCCCGATTAATCGCAACCGAGCAAGGCAAAGTCATGGAGCTTGCCGAAGGCGAAGTCGAGTTTGCGGCATCTTACTTCGAGTACACCGCCGAATGGGCGCGTAGGATTGAAGGTGAGGTTATCACTAGCGACAATGCAAAGGAGCAAATTTTTCTTAACTTCAAGCCCATCGGCGTTGTAGCTGGAGTTCTTCCATGGAATTTTCCATTCTTCCTTATCGCTCGAAAAATGGCTCCAGCTCTACTAACTGGCAATTCAATCGTCGTTAAGCCCAGCGAAGAAACACCGCTTTGCGCTCTGAAATTCGCCGAACTTGTACAACGCAGTGATCTTCCCAATGGCGTGTTTAACCTGGTGAATGGCCGCGGCCATGAGATCGGACCTGTCCTTTGCGGTCACAAGGATGTTGGCCTTGTAACATTCACGGGAAGTGTCCCCACAGGTCGGGCGATAATGCGCGCAGCCGCCGAGAATATCACCAAGGTAAATTTGGAGTTAGGCGGTAAAGCCCCAGTGATTGTTCTGGCCGATGCTGACCTTGAGATGGCGGTTTCAAGCATCGTTGCATCACGAATTATTAACACCGGACAAGTCTGCAACTGCGCCGAGCGAGTGTATGTTGAGAGTTCACTGCATGATGAGTTTGTTGAAATGCTCGCCGCTGCGATGAAGCAGGTTACTTATGGCGATTCAATAAAAAGCCAGGATGCTGGGCGAACGATTGATATGGGTCCTTTGATCAACGAGGCGGCCGTTTCAAGGATCGATGGCATCGTAAAATCAGCGATAGATGATGGCGCACAACTGATCGAAGGAGGCGCTGTTGGCGAGACTGACCCAGGATACCACTACCAGCCTACCGTATTAGCCAACTGTGATCATGAAATGTCGGTGATGAAGGATGAGGTCTTTGGGCCAGTCCTTCCGGTCAAGGCCGTCGCGGATCTCGATGAAGCAATCGCATTAGCAAACGACAGTACGCTGGGACTGACTTCCTCAATTTTTACCCGCAACCTGAATTCCACTTTGCACGCAATGCGTGAGCTGGATTTCGGCGAAACTTACGTGAATCGCGAACATATGGAAGCATTTCAAGGCTTCCATGCTGGCGTGCGGCAGTCGGGAATAGGCGGGGCTGACGGAAAACATGGCCTTTATGAATTCATGCAGACTCACGTCACATATATTCAGGAAGCCTAATCAATATGCCAGAAGATCACCAAGTAAGTGCGCCCTTGAGAGACGTGAAGCTAAGCGACAAGTATCTCGCAGACGGCAGGGTGCTCATTTCAGGTACGCAGGCATTGGTCAGAATGACCATGATGCAGCAAGCGTTGGATACTCAAGCAGGACTGAAAACCGGATGTTTCATTTCTGGATATCGCGGATCGCCATTGGGAAATCTCGATTTAGAACTGCAGCGAACTGAGGGCATGCTCAAAGGAGGGAATGTCAAATTTGTCCCTGGCGTAAATGAAGAGCTCGCCGCAACGGCCGTCTGGGGCTCTCAACAAGCTGGCCTTCATCAGGATTCAGATTTCGATGGCGTGTTCGGGCTTTGGTACGGAAAGGGGCCGGGCGTCGATCGCACCGGCGACGCATTCCGCCATGCGAATCTATCGGGATCAGCGAAGTATGGCGGCGTGTTAGCGCTGCTTGGTGACGATCATACATGCGAATCCTCAACCACCTGCCACCAAAGCGAACTAGCGATGGTGGATGCGATGATCCCGACTTTAAACCCTGCAGGCATCCATGAAATCGTAGAGTTTGGATTGCATGGTTGGGCCATGTCGCGCTTCAGCGGTTGCTGGACTGGAATCAAATGCGTCCATGATACTGTGAGTTCGACGGCATCGATCGATTTGTCTCTTGACGACTTTGAATTCAGAACACCGGAGATGGATGACATTCCCGCCGACGGGTTAAACATCCGTCTGGGTGACACACCTCGGGACCAAGAGAAGCGACTGGTCGAGCATAAGCTCCGAGCTGCACAAGCCTATGTTCGGCAAAACGGGCTGGATCGCAGGGTTTTGGGATCATCTGGCGCGCAGATCGGTATTGTCACGACGGGTAAGTCCTATCTCGATGTCCGTCAGGCATTGTTTGACCTTGGCATAGACGAAGCACGAGCGAACGCCTTGGGTTTGACAGTGATCAAGTTGGCACTCGTCTGGCCGGTTGATCCGATTGGCGTCAAGGATCTATGCTCGGGTCTTGAAACAATCCTTGTGGTTGAGGAAAAACGCGCCCTAATCGAAGGGCAACTGAGAGATCTGTTTTTCAACGATGCTTCGTCGCCAAAAGTAATTGGAAAACTGAATCTCAATGGCGAGCCATTGTTGCGATCCATACTTGACCTAGACAGCAACGCCGCCGTGAATGCCATCAGTCATCTCGTCAATAGTCACACGGCCGACGAGCAGATCGCTGAGCTAGGACTTGCGGTCGAAAAAAGGGCAAAAGAAAGTATAGCCGAAGGCCCCCTCAGGCGCACGCCGTACTTTTGTGCCGGATGCCCGCATAGCTCGTCAACTCATTTGCCTGACGGTAGCCGCGGTATGGCAGGCATTGGCTGTGCGTGGATGTCACAGTTCATGGAACGCAATGTCGAAGGATACACCCAAATGGGCGGTGAGGGCTCGACGTGGATTGGCGAAGCACCCTTTTCCAACACGGACCATATCTTCCAAAACTTAGGTGATGGCACCTATTTTCACTCAGGACACTTAGCTATTCGCGCTGCAGTCGCGGCTGGCGTGAACATTACTTACAAAATTTTGTATAACGATGCCGTCGCAATGACCGGCGGGCAAATGCACGATGGGGAACTGACTCCATGGAGCATCGCTTGGCAAGTGCATGCAGAAGGCGTCGCAAAGATTGACGTAGTAACAGACGAACCGGACAAATATTCTTCGGCAATTGAATGGCCTCCGGGAGCACGCATACATCATCGCAGAGATCTAGACAGCGTGCAGTCAAATCTGCGGTCCGTACCAGGCACTACGGTGCTGATTTACGATCAGACATGCGCGGCGGAAAAGCGTCGCCGCAGAAAGCGTAAGACGTTCCCTGATCCGGCAAAGCGCCTGTTTATCAATTCAGCTGTTTGCGAAGGTTGTGGTGATTGCGGGATCGCTTCGAATTGTACGGCGATTTTGCCCAAAGAGACGGAACTGGGACGAAAGCGACAGATCGATCAATCGAGCTGCAACAAGGACTATTCATGCGTTGAAGGTTTCTGCCCGAGTTTTGTTACCATTCTAGATGCAGAACCACGTCGACCAAAAGCCCGGTTGTTGGAAGACCAGGTCTTTCCTGAACCAATCCATCCAAGTCTTGAAGGTGGCTACAATATCGTCATTGCTGGGGTCGGTGGTACTGGGGTTGTAACCGTCGGTGCTCTTCTCGCAATGGCGGCCCATTTGGAAGACAAAGGCTGCGCAATCCTGGATATGACTGGCCTTGCCCAGAAGGGTGGGGCGGTTCTGTCGCATTTACGCATTAATACCTCTCCCGCGGAGATTGGCACAGTTCGCATAGCGGCTGGTGGGGCCGACTTGATGCTTGGCTTCGACAATGTTGTTTCCTCCGGTCACGAAGCACTGGAGGCGATAGCCAAAGACCATACTAAGGTTCTCCTCAATACGAACGAGGTTATGCCCGGGGAATTTACCCGCAATCCAGATCTGGAATTTCCGGCGAATAAGATCGTTGAGGCCTTGCAAGAGCAAGCTGGGAAGGAAGCAATTGAAGTCGTTGAGGCAACACGCACGGCTACACAAATCCTGGGAAATTCAATTGGCGCAAACTGCCTTATGATGGGATTTGCCTATCAGCGTGGCCTCCTTCCCTTGTCCGCAAACTCAATTGAGAAGGCTATCGAAATCAATGGCGCATCGGTCGCAATGAATGTTCAAGCATTCAGGTTGGGCAGACAATTGGCAGTTGGAGGTTCAGATCTCTTTGACGAAGCATCCCGGTCAATACGAACCGCAGACATGGATAGTGATGACGTTGTCGCGTTGGTAGAGGATCGTGCCGCCCGGCTATCAGGCTATCAGAACAACGATTATGCTAATCGTTACCGCACACTTGTTCAAAGAACTGTCGAAGCTGAGCGGGCTGCAAACGTGAATGGCGTCGCAGCGACTGTTGCGAAATACTATTACAAGGTCCTGGCGTATAAAGACGAATACGAAGTGGCTCGTCTCTACACTTCGCCTGCGTTCAAGAATGAAATAGGTAAAGCATTTTCCGACGGGTTGAAGGTGCGGCTAAACTTGGCACCTCCATTCCTTGCCGAAAAAGACAAGATGACCGGTTTGCCGCGTAAACGCGAGTTTGGCGCGTGGATCCTGCCTGTTTTCTCGGTGCTGGCGAAAATGAGATGGCTTAGGGGTACGGCGTTTGATCCATTTGGTCGAACAGCTGAGCGTAAGGAAGAGCGTGCTTACATCGCAGAATATGAAGAGCTGGTAACACGCGTTGTTGCCCATTTGCGTCCTGCGAATGCAAATTCTGCAAAAGAGCTTTTGAGTCTGCCCGAACAAGTTCGCGGTTTTGGTCATGTGAAAATGGCTTCGCTAAACAAAGCGCGAGCCTTGCAAGCTGAGCTTGAATCCAAATTCGGACTTAGCTGAGCATCTTCCTGTACCAAATCTCCGCCCATTAGTGAGAATTCTATCGTGATTTTGAAATCTGACTCTCCACAAACAACAGCAGGTGAAGATATTGCAAGGCAGGTCGAGCATTTCGTCCGAGAGGTAATCGCACCATTCGAATCTGACGCTCGATGCGAGGCACATGGTCCGTCCGAAATTCTTGTGCAAGAAATACGAGGTCTGGCACGCGAGAGTTCCTTGATGACTCCGCATATTTTGCCTGACGGCACCCATTTAAGTCATCGCGATACAGCCAAAGTTTTGATTGCGGCTGGACTCTCACCGTTAGGACCAATTGCCCTCAACGTTATGGCACCCGACGAAGGCAATATGTTCCTATTGGGCCAAGTCGGCACAGCTGAGCAACAAGAGCGCTATTTGAAGCCCATTATTCGAGGCGAAGCACGTTCAGCTTTCTTTATGACCGAACCCGCAGAATTGGGTGGAGCCGGATCGGATCCTTCCATGCTCATGACCACAGCTGTTAAAGAAGGAGCTGAATGGGTGATCAATGGAGCCAAGGCCTTTATTACTGGGGCTGAAGGTGCCGAGGTCGCAATCATTATGGCGAAGACGGACAATTCGGCCACGATGTTTCTGTCTAGTATGCCCAATCCTGCAATCAAGATTGATCGCATTCTTGATACGATTGATAGTTCGATGCCTGGCGGGCATGCGATTATAAGTATCGATGGGCTAAGAGTCGACGAAGACAACATTCTTGGAGAAGTCGATGAGGGGTTTCGATACGCTCAGATTCGCCTGGCACCCGCTAGGCTGACGCACTGCATGCGCTGGCTTGGAGGCTGTATTCGCGCACAAGAAATCGCGGTAGCCTATGCGTGTAAGCGCCAAGCATTTGGCAAACGCCTGATTGACCATGAAGGCGTCGGATTTATGCTGGCAGAGAACGAGATTGCGCTCCAGCGTTCCAAATTGATGATCGAATGGTGCGCAGATGTTCTTGATTCAGGGTCGCTGGGGACGGCGGAAAGTTCAATGACCAAGGTGGCGGTGTCAGAAGATCTTTTCCGGATCGCTGACCGCTGCGTCCAGGTAATGGGCGGGTTGGGGGTATCCGGAGATACAATCGTCGAGCAGATCTTTCGCGAAGTTCGCGCCTTCAGAATCTACGATGGACCCACCGAGGTGCACAAGTGGTCTTTGGCAAAACGCATCAAACGAAACTTCGCGGGCCAGGACCAATCATGAGCAGAACCACGAAAAAGAGAGCTGCGGGAACAAACGTAGAGAATTGCCCAGCCGACATTTCAGCAATAGCCGACTGGATGGAAAGCAATATCGGCGTCAGTACTGCGCGAATAGAGGTTAAGAAGTTTGCAGGTGGACAATCAAACCCGACCTTTAAGGTTGATTGCGAAGGGGGGGCCTTTGTTCTGCGAACAAAGCCCCAAGGTCCAACACTAAAGGGCGCACATGCTGTTGATCGTGAGGCTCGAGTCCAAAAGGCTTTGCGGACTACCGGATTCCCCGTACCTGAAATCTACGGTTTTTGCGATGATGAATCATTAATCGGCTCACCATTCTATATGATGGAAATGGTTGAAGGACGCATTTTCTGGGACGCCTGCTTGCCGGAAATTGATCCTAGCTTGAGGGCTTCATATTACAGCGAACTCGTGCAAGTTCTTGCTCGACTACACACCGTGGACTTCGAGCAGATCGGTTTGAACGACTACGGCCCGACCGGTGCCTATGTTGCTCGACAGCTGTTTCGTTGGGTGAGCCAGTACAAGGATGACGAGGTCGCAGGTCGTAATGAACACATGGATCGTTTGGCCGACTGGCTACCCTTCAATGTTCCAGACGACGACGAGACGTGCCTAATTCATGGTGATTTCAGGCTCGACAATGTAATTTTCCACCCAACCGAGTGCCGCATTCTGTCAGTGCTTGATTGGGAGCTTTCTACATTGGGGAATCCAATCGCGGATTTCGCCTATCATCTGATGATGTATCGTTTGCCTTCAAGCCTGGTAGCTGGTTTGCGGGGTGTAGATCTCAAAGCCAATTCCCTTCCATCCGAGCGGGATTATGTGGCTCAATACAAAATGATCTCGCAACGCAAATCCTTGCCCCACCTTGACTATTACGTGACATTCAATCTGTTTCGTTTTGCAGCAATCGTTCACGGAATAAAGGGACGTGCAATTCGCGGAAATGCAACATCAGATCAAGCATCCAGGCTCATTGGTCTCCTTCCGGAAATCGCCAGAATTGCATGCGAGCAAATTGATTTAGCTTGATGGGTGATCAAATCGAACAGTTAGGCGTCCAAAGTCAGGATTTGGCTGGCGAGAGCATTCTTATTACGGGCGCATCATCTGGGCTTGGAGCACATTTCGCCAAGTGCTTGGGAATGCGAGGTGCCAACGTTGCTCTAGCTGCCCGAAGTGGTGCGCGATTGGCGAAACTAGAGGGTGAATTGTCAGCTCTAGGGATACGCGCGTGCTGTGTGGAAATGAACGTGACCAACGCCAAATCGGTAACAGATGGCTTTCGAGCCGTTCAAAAAGAGATTGGACCCTTAACTGGGACTGTTGCCAATGCAGGTGTAAACATCGAGGGATCTGTTTTGCAGCTCTCTGAAGCTGAAATTGCAATGCTCCTGTCGGTAAACGTTCAAGGTGCGCTCCTTACCGCGCGTGAATCCGCGCGCCAAATGATCGAAAATCTCTCCTCCCGACCGCATAATGGCAAAATCGTACTAGTATCATCAATTACAGCCAATCAGGTATCCAAAGGTATTGCGCTCTACAGCGCCTCGAAGGCGGCTGTTCAGCAGCTAGGACGATGTCTAGCTGCAGATTGGTCAAGGAAGGAAATCAACGTAAACGTCGTTTGCCCTGGTTATATTGAAACGCCTCTCAATCGCGATTGGTTCAAGACCAGCCGAGGTCAAATGCACGTAAACTCATGGCCAAGACGTCAATTGATGGCGGCTGAGGATTTGGATGGGATTATGTGCTATCTAATGTCACCAGCGAGCGACAAAACTACCGGCGGAGTTTTTACGGTTGATGACGGACAATCGCTAGCATAATTTCCATGTATGCAAAGGCATCTGTCAAAGGATCCGATCAGTCATTCAGACCAATGCCACTGGCCAAAAACGATCTATCAATTTCGGCAATAGACGTGACGCCTAGTAATGCCATGTCTCTACGAACAGCATCATTCATTATCGACATGGCCCGCTGAACGCCGTTCAAGCCGTCCGCAGCCAAGCCATAAAGGTAGGGGCGAGCAAAACTCACTGCGTTTGCACCTAATGCTATCGCCTTTAGTATATCCGTGCCTCGCCTAATCCCGCCGTCAACAATCAGTTCAAGGTCATCTCCAACGGTTTGAACGATTTCGGGCAATGCTTCAATTGGGGCGATAGAGTGATCCAGCTGGCGCCCGCCGTGGTTGGAAATCATCGCGGCGTCGAACCCCAAACTAGCTGCATTCTTGGCGTCGTCCGCGCGGACAATGCCCTTAATTACTGAAGGGCCATTCCACTCACCGAGAAGCCATTCAGCATCCCTCCAGCTGAAACCTGCGTGCAATTGCTGCGCTACAAATTCGTTTAGGCTGGTCGCAGCGGTCTTCGTTGAAAGATTTGCATATCTGATCGCAGGCTTCGTCAAATAATCCCAAGTCCAAAAAGGGGCTTTCAAAGCCTCGATGGCCTGCTTTAGGCCATAGCTGGGAGGAATGGTGAACCCATTTCTAGGATCACGCTCGCGGTTTCCCGTAACAGCAAAATCGACGGTTAGGATCATGGCCAGATAGCCGGCATCGCGGGCTCGATTGAGCATCTCTTTGACCAGGCCCCGATCTTTCCAGACGTAGAGCTGAAACCATTTGGGACCGGGAGCTAGATTGGCAATATCTTCAATGGAAACAGATGAGAGTGTCGACAGTGAATAGATTGTTCCCAGTTCGCTTGCTGCTTTTGCAACGGCGCGTTCTCCCTCGTGGTGAAACAATCGATTGCCGGCAGCTGGTGAACAGAAAAACGGGACAGGCAGTTTTTGACCAAGCAGAGTTATTGATGGATCGATCTCATCTACGCCAACGAGTGTTTTGTAGCGAAGCCGATGACGATCAAAAGCGCTCGAATTTTGACGAAGCGTGACTTCATCGTCGGCCCCGCCATCAATGTAGTCGAACACCATTTTGTGCGCTCTGCGCTTCGCAGCAATCCGAAGATCTGCGATGTTCAAGCAATTGTCGATTGAGCGTCGCGCCATAAGGGTTAAGCCTGCCTTACAACTTGTCGCTGTTGTCCCAGGCCTTCGATGGTAAGTTCCATAACGTCGCCAGCTTTCAAATACACAGGAGGTGTCTGTCCAAGTCCGACGCCGGGAGGCGTGCCCGTACTAATGACATCGCCAGGATGAAGGCTCATGAATTGGCTTAAATAACTGATAAGAAATGGGATATCGAAAATGATCGTTGAAGTTGAACCATTCTGGTAGCGATGCCCGTTTACATCCAAAGTCATCTTAAGATTGTTGAAGTCTTCAACTTCATCTCGGGTAACCAACCAAGGTCCAAGCGGGCAGAATGAATCACATGACTTTCCCTTCACCCATTGACCGGATCTTTCTAACTGAAATGCCCGCTCCGAAAGATCATTGATAACACAAAAGCCAGCAACGTGATCCATTGCTGCATCTTCGGTGATATAACTAGCATGTTTGCCAATGACGACACCGAGTTCAACTTCCCAATCGGTCTTTTCGGAATCTCGGGGGATCAGCACGTCATCGTTGGGACCTGTGATTGAACTAGTCGCCTTGAAGAAGATTATTGGCTCTTCTGGTACGTCCATTCCGCTTTCAGCTGCATGGTCTGAGTAGTTCAGGCCAATGCATATGATCTTGCCAACTCCGTTTAGGCAAGGACCAAGTCGTGTATCTGATTTGATCAAAGGCAACTGTGAAATGACTAGTTGACTTAGGGCGGCGAAGCTTTCGTCATTGATCGTCCGGCCATCGATATCTGTGATCACAGAAGAAAGATCGCGGAGATTGCCTTCATTATCAATCAAGCCGGGTTTTTCTGATCCGGCTGGTCCAAATCGCACTAACTTCATAATCAAATACCCTTCAAGGATTGGGGGAAACCGGTCAAAATGACTGCGATAGTTTCGCTAATTCGACCAACCACCATCGATCACATTGATCGTGCCGGTGGTGAAAGCAGATTCAGCTGATGCCAAGTAGGTGGCCAGCGCGGCTACTTCCTTTGCATCCCCAATGCGGCCCATTGGCTGACGGGCAATGAAATCCGCACGAGCCTTTTCATAGTTGCCGGTGGCCGAGAGTCGTTCATCAAGAGAAGGGGACTGCACAGTTCCTGGACAAATCGCATTGCACCGTATGCCTTGAGTAATGAAATCTGCTGCAATGGCCTTGGTCAATCCAATCACAGCCGCTTTTGTTGCCCCATAAGCGAACCGATTAGGAACGCCCTTTATGCTCGAAGCTACCGAGGACATGTTGATAATTGACCCCCCGCCATTAGCGATCATGCCGGGAAGACTGGCTCGGCAAATGCGGTACATGCTGTCGACGTTAATCTGAAAAGACTTTCGCCATTCAGCTTCATCGCAATCGGTTATGCTGCCGCTAGCAACGTAGCCTGCGCAGTTAAAAACTATATCAAACGCTTGGAGGTCAGAAAACAGCGCGCAGATTTCATCCGGTTCGGTGACATCGAGCTTTAGAATTTGGATTGACCTGGCCTCCGAAGCGAGCTCGCGCAGGGCATCTTCATTTATATCCGTGGCGAGGACATTCGCTCCTTCGCGCGCAAACATCCGCACGGTTTCCCGACCGATCCCTTGGCCCGCAGCTGTTACGATCGCAGACTTTCCAACTAGACGCATCATTGAATTCCTGAGCTATCGTGAGGGCAAACAACCCGGACCAATAGGCTCGAATGATTTGTAGGTGAGAATGAATTCCGTATGCCCGAGCGCTTCGGATTTACTTCTTTTACCGTTTGCGATTTTCTCAACCTGATCGACAATTTCTGTGCCAACATCATCGATAGTCACGCCTTCAGAGAGAATCTTGCCGGCATTCACGTCCATGTCCTCTTTGAGCCGACTGAATGTGTCATCGTTGGTACAAATTTTGACCACGGGAGAAATAGCAGAGCCAACGACCGAACCTCGACCGGTGGTAAAAAGGATCGCATGACATCCACTTGCGATCATCTCGACAATTTCTGCATTGTCTGAGATGTTAGGAAATCCAAACCTGACTTCGCCATCAGGGACAACGTCGAGCAAGTACAAGCCAGAGGTAGGCGGGAAATCTCCCGGTTTGATCAAGCCGACTATTTCGGATGCGCCTGACTTGGCATATGCGCCCATGCTCTTCTCTTCTTGAGTTGAAAGGCCGCCTTCGGCATTGCCTGGCGCGAAGCTTCCATGACCAAGAACGGCATAATATTTCGCTGCTTTTTCTACACTTTTGATGATTTCCTTGGCCAGCTGCGGCGTCGCCGCTCGGCTTGCCATATGTTGCTCGCAGCCAATGAGCTCACCTGTTTCTTCGAAAACGCATGTTGCACCTCGCTCGATCATTTGATCAAAAGCTCGACCAACGGCAGGGTTGGCCGTGACGCCGCTGGCTCCATCGGAGCCCCCACAAATTGTGCCAATCACCAAATCGCTCATTTCGACACTAACAGTCGGATTTTCTTCGAGTTGTTTACGCGTCTTTGCTATCCATTCGCGACCCTTCTTTACCGACGAGCTGGTTCCTCCATTTTGCTGAATCACCAGGGTTTCAACAGGTCTGCCGGAAGCCTGGATGACCGCTTCAAGTTCACGTTTGTTGAACCCCTCACAACCTAGTGAAACCAGAAGTACAGCGCCGACATTCGGGTGCGTGGAAATCTTAGCCATCATTTCGAAGGCGTAACTATTGGGGTAGCAGCCCGGAAATCCAATTAGATGAACTTCTTCGTCGCGATACGGAAGTACGATTTCGCGTGCGACATGATGCGCGCACTCCACCAAGTAGGCCACCGCGACAACATTGCGAATTCCTTTTCGACCGTCAGATCGTTTCCACCCTTGCATCATTCTCTATCCTCGGAGAAAGTGTTCCCTTCATCCAACGTGAACGTTGAAATATAGTCGCTTTTCATGTTATGAATGTGCACGATTTCGCCGATCGAAATGGCTTGGATGGCCGAGCCGATCTGGGCGCCATACTTGAGAATTTTGGCTCCAGGTTCAATCGATCGTCGTGCAATTTTAAAACCGGTTGGTGCATCTCCAGAAATTTCGACAACTCTGTTGTCGATGTAAATCTGCTCGCCACTCGCTAAGTCCTGGCGCGCTACCACCACATTGTCTTCCGCGGCTAACAACAGAACCTGATTTTTCGTCAGACCTTTATTCGGTAGCTCGAATGTTGATTTGTTAGGCATGGGCGACCTCAAGCCCATACGTGGACACGGCGGTGCCGGAGAAAATTCTGTCTCGCTCTGCAGTCGAGAACTGTTCGCAAAACGATTCTGCGGTCCGCAACCAAGTCGAATAGTCAGAAGCTAAGCTTAAGACAGGCCAGTCGCTTCCCCACATTACTCTTTCGGGACCGAACAGACGTAAAATTGTGATCACAAACGGCGCTAGATCATCGACTTGCCAATCTTCATCTGCCTCCGTGACAAGTCCGGACATTTTGCAGTAGGTATTCGGCTTGCTCGCAATCTGCGCCATATCATCGGCCCAAGATTGAATCTCTCCTGAGGCAATCTCAGGTTTTGCGCCGTGATCGATTACCACGCGAAGACCTGGGTGCTTTGCGATGCGCTTGTTGAGGTTTGGTAGGTGCTTTGGGAAAACCAACGCTTCAAAGCAAAGCCCCAGATCAGCAAGTGTTTGAAAAGCGTGATCGAGATCAGGAGACAGTATCCAATTTGGGTCTTCAATCTCTTGAATCATTGGTCGAATTGCTTTGAGTTTGCCGTGACTTCGAGAGAGCAAACCCTTAATCCGTTCCGAACTATCAGGAGCGGACATTTCAACCCAACCTACGACACCCAAAATGAATGAGTTTTCTGCAGCCAATTCCATCATGTAGTCGGATTCCGCTTCGGTGGCGGCGGCTTGGACCAAGACTGTCCCAACTACTCCATTGGATTTCAAAATGGGTTCTAAATCGGCGGGGCCATAATCGCGGTAGAGTGGCGCAAGTTCACTTGTAAGCCAGTGATAATCACCGCGACTGAGTTTCCAAAAATGCTGGTGAGAATCGATTATCATGGCGTTGGTACTCGCTCGTCCAACAATGCTGCGGATTTAAGATCAGACCAGAAAGAGGCCGGAATTTTTTCGTTGAAATTATCGAGTGTTTGAATGACGCGTCGCGCGCTTCCCATTCCTGGAATGACCGTGCTAACTAGCGGATTGGCCAATGGGAATTGGAGAGCTGCGGCCGCCAAAGTGACGTGATGCGCCTCGCAAACATCTTCAATCGCCTCGACCCTCTTTATCACCTCCACTGGCGCTGGTTCGTAATCGTAGTAGGGCGTTCGCTTCCCTCGCACACCAGTGGCGAGTATTCCCGAATTATATGCTCCGCCTACTATCAAGGTTGCGCCGTGTTCGGCACATTTCGGCATGAATGTGGCCAAAGAAGTCTGCTCGAGCAATGTGTATCGGCCGGCCAACAAAAAACAGTCGAACTTTCCGATTTCCATCGCAGCTTCGCAGATTTGCCATTCGTTTACGCCAAGACCTATTGCTCGCAGTTGCCCGGCTGAGCGGAGTTCTTCCAATGCACGGTAGCCGCCATCGGCAAAAGCTTTCCAATGTGCTGAGTTGGCATCACCATGGGTCAGCTCTCCAATGTCATGGACAAGCGCAATATCGATCGAAGCGAGCCCTAATCGGTGAAGACTGTCCTCAAACGATCGTAGGACGCCATCATAAGAGTAATCATACTCAGGGGAGAACGGCATCGGAGAACAGAAGCCATGGCGCATCTCCGAGCCGCGAACTTCGTAGTCGGGTCTTAACAGCCGCCCTACTTTTGTGGAAACTACAAAGTCCGATCTGGGCTTTGTTCTTAAGATGTTTCCAACGCGGCGTTCGCTTAAGCCAAAACCGTAATACGGTGCTGTGTCGATATAGCGCATCCCGGCATGCCAAGCTTCGGCAACTGCTACATTGCACTCGTCGTCCGAAACTTCGCGATACAGATTGCCAAGTGGCGCTGCCCCGTATCCCAGTTCGGTGACCTCAACATTGGTTTGTCCAAGGCGGCGCTTAGATAGAGGGATGCAACCGTCAGTCACTGCTGGTCCCCAAATCTGAAGGTGTAACGACACCCTTCTTCAAAATTATGTTGCCATAGAGCCGTGTCTCGCCGGTCGAGATGATTGCAAACGCGCTTTGCGAACGCTCATAGAACTCGAACCGCTCAACCGGAGCAATCTTGCTGGGGTGGTCTGCACTCCGGTCAATTTCACTTTGAAAGGCGGAGACTATCGACGGCAATTCTCCGTGTTCTTCGACCGGTTTCATGAAACGCCCTGCTGGCAGGTCATAGGTGTCGAGAGGCATGACTTGAACAACGGCCCTCAACATCTCGACTGCATTGCTTCCGTCTGCACGGAGAAGCAATTTGGCGTTGCTTGCGGCTGGGAAGTTCGCGTCAACGATGGCAATCTCGTCACCATGGCCCATTGCTCGCAGGGCGTGCAAAATATCTGGCGTTAGCAGGGGGGCGACATTTCTAAGCATATTTGATTGAGCTCTGAGCTGTTTCCAATGGCGGTCTTGTATCCCCGTCCTTTTGTTGCATCATATCTGCGTAGTCAATTCATATTTGAAATTTTTTCGAGTTTGAGGCATAAACGCCTTTGTTCAGATCGGCCTAGCCAGATCAAATCTGTGCACGGCAATTGACGTCAGCCAATGGTTGGCTAATTCATATGCAAATCTCATGGAGAATCTTGTTTGACCGACCCAGCATCTAAGAATGTCGAAAATGAAGGCGCAGACACCAAAAAGTACAAAGCGCCGGCTCTCGAGAAAGGGCTGGATGTCCTAAGTTTGTTGTCCAGTTCAGCGCGCGAGCTCAAGTTTCCGGAGATTACTGCAGCGCTTGGAAGATCGCAGAGCGAGCTATTCCGTATTGTTCATGTTCTAGTTCAACGCGGATATGTCGATCGTTCTCCGACAGGGACATATCGCTTAACCAATCAATTGTTCCGACTTGGTATGGAGCAACCGCCCGTTAGAGATTTGATTGGGACTGCTTCGCCAGTCATGCGGACGTTAACTCATACTATTGGGCAATCTTGTCATTTGGCTGTTCGCTCGCAGGACCAAATCGTCGTAATTCATCGGATTGAAGCGCCAGGAGAAATCGGGTTCTCGGTGCGCATCGGGTATCGTCGTTCCATTGGAACTACTACGTCAGGTTTGGTAATTTTTGCATTTCAGCCAACAGATACCAGAGCTGAAATCATCGATTCTGTTCAAGACTCTGAGGAGGATTTTGATATCAAGCGTTTCTTGAGTGCAGCCGATATTACAAACGCGAACGGTTTTGCAGCAGAGCCAAGTAAATTTGTTCGTGGGATCATGGACCTTTCGTACCCAATCCTCGAAAATGGCGTTGCAATTGCAGCGCTAACAATTCCATTTGTTGATAGTGAAATGAACTCAGTTTCAAGGGACGAAACACTTGAGCATTTGAAGCGATCTTCGCTGGAAATTTCTGCCAACCTGCTAAAGCCTGGTACACGGCCGTCTATCGGAGAAGAATGAAGTTAGAAGGTCTTGTCAGGCTAACGTGGCAGGCGAGGGCGCGGGCTAGTTACGAGTGACGAGCCACCCGCAAGAGAGTAAATAGCTCCTCGCTTGCGACCAGAGACAAGTTGGTTTCCGACTGCGTCCACCGCCACCCAGTCTGCTCTCTGCATTACGGGTTGAGCTGAAATCTCCAGAAACTAGCGATCAAGGGCCCGCGTGCGTCCCAATCCCGTACGGGAGAGAAGCTGATAGGCTGATCCGATTGGCTGATTTTGCCTCAAATTCTCTGCTTCGAGACTTCGCGGTACAGGATCGAAATGACCGACACGCCAAATCGACCTAAAGCGTTCAATTTCTTCAGCAAATCACCTCATCGACCAACAAACCGTAGGACTTTTCAGTTTGCATTGCAATCAAAACGATGGTATATCAGATACTTAATCCAATGATCGAAATCGTTGAATGCAATGGACCGAAAAACGGCGCGATTTTTTGATACCAAGCATATCAACTGGCTTCGTATCTTGATATCGTTGATATTTCAAATTTGGATATTTGATGCAATTGGTACCCGAATTCTCTGTTTTCTGTATCTATGATATCCTCAGCGTGACGAGCGCTGCGTTTGGGGACAGATTTCATGACCATTAGAGCTGACACCAAAAACGTATCTGGCTTGCCT
>Ga0316204_10006274_pt1 | contig 18428 bp, 17 predicted proteins | sample 6monrhotite_MG_2_FD_205661 | JGI IMG/M metagenome (GOLD analysis project Ga0316204, IMG submission 205661) | Microbial mat bacterial communities from mineral coupon in-situ incubated in ocean water Damariscotta River, Maine, United States -... | ecosystem: Environmental > Aquatic > Marine >... | reverse complement strand
TCCTCTGCGATTTTTTCAGTCGTATTTAATAATTCACGCATACGCACATCGAGTGCCAGCCGACTTAGTTCAAGAGAATCATCAAGTGCTTGTTCTACTCGCAGGTCAAACCAACTATCTATACCTCGATGTAGGAAATCTAGAGAAAAGTAGTACACAATTAAAACAGGTGTTACTGATAACAAGGAAAACAGCATAACCATTCTGACAGTCATTCGCGATCCGACAATCTTGTTCTTGAACTGGCGAATCAATCGCTTAAGGTTCAAAAGGATCAATATGACCAGAGTAATTAAACCTAGTGCATTTAAGATAAGCAGAACGGAATAATAACGATCAAATAATTCTGAGTTTTGTAATGCTTGGCTCATCATTACTAATGAAGCAAGCATGAAAATAAATAAGCTTGAGCCAATCAATAATATTAGCTTACTACCTTTGTTCATCGTCCCAATTCCCATTCATACCATTCACTTGATAGATCCCAGTTTGGAGAAAAATACGCTTGAGGTCGCATTGGCGGTGGCAATGATTCTATATCAAGATATGCCCGAATTCTTGCTATGTATGTTTTATTTTCAATTAATAAGTCTTGATCAAACAGAGTCATTCTTGAAATGGTTTTTATATGGTTTAACGCGGCGTCAAGATTATCATAGGAATGGCGTAAGCCAGTTAATAAATCGATAGTTAGAAAATTCTCGGTTAGTGGTTTATGTTCTAATTTATATATCAATTTTTTTTCACTAATCGTTTCATCCCATAGCCATGCGCGTTTTAAACGCAATTGAAAATGAGCATGAATTTCAAATGATATTCCATGACGTAATGCTTTATATGCTTCTTCTGATAATTCAAAGTCATATGAGGCATCAAGATAATAAGTATTATTTTCAAGATAAACATCAGTAGTGTTTATCTTGGTGGTATTCGCAAGGCAGGCATGATGAATACAGAGGAATATAACAAGGATGCTAATTTTTGCTATGTTAGTAGACATGAGACTAATTCTTCTCCAGGCAAGCATAGAAGAAACCGTCCATATTATTTTGTCCTGTTAAAATTTGTTTGCCATAGCCCGTGTCTTTACCCCATTCCGCATCAATAGGCTTGAGAACACAGTCGCTGTTATTATCAATAAATTTGTTTATGAGCTCCGAGTTTTCCTGTTTAAATATAGAGCAAGTAACATAAACCAATAAGCCTTTCGGTTTTAAGGTTTGCCATAGCGTTTCTAAAAGTTTCATCTGCAACGTGTTAATTGCCTTAACTTCTTCAGGTGTTCTTAATATTTTAATATCAGGATGTCTGCGCATAACACCTGTGGCGGAGCAAGGTGCATCTAATAAAATACGGTCAAAAGGTTCCTTGTTCCACCAGTGATCAATATCAATGATGTCTGACACTTTAGTTATTGCATTTAGGCCTAGTCTATTTAGTGTTTCAGATAATCTTTTTGCACGCTTTGGGTCTTTTTCGATGACCGTCAAAGATTTAATCTTTGTTTGCGACTCAAGTATGTGTGAACTTTTACCTCCTGGCGCAGCGCAGGCATCGAGGACATTTTGTTCTGGTTTTAAATCAAGTAGATCTACAGATAGCTGAGCGGCAAGTTCTTGTACTGAAACCTCTCCTTTATCGAACCCCGGCAATTTATCAACGTCAATTGGTTTGTCCAGGAGTATTCCCTGTTCTGAATAAGGAGTGACTTGTCCTGCAATACCAGCTTGTTTCATTTTAACCAGATACTGCTCACGACTTTGACGTAGTTGATTTACTCGAAGGTACATAGGAGGATGTTGATTGTTTGCTTCGAGGATACTTTTTTGTTCTATGGGCCAGTCTTGCCGAAGCTGTTCGACTATCCATTTAGGGTGCGATGTTGCAAGGCCATCGTCACTATCAATATTAGGATCAAATAGTTTCGTTTCACGAATATACCGACGTAAGATTGCATTGACTAAGTTCTTAGCCCATTCCATTTTTATTTTTTTGCAGGTGTTGACGGTCTCAGAAACTACAGCATGGGGTGGAATTCGCATAAAGCGTAATTGATATAATCCGATAATCATTAAATATTTAAGGCGACTATCTTTTTTCTTGATACGTTTATCTAATAGTTGGTTAAGAATATATTCAAGTTGGATATACCACCTGAATGTCCCATAACAAATTTCCTGGATTAACGCTTTGTCATTTCCTGCTTGCTTGAATGATTCGTTATTACGTAATGCATAGGTGAGGGTATGGTTACTTTCGATTACCTGCTCAATAATTTGGGTGGCTATTAATCGTGATGACATGGCAGTTACAATTAACAGGCAACGATATTATCGTTGATAAAATCAGGGTGACCATTAAGAAAGTCCTTTGCGGACATTGGACGTTTTCCAGGCAATTGTAATCTTGTGATGGCCAGAACATCTTTACCCGTCATAATGTCCAGACTTGTTTTGTTGTTCAGTATAGTACCTGCCATTAAATTATCTGGGCCTTGTTTTATTTCTGCTTCCCATATCCTTATATTAATGTTGTTTATTTCTGTATGTGTCACAGGGAATGGATTGAATGCGCGAATTTTTCTTTCCAGTTCAATGGCAGACTGAGTCCAGTCTATTTTTGCCTCTTGTTTACTTATTTTATTTGCATAAGTCGCCTTTGAATTATCTTGTTCCATTGCAGTACTTTCACTATTAACAATGTTGCTCAGGATATCGTTTATGTTTGCTGCACTCAGAACAGCCAAACGATCGTGTAATCTTCCCGCAGTATCATCAGGCATAATCGAACAAGTAAGTTGTTCCAAAATGGGGCCAGTATCTAACCCACTATCCATCTGCATGATTGTTATGCCGGTCTCACTATCACCTTCTTCTATGGCTCTTTGAATAGGCGCCGCTCCACGCCATCGCGGGAGTAAAGAGGTATGTATATTAATGCAGCCATATTTGGGCGTCGCCAGTATTTCAGGAGTAATAAGAAGGCCATAGGCTACTACCAGCATTAGATCACAATTCTTTAACGTATCTGAAACAAATTCTTTAGATGTCGCAGGTTGGATAACAGGAATATTGTTTTCTAGAGCACAGAGTTTAACGTCACTGGGTTTGAGCTTGCGGCCTCGTCCTGCTGGCCTATCAGGCTGGGTTAGAACTAGCTCAACAGAATGGCGACCTTCACGAATTAGTTCTTCAAGCACAGTTCGGGCAATTTCCGGCGTGCCTGCAAATGCGAGCCTTAATTTGGCTTGATTCACAGTACGTTTTGCTGAAGTTTTTCTTGTTTATCGACTTTTTTCTTTAAGCGCTGACGTTTAAGTAGTGAGAGATAGTCAATGAATAACTTACCATCAAGATGGTCGATTTCATGCTGAACACAAACGGCTAACAGTCCATTCGTATTGCTCGTAACTAATTCATTATTAAGGGATTTATAGCAAAACTCTATATATTCAGCGCGTTCAACAATGTCGTAATAATCAGGCACCGAAAGGCACCCTTCTCGCATTGTTTCACTGCCCTCTAATTTTGTAATTTCTGGGTTGACTAATATTAATGGCTCGTTTTTTTCTTCCGATATATCAATAACAACGATTCTTTGCTGAATATTGACTTGAGTAGCCGCGAGACCAATACCATTTTCGGCATACATCGTTTCCAGCATATTTTCGGCAATTTCCTTAACGTTTGAATCAATATTTACGACCGGAATCGCCTTATTACGCAGGCGTGGGTCAGGAAAGTGCAAAACTTTGAGTATTGCCATGGCAATATTCACTCCAAAATGGTTATAACTGACTGATAGTATATAGGAAAAAATATTTGTTGCAGTTAAACCACAATAAAATAGCGTCACGGCTAACATTTTGTTAGACTTTTTGCTAATCTACATTAAGTAAATCATGTAAGGTAATAGACATGTTCAATAAAATTCTAATTTCATGTGCCATTTTGCTAATAACTGTTAGCGTGAGGGCGGATGAAATAACTATAAATCCAGACCATCCAGAACAATACACCGTCGTGAAAGGCGATACGCTCTGGGGTATCTCAGCCCGGTTTTTACAACAGCCTTGGCGCTGGCCGGATATTTGGGGCGTTAATCCGCAGATAGATAATCCGCATTTGATATACCCAGGAGATATTGTCTCTCTTACATATCAAGATGGTCAGCCAGTTCTTAATCTTCAGAGGGGATCTGGTCAAGTAGTATCGGGTCGTAATGTGAAATTGTCACCGACTATCCGTAGTACGGATAATGCTGAGGCCATACGAACTATTCCTATTGATGCAATTCAGCAGTTTCTAAAACGGCCAATTGTCCTTGATGATAATGAGATAGATCAGTGGCCCTATGTAGTGTCAAGCTATGATGAACATTTGGTAGCAACCACAGGGAATACGATATATGTGCGTGGTATTCCAGAAGGATCAGACGTTGCAAAATACTCTATCTATCGAAAGGGTGAACCTTATGTGAATCCCAAAAAGAGTGGGGAAGATGAAGGTGAAGTTTTGGGGTATGAAGCCATTTATGTTGGCGATGCTACAATTAAACAAAGTGGTGATCCTGCTTCAGCCTTAATTACAGTCGTTGATCGAGAGGTTCTTAAAGGTGATCGATTACTCCCGCAAACTGATGAAGAGATCAGTACAGATTTTTATCCACGACCTACAAGTAATGAGGTAGCAGGAAATATTTTATCTGTTGTTGATGGTGTTGCTCAAATTGGACAATATCAAGTTGTTGTTTTAAATCTTGGCAAAGAACAAGGTATTGAAGCGGGTAATGTGCTCGGTGTTTACCAAGCTGGCTATGTTGTTCAAGACAAGATTGGACCAAATATACAAAAAAGTGACGCGCAGAAGGCTGCTGAGTTGGAGGAGCTTACAGAAAATGGAACTGTAATAAGCAAACTCGCCTATGGAGTTGGTCAAGGCATTGAAGCATTTAATGAAACATTCCCAACGATAGCTAACACACAAGACAAATCTGAAGACGTGTTGTTACCTGAAGAATATGTTGGTGTTGTTATGGTTTTTAAAACCTTTAATAAAGTTAGTTATGCATTAGTGATGGAAACACAAGGCCCAATGCACGTATTAGATGCAGTAAGAAGCCTATAAGCAGATATAAAAATTTTAGAAACCGCACATACATAGTGAAACTAATACTATAATCAGCGGATAAACAATAGATCTCTCCTTCAATGATATTGAAGGAGAGATCACAATTAGAGTTTTCATATGGATGTGGATTCTACTCAAAAATATATCGATTGGTTATCGCTTACGCAAGCGACAGGTATTGGTCCTGCAATTTGTAATAAATTATTAATCGAATTCAAAACTCCTAAGGCTATACTGTCGAGTAACCATAATACTCTTAGACAATTTGGCTTAAATGACGTATCAATAATTTCCCTGCTTGAACCAGATCAGAGACAAATAAGCACAACCCTTGAATGGTTGAATCAGCCAAATCATCATTTAATAACCTGTCATGATGACGATTACCCAGAACTACTAAAATCTATACACTCTCCTCCAATGATTTTGTTTGCTACAGGGCAGCGGGAGGTATTGGGTTTTCTGCACTTCGCTATCGTAGGTAGTAGAAACCCTACTGCTGGAGGGAAAAGGTTGGCTGAAGACTTTGCCGCTGAATTATCAAGGTCAGGCCTGACAATATGCAGTGGTCTTGCATTGGGTATTGATTACCATAGTCATTTAGGCGCTTTGAATGCAAATGGTTCGACAGCAGCGATATTAGGCAATGGTTTAAATAGTATCTATCCCGCGCGCCATAAAAAAATTGCCCACCAAATCATCGAAAATGGATTACTGCTTTCAGAGTATCTTCCGGACACAAAACCAAACCCGGGGAATTTCCCCCGACGAAACCGAATTATTAGTGGCATGAGTATGGGCGTTTTGGTTGTCGAAGCTGCAAAAAGAAGTGGTTCATTGATTACAGCGAATTATGCACTAGAACAGGGTAGAGATGTTTTTGCGATACCAGGATCAATACACAATCCACTTGCGCGAGGGACACATAGTCTAATCAAGCAAGGTGCAAAATTAGTTGAGACGGTAGATGATATTCTTGAAGAGTTATCCTCAATGGCGAATTTTGTGCTTAATGATTCCAGCACACTAGATGCTAGCCGGTATGGGTACAGCGACTTGGATCCAGATTATAAGTTACTACTAGATAGTATGGGTTACGAAATAGTATCAGTAGATAGCCTTGTTGAATTAACAGGATTGACGGCAGATGTAGTTTCCTCCATGCTGTTAATATTGGAACTTAAAGGAATGATTGAATCCCAACATGGTGGTAAGTATAGTCGCTGTTCTTAAAGAGATTGGCCAAATAGAAGATTACAATTTATGAAAGAAACTGTTTTAGATGTACTCATATATTTATTTGATCATTATGTCGAGGAAGAACTCGAAATAAACCCCGATCAACAAGATCTGAAAACCCAATTGGTTCAGGCTGGTTTTGCCGATCTACAAGTTGATAAAGCAATTGATTGGTTAGAGGGATTAGCGACTCAAAAGGATGTTTTGGATACCAGTATTCTGCGTTCACGATCTATAAGAGTTTTTAACGATATAGAGAATGAAAAGCTCGATGTTGAATGTAAGGGATTTTTGTTATTCCTAGAACAATCAGGCGTACTTGATTCGGAAGATCGTGAGCTAGTGATCGATAGAGTAATGGCGCTTGAAACTGATACTATAGAATTACAGCAATTAAAGTGGGTCGTGCTGATGGTATTATTTAATCGACCTGGCAAGGAAGCTGCGTTCGCCTGGATGGAAGATATTATTATGGATGAAGTTAGTGCTGTAGTTCATTAGAGTAATTTATTAGAATTTGATATCTTCATCACATTAAATTTTTTATCTTTTTTTTCATTAATTAGAAAGTGATATTGTTTAGCAAATATGAGTAGTTCTCTTGTAATTGTTGAGTCTCCCGCCAAATGTAAAACCCTTGAAAGTTATCTCGGTAAGGATTTCAAGGTTTTGGCATCGTATGGTCACGTCCGTGATCTTTTGCCTAAAACAGGCGCGGTTGACCCTGAAAATAATTTTTCAATGCGTTATGAAGCCATTGAAAAAAATGCTAAGGCTGTTGATACTATTTCAAAAGCTTTAAAGAAAGCCGATACATTATACCTTGCAACTGACCCTGATAGAGAAGGAGAAGCCATCTCATGGCATCTTCATGAATTATTAAAAGAAAAAGGCGAGTTGAAAGACAAACAGGTCTATAGAGTTGTTTTTCATGAAGTCACCAAGAGTGCAATTCAGGATGCTATAAAACATCCTCGAGAATTAGCTTCAAATTTAATTGATGCACAGCAAGCTCGTCGTGCACTTGATTATCTAGTTGGCTTTAATCTTTCTCCATTACTCTGGAAAAAAATCCAAAGAGGATTGTCTGCAGGTCGTGTTCAGTCACCAGCGCTGAGGATGATTGCAGAACGTGAAAAAGAAATACAAGCATTTGAACCAAAAGAATATTGGACCATTGAAGCTGACCTAGAACATAAAAAAAGTAGCTTTCTTGGCAAACTTACGCAGTTTGAAAATGAAAAAATAAAACAATTCACTATACAGAAAACTGATCGTGCTGCAGAAGTGAAAGCGACTTTGGATAAAGCAGCCGGTGGTGAGTTGTTGGTTGAAACAGTCACTAAAAAACAACGTAAGCGGCAACCTGCAGCGCCATTTATAACTTCAACCTTGCAACAAGAAGCAGTACGCAAGCTAGGGTTCACAGCACAACGGGCCATGCGAACAGCACAACAACTTTATGAAGGTATTGATGTTGGAGAAGGTGCTGTTGGTCTTATTACCTATATGCGAACAGATTCAGTTAATCTCGCTCAAGAAGCAATTGTTGAAATACGCGACTTCATATCTTCTAGATACGGCAAGGAATCTTTGCCCGACGAGCCTAGAGTGTTTAAAACAAAATCTAAAAATGCTCAAGAGGCACATGAAGCCGTTCGTCCAACGTCAGTAGCCAGAGTGCCGCAGGATATAAAAAGCAGTTTAAGTGCAGAGCAATTCAAACTATATGAATTGATCTGGAAAAGAACTATGGCGAGTCAAATGACGCACGCTACCATAGACACTGTCGCGGTTGATATGTCATGTGGTGAAGGGAATTTGTTTCGAGCCAATGGTTCAGCCATTGCTGATGCGGGATTTATGGCCGTCTATCTTGAAGGCAAGGATGATTCTAAAGGGGATGATGATGAAAATATGTTACCCCAGATAGAAGAAGGCGAAAAAATAAAATTAAAAGAGATACGCGATGAACAACATTTTACTGAACCACCGCCACGTTATTCTGAAGCGAGTTTGGTGAAATCACTTGAAGAATATGGAATTGGTCGTCCATCAACTTATGCCAATATCATATCAACTCTTAGAAACAGAGAGTATGTAGAGGTAGAAAACAAACGTTTTCACCCTACCGATGTGGGCAAAATAGTGAATGATTTTCTAACTAACCATTTCAAGGACTATGTGGATTATGAATTTACCGCCAAACTTGAAGATGAATTAGATGCAATTTCTAGGGGCGAGAAAGACTGGATTCCATTGCTGCAAGAGTTTTGGACGCCTTTTCATACTCAAGTTTTAGATATAGACGAAAATGTTAGTCGTAGTGAAGTTGCGCAAGCAAGGGTCTTAGGCGCGCATCCAAAATCAGGAAAAGAAGTCTCAGTACGAATTGGCCGATATGGTCCTTATGCCCAAATAGGTACGAAGGATGATGAAGACAAACCCAAATTTGCCGGGCTAAGACCAGGGCAGAAATTAGATAGCATCACATTTGAAGAAGCGTTGGAGTTGTTCAAATTGCCGAGAATACTTGGTGACACTGACGAAGGTGAGGAAGTTGCAGCCAGTGTTGGACGTTTTGGACCCTATATTCGATACGGTAGTAAATTTGCTTCACTTCCAAAAGAAGAAGACCCTTATACAGTCACATTTGAGCGAGCGCTTGAACTCGTAGCCGAAAAGAAAAAGGCCGATGCAGAAAAGCAGATTAAGATTTTTGTTGAAGAAGGAATATCTATACTAAATGGACGTTACGGGCCCTATATTACTGACGGCACTAAGAATGCGAAAGTACCTAAAGATAGAGAACCTGCTTCTTTGGAATTGGAAGAATGCATTACTTTACTAGCCGCAGCTCCCGTCTCTCGTGGGCGAGGACGCAAAAAGAAGGCTACTGCAAAAAAGAAAGTAAGCAAAAAAGCTACAACGAAGAAAAAGACTAGCAAGAAGAAAGCTAGTAAAAAATCAGCCACAAAAAAGACGACTAGCAAAACTAGTTAGTTGATAAATTACTACTTGGATAACTTATTCTACTTCAGATGAATACATCGCATTTGAAGCAAGCAATAATTACCTTAAATAAAGGTGGTGTAATTGCCTATCCGACCGAAGCCGTTTTTGGTTTAGGCTGCATGCCTAATTTTCAAGATTCGGTGTACCGAATTCTGCAATTAAAGCACCGCGCTGTCGAAAAAGGATTGATATTGGTTGCATCGTCCATAGAGCAGCTTGAAGACTATGTGCATTTTGATAATTTACCAACGATAGACCAAATACGCGATAGTTGGCCGGGCTCTGTGACTTGGCTTATCCCAGCTAAAAAGAAGACGCCGACTTGGCTGACAGGATCTCATAGCACGTTGGCTGTGAGGGTGAGTTCTCATCCGACTGTAAATGCCTTGTGCCGAGAATTGGGACCCATTGTCTCAACCAGTGCAAACCCTGCTGGTTTCAAGCCTGCAATTACTACACAGGAGGTGCTCTCCTATTTTGGAGAAGAGCTTGATTATGTAATTCCTACAGAAATCAAGAATAATTTGAACCCAACAGAGATAAGAGACGCTCAAAACGGTAATATTATTCGTGTAAGCTAAATTATTGATAATACGAGTGTTGACAGCGGTAAACGAATATTCCAGAATAGCCGGCTGAATTTTGGAGGGGTACTCAAGCGGTCAACGAGGGCAGACTGTAAATCTGTTGGCTCAGCCTTCGTAGGTTCGAATCCTACCCCCTCCACCAAAATGAATTTTATAGTGGATTGCAGTAAGTATAGTAGATTTTTAACGTAATGGTATTTTTGAAGTGCCAGATTCGATGAAAGTGAATGATGCGGAGTAAATCTGTCAATTGAATATTGATAGCAAATGGGTGATGTAATATTTGGCGGGTGTAGTTCAATGGTAGAACGTCAGCCTTCCAAGCTGAACACGTGGGTTCGATTCCCATCACCCGCTCCAAATAATGACATCTATAGATGTTTTAAGCATAGTTCAGAATATCGAATTTATTGACTAGGTAGCTGAAACTGGTTTATTTGCTCATATAGCTCAGTCGGTAGAGCACTTCCTTGGTAAGGAAGAGGTCACCGGTTCAAATCCGGTTATGAGCTCCACTATTTTGAGTTTTAATTAATTTTTATTACTAACTAAATATATTGAAGAGGTAATGAGCCGTGTCCAAGGAAAAATTTGAACGCACGAAACCGCATATAAACGTCGGCACGATAGGCCATGTCGATCATGGTAAGACGACCTTGACGGCGGCAATCACGAAAGTGATGACGGAAAAGCACGGTGGTGAAGCAAAGGCCTATGATCAGATTGATAATGCGCCAGAAGAACGCGAACGCGGCATTACCATCGCAACTGCTCACGTGGAATATGAAAGTGACGACCGTCACTATGCGCACGTTGACTGTCCGGGTCACGCGGATTATGTGAAGAACATGATAACCGGTGCGGCGCAGATGGATGGAGCGATATTGGTTTGTTCAGCGGCAGATGGCCCGATGCCTCAGACGCGAGAGCATATTTTATTATCACGCCAAGTCGGTGTGCCTTACATCGTGGTTTACCTGAACAAGGCAGATCAGGTTGATGATGCCGAATTATTAGAGTTGGTTGAAATGGAAGTACGTGAATTATTGGATTCATACGATTTCCCAGGTGACGACACACCGATCATCACTGGCTCAGCGTTAAAAGCAATAGAAGGTGACACCTCAGATATCGGTGTTCCTTCGGTTGAGAAGCTGGTTGCAGCGATGGACGAATACTTTCCATTGCCAGAGCGCCCTGTTGACCAACCCTTCTTGTTACCGATAGAAGATGTGTTCTCAATCTCAGGTCGCGGCACGGTTGTGACCGGGCGTGTTGAACGCGGTATCGTAAAAGTGGGTGAAGAAATTGAAATTGTGGGTATTAAAGATACCCAGACGACAACGTGTACGGGTGTCGAGATGTTCCGTAAGTTGTTGGATGAAGGACAAGCGGGTGACAACGTGGGTGTTTTACTGCGTGGTACCAAGCGAGAAGAAGTGGAGCGTGGACAGGTGTTATGTAAACCGGGTTCAATCACGCCGCACACACATTTTGAAACTGAAATCTATGTGTTGAGTAAAGATGAAGGTGGCCGACATACGCCATTCTTCAACAACTACCGTCCGCAGTTTTACTTCCGTACAACGGATGTCACGGGTGCGATGGAATTGCCTTCCGGTACCGAGATGGTAATGCCGGGCGACAACATCAAAGTAACGGTTAAATTGATTAACCCGATTGCGATGGAAGAGGGCTTACGTTTTGCAATACGAGAAGGGGGCCGCACCGTAGGTGCTGGCGTCGTTTCTAAAATTATTGAGTAACGACAGGCAAATTATTTGAATTAAAGTATAGGCCAGTAGCTCAATTGGCAGAGCGGCGGTCTCCAAAACCGCAGGTTGGGGGTTCGATTCCCTCCTGGCCTGCCATTAGATAAATAATGGCCTAGGACTAAATGTAAGACACATATGAACACAAATGTTGAAACTACCAGTGGCACACTGGACACAATCAAGCTTGGATTAGCGCTATTGATTGCTATAGCTGCTTTGGTCGGCTTTTATTTTTTTGCTGACCAATCATTGCTATACCGAGTACTTGGACTGCTTGCAGCAGCAGGGCTTAGTGTTGCTATAGCGTTGCAGACAGCAAAAGGAAGGCATATTTGGGGATATTTCCAAGATGCACAGATTGAAGTTCGTAAAGTAGTTTGGCCAACACGCCAAGAAACAGTACAGACGACCTTAATTGTAATAATTATGGTTATCTTAGTAGCGATAATCTTATGGTTACTAGATATGTTTCTAGGCTGGTCAATTGGTTCATTGATGGGGCATGGGGGTTAGAATGGCGCAGCATTGGTATGTAGTGCATGCGTATTCAGGTTTTGAAAATCAAGTAATGCGCTCATTGCAGGAACGAATAGAGCGTAGTGGACTTGACGAAATGTTTGGCGAAATACTAGTGCCAACTGAAGAAGTGGTCGAGATGCGCGATGGTAAAAAACGTAAAAGTGATCGCAAGTTTTTCCCTGGTTATGTCTTGGTCAAAATGGAAATGAACGATGATACTTGGCATTTGGTTAAAGAAGCGCCAAAGGTATTAGGTTTTATTGGTGGCACCAGTGATAGACCGGCACCGATCACCGAAAAGGAAGCAAATGCTATTTTGCAACGTGTTGAAGAAGGCGTTGATAAGCCAAGGCCAAAAATATTGTTTGAGCCTGGTGAAGTTGTACGAGTTAAAGATGGCCCATTTACTGATTTCAACGGTGTCGTTGAAGAAGTGAATTACGAAAAAAGCCGTTTACGGGTATCTGTTTTAATATTTGGGCGTTCTACGCCGGTTGAACTTGAGTTCGACCAAGTAGAAAAAGAATAGTTTTATTGTTTTGATTTGTTAACGGGGAGCCGTAAGGCGCTTGCACCCAAGGAGAAAGGCTGTGGCCAAGAAAATTGATGGTTATATAAAGTTACAGGTGCCTGCAGGTCAGGCAAATCCCAGTCCACCAGTTGGTCCTGCACTAGGGCAACATGGCGTCAACATCATGGAGTTTTGCAAGGCATTCAATGCGCAAACCCAAAGTTTGGAACCAGGAATAGCTGTTCCAGTCATTATTACAGTGTATGCCGACAAAAGTTTTACCTTTGTTAGTAAAACTACACCAGCCGCAATTCTGTTGAAAAAAGCGGCGGGTATCAAAAGCGGTAGTGGAACACCAAATAGTAATAAGGTTGGTAAGGTCACTCGTGCCCAGTTGGAAGAGATTGCAAAGACTAAAGATGCTGATTTGACTGCTGCCGATCTAGATGCCGCCGTTAGAACTATTGCTGGTACTGCTCGTAGCATGGGTATAGATACTGAGGGAGTGGTCTAGTCATGGCAAAATTAACTAAAAGAATAAAATCATATCAAGACAAAATCGAGTCAGGTAAATATTACCCTGTGAAAGATGCCTTGGAGTTATTAAAGGATATTTCATCGGTAAAGTTTGACGAATCTGTCGATGTTGCACTGAATCTGGGTGTTGATGCACGTAAATCGGATCAACAGGTTCGTGGTTCGACTGTGTTACCAAAGGGCACTGGCAAGACTGTAAAGGTTGCCGTGTTTGCACAAGGTGAAAATGCAAAAGCAGCTGAGGCTGCTGGTGCTGATGCAGTTGGTTTTGAAGATTTAGCCGAAGCGATGACAAAGGGCGATATTGATTATGGCGTTGTGATTGCGACACCAGATGCAATGCCTGTTGTTGGTAAGTTAGGCAAAGTCTTAGGTCCTCGTGGTTTGATGCCAAATCCTAAAGTGGGAACGGTTACCAATGATGTAAAACAAGCTGTTGAAAATGCGAAGGGTGGTCAAGTTCGTTATCGTACAGATAAGAATGGCATTATCCATTGCACCATTGGCAAGGTATCGTTTGACGCTGATTCATTGATTGAAAACCTACACTCATTATTAATCGATTTGCAAAAGGCAAAACCAAGTTCTGCAAAGGGAGTTTATCTGGGCAAGTTAAGTATCTCTACAACAATGGGACCAGGCGTCCTAGTTGATCAGGCGAGCTTGTCAATTTAGTAAGAAATTTTGTGAATTTGAATGTGATTAGCCATTTTGCTGATTACGTTCTTGAAGACTTTGTAACTGACGGGTAACTGTCAGAACGTCAAAGACCGTAGGTGACACTCATTTGGGTGTCTTAATGTACTAAAAATTACCTACGCAGACGGTGTAATAACACACACAGGTTACTCTGTGTTTGTCACCGTTAACCGGTTTGCCCGAATGTAAAGTGAAGGCAAGCTTTTTAGTAAGGGTATGGTATTAAAACCATATTTAACTTAACAGGAGGCGAAGAGTGAGTCTTAATCTAAATGCAAAAAAAGCAATCGTTGAAGAGATTGCTGGTGTTGCGGCAGAGGCTCCTTCTGCAATCGCGGCCGAATATCACGGTTTATCGGTGGCTCAAATGACTGAACTGCGTAACGCTGCGCGTGAAGCGGGTGTGTACCTTAGAGTGGTACGCAACACGTTGGCGCGTCGTGCATTCGAAAATACACAATTCGAATGTATGCGTGAAGGCATGGTCGGGCCCTTAGTGTTGGCATTTTCTGGTGATGAACCTGGAAGTGCAGCACGAGTCGTTCGCGATTTTGCAAAGGAAAATGACAAACTAGTAGTAAAACTTGTTGCGTTGGATGGGAATCTTTTAGAGACCTCTGAACTCAGCAGACTGGCTAGTATGCCATCGCTTGATGAAGCACGCGCTATGTTACTTGGATTACTGTCTGCACCGCTTGGTAAGTTTGTACGTACGCTAGCGGAACCACCGGCTAAATTAGCTAGGGTTCTTGCTGCGCAACGTGATAAGCAACAAGCAGCGTAATAGGACAATAATCTTTATATCAGTTTAGTATTTATTTTTGGAGGATTTTAAAATGGCAGTTTCACGTGAAGAAATAAAGGAAGCATTAGGTCAAATGCCTGTGCTTGAACTCGTTGATTTAATCAAAGAGCTCGAAGACGAATGGGGTGTATCTGCGGCAGCGCCTGTTGCTGTAGCTGCTGCGCCTGGTGCTGGCGGTGATGCTGGTGGTGCTGAAGAAAAGACAGAGTTCGATGTTGTTATGACGAGCTTTGGAGAAAATAAGGTTTCCGTTATTAAAGCGGTTCGCGCAATTACAGGTCTTGGCCTGAAAGAAGCAAAAGATCTTGTTGAGAGCGCACCTGCACCAGTTAAAGAAGGTGTTAGTAAAGACGAGTCAGAGGAAGTTAAAAAGCAGCTTGAAGAAGCTGGCGCAGCTGCTGAAATTAAATAATTTCAATTGCAGCGCTTAAAAAACTTAAAGCGGAATCAACAGGCAGCAAAAGTTGCCTGTTGGTTTTTTGCGCTTATTGATATCACCCGGTTTAAATTATATATGTGTAAGGATTATCAGGCAGGGATCGTCTCTGCTATAGCACTCTTTCGCACAAACACGATGAGGAATTGTAATGGCCTATTCCTATACTGAAAAAAGACGTATTCGTAAGGATTTCGGAAAACGTCCTAGTATCTTAGAGGTTCCCTATTTAGTTGCGACTCAGATCGAGTCATTCAATCAATTTATACAAATTGATGCTAAGCCTGAAGATCGAACAGATGTTGGCTTGCAAGCCGCTTTTAAATCTGTTTTTCCAATCGCCAGTTTTTCTGGTAATGCGGCTTTAGAATATGTTAGTTACAAGCTAGGGACTCCTGTTTTTGATGTTAAAGAATGTCAGTTAAGAGGCCTAACCTACGCTGCATCATTGCGCGTTAAGGTTCGTCTTATTATTTATGATAAAGAAGCCGGGCTTAATAATAAGGTCGTAAAAGATATTAAAGAACAAGAAGTGTACATGGGTGAGATGCCATTAATGACTCGCACCGGTACCTTCGTTATTAATGGTACAGAACGCGTTATAGTGTCGCAGATGCACCGTTCGCCTGGTGTGTTCTTTGAACATGACAAAGGTAAAACGCATTCATCAGGTAAATTACTCTATTCAGCACGCGTCATACCTTACCGTGGTTCATGGTTGGATTTTGAGTTCGATGCAAAAGATCTTGTTTATTGTCGAATCGATCGCCGACGTAAGATCCATGCAACGATCTTATTGCGTGCACTTGGTTACACGACTGAAGAAATACTCGATATTTTCTTTGATACGGATACTTTCAAGTTTACTAAAAAGGGAATAACGCTGGATCTAGTTCCAGATCGCTTGCGAGGCGAAACGGCATCATTTGATATCGCGGACAAAAAAGGCAATGTTATCGTCGAACAAGAACGGCGTATTACTGCTCGCCATATTCGAGAAATTGAAAAAGCTGGTTTGACCACATTGACTGTGCCGTCTGAATTCCTGATTGGTAAAGTCATTTCTAAAGAAATCTCGGGTGAAGCGGTAGACGAAAAAACAGGGGAAATAATACCCATCGCTGCGGCGAATACTGAAATCACTGAAGAATTACTTGCAGAGATTCTTGAGCTTCCTGCCGGCCTTGAGTTAGAGACTATCTATACCAATGACCTAGATGCGGGACCTTTTGTTGCGGACACATTACGCGATGACCCGAGCACCAATCAATTAGAAGCACAGGTAGAAATTTATCGCATGATGCGTCCTGGTGAACCACCGACAAAGGATGCTGCTGAAAACTTATTCAAGAATTTGTTTTTTAGTCCTGATCGCTATGACCTCTCTGCTGTTGGGCGGATGAAGTTTAATCGTCGAGTTGGGCGTAAAGAAGTCGAAGGTGAAGGTGTCCTTTCAAAGGATGACATCGTTGCCGTGGTGAAGGTCTTGCTGGATATTCGTAATGGTAAGGGCATTATCGATGATATCGATCATCTTGGTAATAGACGTATACGTAGTGTTGGCGAAATGGCGGAGAATCAATTCCGGGTTGGACTTGTAAGGGTTGAGCGTGCAGTTAAAGAACGTTTGAGTTTGGCTGAGTCTGAAGGCTTGATGCCACAAGAAATAATCAATGCTAAGCCAGTTTCAGCTGTCATTAAAGAATTTTTTGGTTCAAGTCAGCTATCTCAGTTTATGGATCAAAATAACCCGTTATCAGAGATAACGCACAAACGACGAATTTCGGCACTTGGACCTGGTGGTTTGACACGAGAACGTGCTGGTTTTGAAGTTCGCGATGTGCATCCAACGCATTATGGACGTGTATGCCCAATTGAAACGCCAGAAGGACCTAACATTGGATTAATTAATTCACTGGCAGTTTATGCAAGGACTAACAGCTATGGGTTTCTTGAAACGCCGTATCGTAAGGTCATCGATTCTAAAGTAACTGATGAAATAGAATATCTTTCAGCTATCGAAGAAGGTGATTTTGTCATTGCACAGGCTAGCGCCACAATCGATGAGAAAGACAAATTAATTGATGAACTCGTGTCTTGTAGACACCGTAATGAATTTGCTATGTCTACACCAGATAAGGTTAATTATATGGATGTTTCACCGCGACAAATTGTCTCGGTAGCAGCATCAATGATTCCTTTCCTTGAGCATGATGATGCGAACCGAGCGTTGATGGGTTCAAACATGCAACGTCAGGCAGTTCCGACTTTGAGAGCTGACAAGCCATTGGTAGGAACAGGTATGGAAAGAAGAGTCGCGATTGACTCGGGCGTAACCGTCATTTCTGAACGTGGTGGTGTTGTTGACTCTGTCGATGCTAGTCGAATTGTTGTTCGAGTTAATGATGACGAAGTTGTTGCGGGTGAACCAGGTGTCGACATCTATAATTTGATCAAATACACACGCTCAAATCAAAATACTTGTATTAATCAAAAACCATTAGTGAAGCCAGGTGACCAGGTTGCCAAAGGTGATGTGTTAGCAGATGGACCTTCAACCGATATGGGTGAATTGGCCTTGGGTCAAAACATGATGGTCGCATTCATGCCTTGGAATGGATATAACTTCGAGGATTCTATTTTACTTTCTGAAAGATTAGTAAAAGACGATCGTTTTACTTCAATCCATATTCAAGAATTGACCTGTGTTGCACGAGACACAAAATTAGGTTCGGAAGAAGTGTCATCTGACATCCCTAATGTTAGTGAAAGTGCTCTGAATAAACTGGATGAGTCTGGAATTGTTTATATCGGCGCTGAGGTAAATGTGGGCGATATTCTGGTTGGTAAAGTGACACCTAAGGGTGAAACACAGCTTACACCAGAGGAAAAACTCCTCAGGGCGATCTTTGGTGAAAAAGCATCTGATGTTAAGGATACGTCACTAAGAGTGCCCTCAGGTATGAATGGTACTGTCATCGATGTGCAGGTCTTTACACGTGATGGTGTTGAGAAAGATGCTCGTGCACTTGAAATTGAAGAATCTGAACTGAACAGCGTCAGAAAGGATTTAAATGATCAGCTACGAATCATGGAAGACGGTGTTTATCAACGTATTGGAAAATTGTTAGCAGGAAAGATAGCTGCAGGTGGCCCATCTGGTTTGAAAGCGGATG
>Ga0316204_10006273_pt1 | contig 18432 bp, 22 predicted proteins | sample 6monrhotite_MG_2_FD_205661 | JGI IMG/M metagenome (GOLD analysis project Ga0316204, IMG submission 205661) | Microbial mat bacterial communities from mineral coupon in-situ incubated in ocean water Damariscotta River, Maine, United States -... | ecosystem: Environmental > Aquatic > Marine >... | reverse complement strand
TTGCCGGAATTCCCGATAAGAAACGCGCCGACAGCTGCCCCGCCAATCATCATCATTTCAAACGGCATGGCCGCTATGATGATGTTGAAATGCCCGCCCGCCAGCGCGAAGCCGCCGAATACCATCGCCACAACAACGACTATTCCAATGATCTGAAACATCTTACGTCCACCACCCGTTGTTTTTCCGGTGTCCTCTTTGTTACGGGACTGTCCGGTTTCGGGACTCAATATGGCGCATTAAGTTTAATGGCCGGTGTAACGGCCGTTAGGACGTGGTTTACGAGACGGATCGGCACATCTTCGAAAACCCGGCAGAAATACAGTGTAACCGCATTTTATGGAGGCTTGCTTTACGCCCTCGCAGAAGAGGCCTAAGTGAGCCGGATGCCGCCGGTCTATGATCCTTCCAATCCCTCCAGTCCTGAAGAAAGACGCCGATCCTTCCGTCTGCTCTTTTTGTGCCTGATGGCGACCGGGATCGGCAATTCCATGCTTTTTGCGATCCTGCCGCCGCTGGCGCGCGATCTGGGCGTGGCTGAAGCCTTTGTCGGCGCCATCTATACGACATCCGCCCTGCTCTTTTTGATCATGAGCCCGGTCTGGGGGGCATTATCGGATCGCTATGGCCGTCGCCCGCTGATCATGTTCGGCCTGTACAGCTTTTCCATCTCCACCCTGATTTTTGCGGTCGCGGCGCTGGCCGGGCAGATGGGATGGGCGCCGCCGATGATCGCCATTATCGGCATGGCCGCCGCACGTGCATTGTTTGGCGGGCTGGGCTCGGCGACCAATCCGGCAGCACAAGCCTATGTCGCAGATCGCACGGCACCCGCCGATCGCACCGAAGCGCTCGCTGGGCTGACGGCGGCTTTCGGGCTGGGCGGTGTGGTGGGACCCGCCCTGGCGGCAGCTTTTGTCGAGCGCATCGGGATTGCACCCTTTATGGTCGCGGTCGCGGTTCTCGTCGCGATTGCCGCATTTTTCGTCAGACTTCTCCTGCCCGAGAACACGCCGCCGCGCCGGCAGACGCGCCCCATCAATCCGCTCACACAATTGTCCTTTGCCTTCGACAAACGGGTCTTCCCGTTTTTCGTCTATGGATGCGGTTTGTGGCTGGCGCAGGCGATCAGCCTCCAGGTGATCGGATTTTATGTCATGGATCGTCTGTCCATAGGGCCCGCAGAAGGCCTGCAATTGGCGGGCGTGGCCCTGACCGCCGGTGCCGGGGCCCTTATTTTCGCCCAGCTGGTCGTGATTCCGGCGTTGAAGGCCAGCCCGCGCGCCTTGATGACGACAGGCGGCATCCTGACCGTTATCGCCAGTTTTCAGATGGTTTTTGCCGCCAATTATGGCGCGATCGTCTTTGGCTACATGCTCGGCTCATTTGCCTTCGGGCTGTCTCGATCCGGCTTCGTCGGCGGCGCGTCAATCTCGGTAACGCCCGAGGAACAGGGGCGCGCGGCCGGAATTACAACGGCGACGGCGGGATTGGGATTTCTGATCGCACCCGTTTCCGGCCTCTGGCTCTATCAGGTCTATGGCCCCGAAACGCCCTATCTCTTGAATGTCGCGCTCGCGGCAGCCTTCGCCATGCTGGCTGCCTTTCATCCACAGATCCGGTCGGTCACAAAAATCGCCAGGCCGAGCCCGGAACCGCGCGATCCGATCTAGTGATTATTTTCGCATAAGCGGCCAGGCCAATTCCCCACCGGCACTCCGGTCATCGAGATTCTCAATTCCATATTTTTCCGGATAGCGACGGGTGATGTGTGCTGTTCCAAACAGGACATCCCAGAAGAAAAGCAGATTGCCGTAATTGCCCTTATAGTGGGTCACGCCATCATCCTTGTGCATGCCATGATGGGCGAAATGGGTTGCCGGCGTCGAGATTGTGCGTTCCACCCACCACATGACGGGCGACAGCCATTTGATCCGGTAAAGCGGTTCATCCCATCGCAGGGAGGAATGCGCGCCGAATATGACTGTCATCTTGACCAGCAGATAAATGGCATAGACGGGCCCGAATCCGAGATGGACCAGACCGGCGGCGATCCACAGACCCGGCATCAGGATGTAATAGGCGATCGCATTTCGATAGACGATGCGGATGCTCATATATTCACCCGAATGATGCGCACGATGCAGGCTGTAGAGCCAGGGATGGGCATGGGAGGCGCGGTGCCACCAGTATTGCGTCATGTCATCGCCTACCAGCAGGATGGCAAGCATCGCCCACCACGGCCAAGCGGCCCATGCATTTGCGCTGCCGGGAAAAACCGACTCCAGAATGACTGGGACCACAAAGAAAATGGCAGGCACGGTGATCAGGATGAAAACCGGTGTGCCGACGGCTTCAATCCAGATGTCACGCCGAGAGCCTGAATCGGGCTGGAAAAAACGCCGGGTCAGGATTTCCAGCAACGCGAAAGCCGCAAATATCAGCGGTACAAGCAGCTTGGTGTCGAACGCCAAGCTCAATCCGCCATTGCGCCCGTCGCCGCGAGCGTGGCGATGACCTGATCATACATCAAACGACCGGCATAGCCGTCGACCGGGTAATTATTGTCGCGCTGAAAGCCCATCAGTGCGCGACGCGTATTGGGTCCGAACATGCCGTCCGGCGATCCCGGATCATAGCCCAAATCCAGAAGGCCCTGCTGTAATTCCAGCGTCTGTGACCGCGTAATCGGTGGATCGTTTTCCGGCCATGCACCGCGAATGGCAAATTCACCACCAAAGCGCTGCGACAGCAGCCACACGCCAATGCTATAGGAGGTCGAATTATTATAGCGGCGCAACGCCTGGAAATTGGCAAAGGTCAGGAAAGCCGGGCCTCGTAGACCCGATGGCAAATTCAGGCGCGAGGCCTGCATCAAATGATCTGCATTCCAGCTTGTACCGTCCGCCCGTACCACGCCTCGCAATGACCATTCAGCGGTCATGCGTGCCGCGCCCGGATCCCAGCTGGTCAGGTCGAACCCGTCGGGCAGTGTGACCTCGATGACAACCGGGCCATGGTGAACCCAGCCCGCTTCACCCAGCAGATTGGCAGCAGAGGCCAGCGCATCACCAACATTCGCCCAGATATCGATGCGGCCATCGCCATCATAGTCAGCGGCGCGTCGAAGATAGGTTTCGGGAATGAACTGGGTCTGGCCCATCGCGCCTGCCCAGGAGCCGAGCAGATCGGCACGCCGCGCATAGCCGCGGTCAATCATGGTGGCGACGGCAATCAGTTGTGCCTCGGCCCAGCTGCGGCGGCGGCCTTCCCAGGCCAGCGTCGCCAGAGAGCGCACGACATCGCGATCCCCCTGGATCGCCCCATAGGAGCTTTCCAGCCCCCAGATCGCGACCAGGATTTCATAATCGACGCGGAAACGATTCTCGATAGCCGTGAGCATGGCGCGGCGACCGGCAATTTCGTCGGCTCCCATCCGAACGCGCTGGTTCGAGGCGGCGATATCGAGATATTCCCATAATGGCCGGACATATTCCGGCTGGCTTCGGTCGCGCTCAATCGCCGACAAATCCGGTTCCAAGCCGTCCAGCATGGCAGAGACAGTGTCCGCACTCGCCCCGCTTGCTTCCAGTCGTGGCCGGAAATCCGTCAGCCAGTCCGCGAAACTTTCTTCCTGCGCAAAGGCCGAAACCGGCAAAGTGGCAAGCAGGCACGCAATAATTAATCGGGTCATCCCTTATCCGTCATCTCCACCGGAAACAGTCCAGCGATTTCAATGATAAGCTTTCTTCGCAAAGCTTCCACGAAATCTTCGTGTGTCCGGCTGGGTAAAACAAAAGATCGTGGCCCAACAATGACATGGTTTTCGAAGTAACGTCCAACATCAATATTGACCGGCGGACGGAAAGGGTGCTGCCGCTCGCTCTGCATGGAGATGCCATTGATGGTGATTTCAGCAGCTTCGGCGGCCAGCCGCGCATCCTGCAGGCTGGGTCCGGCGTTTTGAGGCCCATCGCCGGACAGGTCGATGATGCGACGAACGCCTTGGTATTGATTGGATTCGATGAGATCGACGGAATTTGAAAGTGCTGCCCCGATGGCTGTGCGGCGGCCGGAAATGAAATTGGCTTCCGCCAGCGTGGCCGCGAAGGCCAGGGCGTCGGCTTCGGTTTCAATCAGGGTCCAGGGTGCCACGACGCGCTGAAAATCGGCATCGGCCCATTCCAGATACATCACCGCAATCCGGCCATGACCACCGGCCTGAATGGATGAAATCACTTCTGCATCGGCGAGTGCTTGCACATGGCCCTGACGTTGCTGCAGAGCTTCCATTTCGTCGATGGAGGCTGACACATCGACAGCAAAGACCAATTCGAGATCGACGATCAATCGCCCGTCTTCAGTGTATTCGCGCTGGCCGTGGAACAGGTCGTCCTCGGCATAGATGGAGGGGTCGGCAAAGCCCTGCGCCAACGCCGTCGCGGCGCTGGCCAGAAACCCCAGACCAACACAAGCGGCGCGTATCATGGCGCGGCCTGCATCAATTCCAGGCGCGCCGGCGCCGCACCGGCGATCTCCAGCGTCATCTTGCGCAAAATGGCGACGCGAAATTCATCGGCGGTTCGGGCAGCCAGTACGAAAGCCCCCGGACCTGTAATGACGTTCTCGTCAAAATAAACATCCAGATTGACCTCGACCGGTCGCACCCAGCGCCCCGGTTGATCAGTGATCACCGGCAGCCCATTGACGATAATCCGGGCGGCATCGGCCATGGCCCGCGCCTCGGCCAGATCCATTCCCTGATTTTGCGGACCATCGCCGGAGATATCGATCAGACGCCGATAGCCGTGATATTGATTATTCTCGATCCGCTGAACCGAATCGGCGATGGCAGAGCCGATGGCGGTATAATGCCCGCGCTCCAGCGGCGCATTGGCAACAATCGCCGCGAATGCCAGTGCATCATCCTCCGAGGCAATCACCGTCCAGTCCGCTGCCGCGCGTTGGAAGCGCGAATCGGCCCATTCGACATAGGTGACAGCGATACGGCCCAGCGGCCCGCCCTCAATCGCGGATATGACGTCCGGATGGGCCAGTGCGGCGACATAACCTTCACGCTGCCGACGGGCTTCATCTTCATCAACGGAATAGGAAATATCGACGGCAAGCACGAGCTCGAGATCGACATCAATCAGGTCCTGTCCCACCGCCTCGACAGCAGGGAACAGCCCGAATAACAGGGCGGAAAACAGTCTCATGGCGCGGGAAGCTATGCGGGGTTGAAGACAAGGGCAACTAACCGGTTTGTAAGGAGGTGAAATTACCCGGGTGTTCCAGTTGACAACAGACAGTGCGCCCCGTAGATACCGCGCCTCACCGGCGGTTGGGCCGGAAAAACGTTGAATTACAGGGTCGGTCCGATGAAAGTCCGCAGCTCGATCAAATCGCTGAAAAACCGCCACGCTGCTTGTCAGGTGGTGCGTCGCCGTGGCCGCGTCTTCGTGATCAACAAGAAAGACCCGCGTTTCAAAGCCCGCGCTGGCTAGTCCTGCTGCGAAACTGAAATGCGATGCGCCCCGGTCAATCCGGGGCGTTTTTGATTCCGGCACAGGTTAAACTTCCGTCAGGCGCGGTGATGCCCGCTGGACGTCGCGGCAAAGCCGCTTATCTTCTGCGTCCATGAAAGTCCTGATACTTGCCCTGCTTCTGCAATCCCTGCCCTTCCAGTCTCCACAGGTCCGACTGGACGAAAGGCTGGATAATTTGCAGACCGCCAATCCGCAGGAAGCCGCGCCCCTGATCGACGAAATTCTGGCGCTGTGGGCGATTTCGGGTAGCGACACGATTGACCTCCTGATGGATCGCGGCGAGACGGCAATGGCGGCCGAGAATGCCGAAATTGCTGCGCGCATGTTTGACCATGTCACCCGGCTCGAACCGGATTATGCAGAAGGCTGGCTGCGCGCGGCGCAAATTGCCTTTGCCCAGCAGGACTGGACCTATGCGCTGGAAGCGCTGAACCGCACGCTGGAGATCGAGCCGCGGCGTTTTGATGCCTATTACCTGCTGGGATCAACGCTGGAAGCCGCCGATCGCCCGGAAGCGGCGCTGGATGCCTATCAGGAAGCGCTGGCGATCTATCCGGCCTATGAACTGGCCGGTCGCGGCGCAGCCCGTATTCGCGCACGCCTGACCGGCCGGGCGCTTTGAGGCTTTGGAGAACGGTTCAGATTCTGCTGGCCTGTCTGGCGCTGACCACGCCTGCAGGGGCTGATGACATGCCCCCAGCTGGCCAGTTTATTGAAATTGATCATGCCCGCATTCGCTATGTCGATGAGGGGTCCGGTCCCGCCGTCCTGTTGTTGCACGGCGCGTCTTCGAATGCCGAGGACATGCGCATGGCACTCGGTGCCCACCTGACCGAATTTCGGGCGATTTATGTCGACCGGCCGGGTCTGGGCTGGAGCGAACGACCGGATATAGACTGGACGCCCGCGCGCGAAGCCGCACTGATGGCGCAGTTGATGGAACGCCTTGAAATCGAAAATCCGGTTGTGGTCGGTCATTCCTGGGGCGGGGCGATCACCATGCGTCTGGCCATTGATCACGGCGACCAATTACGCGGCGCTGTGTTGATCGGCGCGCCTTTGCATTCCGGCGTTGGGGAGGCGGCGTGGTATAATCGGGTTTCGCGCTGGTTTGCGATCGGTCCGGTCATCACCCGCCTTGTCATTCCGCTGGTTGGTCCACGGCGGATCCATGCCGGTCTGGCAGAAACCTTCTCGCCCGAACCTATCCCGGATGGTTATGCCGACGCGGTACAGGTGATGCGGGTCTTCCGCGGCGATATTTTCAAGGCCAATGCCGAGGATATGGCGCAGGTCAATACCCATCTGGCCAATCAGGAAGCGCACTATCCGGATGTTAACTTGCCCTTGATTTTTCTTGCCGGCGGCGCCGACCGGGTCGTGTTCACCCACCGCCATTCCGCACCTGTTTCCGCCTCCATGGAAAATGCCGAGCTGATCGTGCGCGAGGATTGCGGCCATATGCTGCACCATGGCTCACCGGAAATTGTGGTCGACGCCGTGCGCCGTCTGCATTCGGCCGGGGACAACTGAGTCCGGAGCGGTTCCATCGTCTTGAGGAATCGGTTGACGGCTTCTAGCTTGCGGCCTTCAATTCAACCTGACTGATCAAAGGCCGCGCCATGGATGATGCATCTCAATCTGCTGTAACCGATAACTCCCACACTATCGGCCAGGCCGCGCGCGAGCAATTGAAGGCTTTTGTGGCGCGCATCGAACGTCTTGAAGAAGACAAGAAGCAGGTGATGGACGATACAAAAGAAGTCTATGCCGAAGCCAAATCCATGGGCTATGACACCAAAATCCTTCGCAAGGTTGTCGCCCTTCGCAAAATCGACCGCAATGAGCGCCAGGAGGCTGAAGCCCTGCTGGAACTCTATCTCGGCGCGGTCGAGGGCTGAGCCCGGCTTGCCGCGCGAGGTTGATCCCAAAAAGACCCGCAAGGCGCTTCGCCGCCTCGCCAAGACCCGCCGCAAGGTGGCGGAGACAAAAAGCGAGGACGCACTTTCCGAATGGGAAGATGAGTTCATTTCATCGGTCGCGGACCGGCTGGAAACCTATGGTTCGGCCTTCAACGACCCCGACAAGGGCAAGCTGGACGAGGCGCTCTCCGGTCTTCAGACCGCAAAACTGCGCGAAATCGAGAAGAAGGCGGATGGCAAGGGGCGCAAACCCATGTCACGCGGCAAAGGGTTCAAACAGTCCTCGTTCAAGTCAAAATCCAAATCCCCGGGACCCCGCGTCCGCGACATCAATGAGGATATAGAGGCGGATACGACGGCCTCGCCGCCGCGTCCGGATGGTCCTCCCAGGCTGCGGGTGATCAAGGGCGGGGGTGAGGATGACGCCTGACCAACGCGATTTCTGGAACCGCTTCTGCGCGGAGAGCGGCCATGTCGGCACGCCGTTTGAAATTTCCTGTTTCGGCGACAGCGAAGCGCTGGCCGATGAATTGCTGGCGCTCGTTCTGATCGGCCAGAAGCAGGCGACCTGCGCCCTTGCCCACTGGTACGAACAGCCGGGCGCCCGGTTTCCGCAACCCGGCGATCTGTCCCTGATTCTGGACGGACGGGAGAATCCAGCTTGCGTGATCCGAACGGTTTCGGTCGAAGTGAAGCCCGTGCGTGAAGCCGATGCCAAATTTGCCTGGGATGAAGGCGAGGGCGACCGGTCTTTCAAATGGTGGAAAGACGCGCATCTTGCCTTTTGGACTCGTGAGGCAAGCCGCGAGGGTTTCGAGTTTTCCGAAGACATGATGGCCTGTTTCGAACGCTTTGAACTGGCCTGGCGACCCTCCTAGCGCAAAAGAAAACCCCCGGAGCCAGTCCGGGGGTCAAGTTGCACCAGATATCTTGTTCTAGGCTGATCGTGCCTGATCGACATCGAGGTCATATTCGCGAACCTTGCGGTAAAGCGTTGAGCGCCCCAGACCGAGACGCCGGGCGACTTCCGCCATGCGGCCGGCATAGGTTTCGATCGCAAATTCGATCAAATCCCGTTCGATGGAGTCGAGCGGACGCAAATGCCCGCCTTCATCGAGGATAGGCACAGGTGGCAAATCGGCCTCATCGACAGGATGTTCGAAACCTTGCCCGTCCGCCGGCAGAGGCGGCGGCGGGAGCTCGGACAGATCTGCGCTTACGCCGGTGATCTGCGGGAAGTCTTCCGGACGCAGGTAATCGCTTTCACACAGGACGACCGCCCGGAAGACGCTGTTTTCGAGCTGACGGACATTGCCCGGCCAGTCGAAGGCCGCGAGCATGGCCATGGTTTCAGGCGCCGCATCGACCACGACCCGGTTTTCCTGCGCATTGAAACGCGTGATGAAGTGGCGCACGAGCGCCGGAATGTCTTCCTTGCGTGTGAGCAGGGACGGCACTTCGATCGGGAAGACGTTGAGGCGATAGAACAAGTCCTCACGGAACCGGCCCGCCTCGACCTCTTTGGTCAGATCGCGATTGGTCGCAGATATAATTCGCACATCAACTTTGACCGGACATTTCGATCCGACCGGGTCAACTTCGCCTTCTTGCAGGGCGCGCAACAGCTTGACCTGCATGTCGAGCGGCAATTCGCCGATTTCATCGAGGAAAAGCGTGCCACCATCAGCTTCCTGGAATTTACCCATATGCCGGCCGGTCGCGCCGGTGAAGGATCCCTTCTCGTGTCCGAAGAGCGTTGATTCCACCAGATTGGCCGGAATGGCACCGCAGTTCACGGCGACGAATGGCTTGTCGGCCCGTTCGGAAGCGGCCCGGATTGCGCCGGCCACCAATTCCTTGCCGACGCCGCTTTCGCCGGTAATGAGGATCGGAATGGACGACGCCGCGGCGCGCTGCCCGAGGCGAACGACCTGACGCATCGCCGGAGCGCCGGCAATCATGTCCTCAAAGCCCAGCGAACCGCCTGCAGTCTTCTTGAGGCGTTTGACCTCGCCTGTCAGGGTTTGCATTTTCAAGGCGTTGCGCACCGAAACGGTAATCCGCTCCGGGCTGGCCGGCTTGATGAAAAAGTCTGACGCACCTGAACGCATCGCGGCCACGACCGTTTCAATGCCGCCATGTGCGGTCAGGACGATTACGGGCGTTTCAATGCCCTTGCGCTGGACAGTGTCCAGCACTTCCATCCCGTCCATACCCGGCATGACCAGATCGAGCAGCATCACATCGACACCGCCCCGCGTCAGCACCGCCATCGCTGCTTCGCCGCTATCGGCGGAGGCAACTTCAAAACCCTGCTTTTCGAGAACCGCCTGTAACAGGCGGCGTTGCGTCGGATCGTCGTCGACGATCAGCACCGTCTTTGCCATCTCACCCAAGCCCTTTCGGCTACCCAATAGTTCAATTGCCGGGCCTTTTGGCCTCACCCTCCCCGAAGTTGTCTCCGGTCGAGGGGGCAATCCATCCGGGTGCCGTTATGGGACATGGGTAGTAAAATTCACGCTAAGACGCCGGTGACCAAGCGTTAAGCATAACCCGCTGTACCGGTAGCAAGTCTATTGAATTCGATCTTGGGTTGCATATATACGTCTTCTGGTTGTATAGAATGTGTGTTGAAATCAGGGGAGAAAACTGATGACACTCATTAAAGCGATTGTGGGCGGCGCGGTTGCCGCTCTTGCCTCGTCGTCGATGGCGTTGGCGACATGCGGCAGTGTCTGCCTCGTGGAATGCGAAGGCGAATACGGCACTGATTGGCAGATCTGCTATCACGGCTGCTATCACAATTGTACCAATCAGGGACCGCCCGGCGGCTCCTGATACCGGAGCGGCGGAGCAGGCCCGTGCCGAACACAGGGGCCTGCTCTGTCCGCTTTCAATGCGCGATCCGTCGATTCTCTTGAGCGCAAAACCCGCCACACCCTTGACTTGCAGAACTGGTCAACAAAAGCTTCAAACGCTCTTGCGAACAACCCGTCTTACCGGAGTGTCAGATTGATATTTCTTGCCATTGCTGCCTTGCTCCAGACCCCACCTTGCGCACCCCTTGATGCCATTGTCCCGCCCGAACCAGGCGATGCCTTCATTTACGAGACATCGGTGAACGGGCAGGCGCTGGATATATTGATGCGAATTGAAGTGGTGTCGGCATCGGGGCTGAGCACCGCTTTTCGTCAGGGCGGGGGCCCGACACAAGATTTGATCGAAATGTCGCCCGGCTCGCCCATTCGCGGGTATGCCGGCCCGGCATTTCCGCGATCAGCAGGCAGCGGGGCGCGGCGCCGTGAATGGTCTTACAGTCCGTCACCTGAGGCGGTCCTCGAAACACTCGACGCTGGCGAAAGCCGGCTGATTCATGCGCAGCGACGCAATGGTGGTGCCGGTGAACGCTATATTCTGTCCGTCGCTTTCAGTGAGTGCGATGCCTTTAGCCTGGACGGCCAGGTCATGTCGGCGAATGTGTATTCGATCGCGCGGGTCAACGATGTCGGCGAGAGAACGCCCGAGCGCGTCGTCTGGCTATCCAGCGAGACCGGCTGGTGGTTGCGCGAAGACGACATTGCGGCATCCACGTCCACAAGAATAACCGTGATTGAAGACTGAGAATTCCAGTTAACCTTTACGGCAATTGAAAGTTTAGCCTCAAGTTCAAAAAACGACTTATACTTGCATTAAAGGATTTTCATTTTACTGTGCCAGAGGCAGTGCAGAAAGGAGCGCATTTGAAACAGGCGACACCCCTCCTCTTTTTGACCTGCCTGTTCCTTGCCGCATGCGATCCACGGGCAGATGCCGAAAATCCGCGCTTTGTCACAGATCCTGTTTCCTTCGGCGATATTCGCGACATCGTTCCGGCCATCGGCGAAATCCGCCCTGCCGGCCAGGTCGAGGTCGGCGCCGAAATCACCGGACGCATCATCGAAATTCACGCTGACTTCGACGCATCGGTCGAGGCTGGACAACTTTTGGCGCGCATCGACCCGGCGCCTTACGAGGCCCGGCTTGCACAGGCACAAGCCAGCCTGCGTACCGCAACCGCCAGTGTTGCCGCCGCGCGCGCGGAGCGTGACAACGCATCACGGGAACTGGTTCGCGCGCGGGAATTGGCCAGCCGCGGCACCGTGCCCACCTCATTGGTTGAGGAACGGGAATTTGCGCTGGTCACGCTGGGTGCCCGCCTTGATCAAGCCGACGCCGAGGTCGAGCTGGCCAATAGCCGCGTCGAGCAGGCCGAGATCGATCTTTCACGAACCGAAATCCGCAGCCCGATCGAAGGTTTCATTCAGGACCGTCGCATCGAGGTTGGCCAGACGGTATCCGCCGCACAATCGACGCCGACGCTGTTTGTCGTGGCGTCGAATTTGTCGAATGTGGTGATCGAGGCGCTGGTGGCTGAAAATGATATCGGACGGGTACAGCAAGGGCTGGAGGTTCGCTTTACGGTCGAAGCTTATCCCGATGAGGAATTTTACGGCATTTCCGGGCCGGTTCGCCGGGCCCCGCGAGAAAATGGGCGATTTGTATCCTATCCGGTTCTGATCGAGGCCTCGGACCCCGATCAACGCCTTCTGCCCGGCATGACAGCCTCTGTGGAATTCATCCACGATGAAGCCCGCGCTGTCATGCGGGTGCGGATCGAATCGCTAACCGTTCGCCCGGCCGACTGGTGCCCGGATGGTTTCACCGATGATGACATCAATAATGTGCCCGGTTTCAATGCCGACCGCATGACGGAGTCAAACCGGTGTGCCGCTTTTGTCGGCTTTCTGGGTGCACAACTCTATCATGCCGGGCAGCGGCGTTTATTCGTGCTCGAGGATGGCCAACCGGTCCTGCGCCGGGTTCGCGTCGGTGCGCAGGATGATCGGTACGTCGAAATCATCGATGGCGATTTGCAAATCGGCGATGAGATTCTGATCCGTGATCGGGAGCTGTTCTGATGGCCGGCGCGATCACGGTATCCCATTGGGTGATTCAACTCGAAAATCTTCTCCATTATTATGGCAAGCAGAGGACATCTCCATCAGTTCAATTTCGTGCCCGTCAGGAATTCCGGAATTCGGAGATCACAGTACTGGTCGGAGAATCCGGGTCCGGAAAGTCGACATTGCTGAAAGTTCTGGGCGGGCTCGATTGCGCCGGAAGCGGAACACTGAAAGTGCGATGGGACATCTGCAATGATCCGGGCAAAACCAGCCGCGATGCCATTGAGCGATCGCTGCCGCATACGCATCATGACCTCGCTCATTATCGCCGCCACCGTGTGGCATTCCTGTTTCAGGACGGCGGTTTGATCGAGGAGTTCAGCGTGCTTCAAAATGTGCTCCTGCCGCTGCGCTATGCGGAGATCCCGCGCCATCTGCGTCGCGCGCGTTGCGAACAGGCGCTTGAACGCGTCGGTCTGAAAGACAAGATCGGCAAACGTCTCAATCAATTGTCCGGCGGCGAACGCCACCGTGTGGCGATGGCGCGAACGATTGCCCGCAAAGCCGCGATCGTTATCTGCGATGAGCCGACCGCCGCGCTTGATCGTGATAACGCCATACTGGTGCGTGACATATTGCGAGACGAGGCAAAACGCGGCGCATGTGTCTTCATCGCCACGCATGATGATCGCCTGATCGATCATCAGTTTGCAGACAATATCATCGATATTGATCAGGGCGTTGCCTCTTTAAGAGCGCACCCGCCGCCTTCGGAGACTGCGAGGCCAAACTGAAACGCTGGATCATCAATTTTGTCAGCCGGCTCGGTGTCTATTTTTGGCAGATGCCGCACAAGCTCAGGCATCGCCTGGGTGAGAATCTCGAACTGGCTCCGGTTGCCATCCTCGCCCGTCCGGTTCGCGCCGCCCTGATGATCGTTTCTCTGGGGGCCGGGGTTTGTGTCGTGGCGTTATCATCCGCCATTATTTCCGGATTCAGCGCTGAAATTGAACGACTTTCCTTTGGTGCCTATGCACGCGCGCTGGTGATCACGCCGAATTATCTGGCCGCCGATCAGGCCCGCGTCAGCCGTCTGGCAGATATCGACCAGCTTGTGGAGGCGTTGGGGCCGGATCGGGTGGAGGGGGCCGCCAGCTGGCGGATCGCACGACAAGTGCCGGCCTCCTATCAGGGACGAAGGGCAGACTCGTTCGTTTTTGGCGTGCAGGGCGATTACCAGTTCGAGGCCGACATGCCGATGGCGCAGGGCCGGGCGTTTGAACCCTCGGATGTCGATTCATCACGCCGGATTTGCCTGCTGGGCGCGCAAGCCGCGGAGCGGCTATTTGAAGGACGTCCCGCGTCTGGCCGGACGATCCGGGTGAACGGGGCCAGTTGCTATGTTCAGGGCGTATTTGCCGAAGGCGATACCGTGCTGTCTTCGCGTTTTTCCAACGCGATCATCGCCCCTTTCCATGCCGCCGCGCGGTATTTCATGCCAACAGATTTTCTGGCTCCGAATGAAGCCAGCCGGCAGACGATTATCCTGAAAAATCCCGAACTGCTTTACGAAGCCCGCCTGATCGCGGATCGAACCCTTCGTCGCCGACATGGCGTGCCGCAATCCCAGCCATCGCCCTTCCTGTTTGCCGACCCCGGCGCGCCAACCAACGCAATGGAGCAGCAGCGGGATCTGATTTCCCGGCTCCTGTATTCAATAGCGGGGGTTTCCATGCTTGCCGCCATTCTGGCATTCGCCGGGGCAAGCTGGACGCTGACAGAATTGCGCAGACGCAGCATCGCTGTGCAGGCCATTCACGGCGCGTCCTATATGGACATTCTGATTCAATTCACCTCGGAAAGCCTGATACTGGGGACGCTTGGCGGTATATTCGGTATCGGATCGGCGCTGCTGCTGGCAGAGTTTACGTCACCGCTCCTGGGCTGGAACGCCGAATTTGACCCGGTCCTGTTGATCGGTTCTGTGTTGCTGGGAATTCTCTCGGGTGCTTTGGCCGGGTCAGCATCGGCGCAGCGGGCTGCAAAAACACTGCCCGGCTATGCGGTCTACGGTTAGCGCGCATCGAACGTTGACCAGACGAAATTCCCGCCGCATCAAGCGCGTATGAGTACACCGCCCCCGCCCTTTGGAGCCGGAAGGCCACCGCGTCCGGATTTTCCGTTTGCGGCGCACGATCCGATGCGGCGTATCCCGGCGGGGCTGAAACGCGGCGTGCCGTATTTCTGGCTGGTGTTCTGGCCCGCTGCGAGCCTCGCAACAGCATTCCTCGCGAATTACCTGGTAACGATGCTTTTCCCGGTTGATGGCGCATCGGACACTGCGGCACTCGATGCCCGCTTTCGTTCCTATTACGGCCTCTATATAGCCGGCGAAATCGGCTTTCTTTGGCTGTTTGCGCGCTGGCTTTCCAGACACGGCCTACTATCTGCTGTTTTCGAATTTCGGCCCAATCGCATCGTGATTGAAACCGGATTCGGGCTGGTTCTGTTTTCCGTCAGTTTCGTTTTCGCAATTGCCGCCGTCGACGCGATCCTTCCCATCCTGCCAATTCACACCGAAGCCCCGCGCTCGCCTTATGGAGCTGGCGGTATCGTCGGGGTTGTTCTGGCGACCATGACAATTGTGATTTTCGCGCCATTTATCGAGGAATTGGTCATGCGCGGTTGGCTTTTACCCATGTTGGTGGCGCGAATGGGCGGGTGGGTCTTGCCGCTGATCCTGTCTTCGGTAGCGTTCGGTCTTTTGCACTTTTCGGTGAGCATACAGACCATGATCTACACGACGGTGCTGGGTTTCTGTGCCGGGCTGGCGCGTCGGATGACGGGGCGATTATGGGCGCCTATCGTCCTTCATTTTGCCAATAATGTGGTCGCGACCTTGCCGCTTTGACGTTGACGTAATGGGCAAAATCAAATTGACGCACTGCACAATCGACGTTAGCCGATAGGTATGAGTACGGCCTCGGAAGCGCTTCGCGAAATCCGCCCGCCACTTGAGGCTTTCAAGGGCGCGCAACCTCCCTATCCTGCCTGGTTTGACGCTGCCTTGACCGCGCCAACAGATGCTGGACGTGTTTCAGTTGAAGGCGCGGAGATCAGCTGGAAGGCGTGGGGTGAGCACGGAAAGCCGGGCGTATTGCTAATCCATGGCGGGGTGGCTCACAAGCAATGGTGGGACGGAATTGCGCCCTTCCTGACCGAAGGCTACCGGGTTGCGGCGCTGGACCTTTCGGGCATGGGTGATAGCGGGCATCGCGAAATCTACCGGATGCCACTTTATGCAGATGAAGCCAGGGCCGTCGCCGATGCCGCCGGCCTGTTTGATGCCGGCAAGCCCTATTTCGTTGGCCATTCCTTCGGTGGTTTCGTGACGATGGTGTCGGCCATAAAGTTCGGCCAAGCACTGGCGGGGGCGGTCATACTGGATTCGCCGGTGCGCCCACCTGAAGAACAACGCTCGTCCTCACCGCCACAGCGCGGCGGTAAAACCTATGAGAAAGCCGAAACGGCCATCGCGCGCTTTCGCCTCCTGCCGCCTCAAACCTGCGACAATGTTCATATTATCGATCATATTGCGCGAAATTCCCTGAAAGGTGTCGACGACGGGTGGAGCTGGAAATTTGATCCCAATCTCTGGGCCAAGCTGGAATATCAACGCCGCGAACCGACGCATTTGCGCGATTCAGCCGAATGTCCGCTGGCTTTTTTCCGTGGGTCTGACAGCTCGCTTGTCACCGAAGAAATCTGGGCCTTCATGCGCGACATTTTCGGGCCGGACACACCGATGATTTCCATTCCGGACGCGCAACACCATCTCATTCTGGACCAGCCAATTGCCGTGGCTTCCGCTCTGGTCACGCTTTTCGAAGCAGGCTGGGGCCAGCGCTGACCCGGCCGGGCCCGCAGGGCTTGGCGGATCGGATTACCCATGATAATCCGCTCTCAAATCTGATTGACCGACAGGGGAATCCAAATGGCTGATTACGAACACGGCAGCATGAATGTCAGCGAACAAAGCCGCACATTTGCCAGTTTTATCGGCATGTCGATCTGGGCAGGCGGACTGACCCTTCTCACGGTTCTCCTGCTGACGCTGATTTTTGCTGCCCATATCGGTTGGATGGTGGCCCTGATCATCACCACAATCGTCGGCCTTCTTATGGGGCTGGCCCTCGGTCGGGGCGCTGGCTGGTATGCGACGGTGATTGGTTTTGCCGCGATTTCGTTTTTCAGCGCCGTCATCGCCAGCCTGATTGGCAGCCTGCTTTAGCGCAACGCGACTAACCCCTTTTAATTCGCGCGGGAATCCGACAAGGTGGCAAAAGTCTCTTGTGAACGGGTTTCCCTGATCGAATGAAAATTGCCATTTTGAAAGAACGCCGCGACGGGGAAACCCGGGTCGCGGCTACGCCCGGCTCCGTCAAGAAATTGGTGGCGGACGGACATGAAGTCCAGGTCGAAAAAGGCGCTGGTGCCGCCGCCAGCCTGCCGGACGATCTGTTTGAATCCGCAGGCGCAAAGCTTGGCACGCTGGCCGCGACGCTGAAAGGTGTCGATGCCGTCTATGCCGTCCGCACGCCCGACGCCGAAACGCTGGCAAAATTGCCGAAGGGCTGTTTACTGGTCGGACTGCTGGAGCCGCACGGCGACAAGGCTCAGGCCGAGGCCCTTGCAGCCGCCGGCGTCAATGCTCTGGCGATGGAATTCACCCCACGTATCACACGGGCTCAGGCCATGGATGCCTTGTCGAGCCAGTCCAATCTGTCAGGCTATCGCGCCGTGATCGAGGCCTCGCAAATCTATCGCCGCGCCTTTCCGATGATGATGACGGCAGCGGGCACGGTTGCCGCCGCGAAAGCCTTTGTCATGGGCGCCGGCGTTGCGGGCCTGCAAGCCATTGCGACGGCCCGCCGACTTGGCGCCGTGGTGACCGCGACCGATGTACGTCCGGCCGCCAAGGAACAAGTAGCCTCGCTGGGCGCGAAATTTGTGGCTGTCGAGGATGAGGAATTCAAGGCGGCTGAAACCGCAGGCGGTTATGCCAAGGAAATGAGCAAGGAATACCAGGCCAAACAGGCTGAATTGGTAGCCAGTCATATCGCCAAACAGGATGTGGTTGTGACGACCGCGCTGATACCTGGCCGGCCTGCCCCCAAGCTGATTACCAAAGCAATGGTGGAGGCGATGAAGCCGGGATCGGTAATCGTCGATATCGCTGCACCGATGGGCGGCAATTGCGAATTGACCAGGGTCGACGAGATTGTGGAGCATAATGGCGTCTCGATTGCCGGTTTTTCGAACCTGCCGGGGCGATTGGCCGCAGATGCCTCCAGCCTTTATGCGCGCAATCTGGTCAATCTGACGCCGTTGCTTGTGAGCGAGGATGGCGGCCTTGCGCCGCACTGGGATGATGAAATTATTGTCGGCATGACGCTGACACGCGACGGCAAGGTCGTGCACGAAACGCTGAAATAGGACGAGAAGAGTCATGGACGCTGTTGATCCGATCACCCTCCGCCTCGCCATTTTCGTGATGGCGATTTTTGTGGGCTATTATGTTGTCTGGTCGGTCACGCCCGCCCTGCACACACCCTTGATGGCCGTCACCAATGCCATTTCTTCGGTCATTATCGTCGGCGCTCTGCTGGCCGCGGCGGCGCCCGCCCTGACGGGTGACAGCGCCAGCGCATCCGGATTTGCCAGCTGGTCAGGCGCCATCGCGGTCATTCTTGCCAGCGTCAATATTTTCGGCGGGTTTCTCGTTACCCAGCGGATGCTGGCCATGTACAAGAAAAAAGAAAAGCCTGCGGGAGACGGAGGAAAGTCATGAACCGCATCGCCATCGCCAGCGCCTGTCTTGCGGTGATCGGCGGTGATGCGCTTGCCCAGACACGTCAGGTCTCCGGCACACAGGATGCCCGCCCGGGTCCGGGCGCGGCGCAATGCCGGATCGCCGAGATTGTCATGGCGCGTGGCGGTGCCGGATTCGTCTGCGAT
>Ga0316204_10006272_pt1 | contig 18436 bp, 15 predicted proteins | sample 6monrhotite_MG_2_FD_205661 | JGI IMG/M metagenome (GOLD analysis project Ga0316204, IMG submission 205661) | Microbial mat bacterial communities from mineral coupon in-situ incubated in ocean water Damariscotta River, Maine, United States -... | ecosystem: Environmental > Aquatic > Marine >... | reverse complement strand
TCGCAACACTTGGAAGTAGCAAAATAGGTTTTACCATTAAAGAAATGGAAGAAGACAATAAACCCGTTTATATAAAAGGCACTCGCGGTATTATTGAACGCAACGCAATAAGGTATTACTTTGCAATACAGTCCTATATGGATTCACTAGATATACCTGTAGACAAACGTTTTGAGTCAAAAATTAGTAATTGGTTTGATCTAACTGAAAAATACCACAAACAACTTCACGAAATGGAAAAAGATGAATATCTGAAATACAAGAAAATGGAACGCCAGAATCAAATACGCCTGCAAAAAGTTATTTATGAAAAGGAAAAATAGTCCAAGAGTAATCCATGACTACAAAACAAGGCCTACCTCCTTCAATCCTCGGATAAAAAAACCTCCGAACCCTAACGTAAATATTAAAATGCCATAAAGGCTGTGCTCAATACATACAATAAGTAACGATCGCGTTGCTGTGTAACTCTGTGAGAAGAAATAACCACCAACTAACGTAAGCAATACTGAATCATAATTATGATAAATAATATGTAAAAAACTAAATGTAATCATGCTTGCTAGAATCATAATTTTCGGTTTTCTAAAGATTGTTTGATAACGTTCAAAAAAGAATGTTCTATACAACAATTCCTGAGGCAACACAGAAAGAATTGGATATAAAAAAATAAACGCCAAAAAAAATAAAGGATACTGCAGAGGGAAATTTAAGAACTTATCGGGATATAACTGTAAAACCAATCCAGTTAATAATACGGCACATATAACAAATCTTGGAAAAATAACTTTTAATTGTTTATTATCTATTGAGCGTGACTCAGAACACCATAAATCTTTCCAGTGAATTTTTTTATAAAAAAACAACCACCAGACTGAATAAACAAACGCAACTAATATCGGCGATAATATCAAGTAAAAAGGCATATCAATAAATGATACAACCAGAGGAAGCATCACAAAAATTGCAATAAATTCAACAACAATCAAATTACGCTACACCTGAATATCTAATCATTCCTTATATTCTAACTTAAACATAGTAGCTTCTTCATCAAATTCAAATTTAATAATATTTTCCTCGATGAATTGTTTTCCTTTAAGGTTTTCATTACACCAAGCTAGCACCTTCTCTAAATCTAAGTTTTCAATATCAACCTTTGTCCAATTTTCTGCATATCTCATTTAACACATCCTAGCTCTACTATTTGAAAGAGAGCTTTGCACCTACAATGATTAAGCATTCTTCTCACCTATAAGCCGTACAATTGCACCATCACCTACGTGGTACTTACCTTCATTGAGGTAAACAATTTTCTCATAGACTTCCTGAATATTAAGTCTACTGAAATCATCTTTTAATTCTTGTTCGGAAAACAACATATCCAAGACGGGTGGTCCACCACTAGGGTAATCCAGTTGTGCTTTATTAAAGGCTTCCATAATGATTTTTCCACCTGGTTTTAAAGCTTCCAACATTTTATGATGCATTACTTCTCTGGACTCAGAAGGATAGTGTACATAAACAGCAACCACTGCATCAAATTCTTCCAAAGGCCAATTCCAATCATTTAGATCAGCACAAACTGCATTAATATTCACATCAGATTCTTTGGCTAGTGTATTAATTTTTTCAATTGCGACAATAGAGTAATCCACCGAGGTAACATCAAAACCTTCCGACGCTAACCAAATACCATTTCGGCCCTCACCATCTCCTACTACTAATACTTTACCTTCTGGTTTAATTAGGTCGACAACCTCCGTCAAAAAAACGTTCGGTGCAACGCCATAGGCTAAACCCTCTTCCGCATAACGTTCATTCCAGAAATCTTTCATGGCTAACCTCAGGATAGTTAATATTGTTATATAAAGTTAGTGTAGCAAATGATCCGCTGTACACTAGAGTTATTTTATAGTTAATGTAACCTGCTTAATGGATCTTGACGATAATATTCACATAGTTGTTTGTAGATAGCATTATAGTGTTTGCGAACAATATCAGGACATTCAAAGAACACTTCACTTATAACAGCAAAGAATTCTGCAGGTGATGTTGCAGCATAACAATCAATAGTCTTTCCCTTGCCAGAATGGCATTGCTTTTGAATTTCCTTAAATCCTGAACTGAAGGCATCAACCCATTCTTTTGACTTCATATTAGAATGCAAGGGCGGATAACCATTAGCTGGCCCATTTTGCATATCAAGCTTATGAGCAAACTCATGGATAACCAAATTACTACCATCAATAGCGCCAGCAAATTCAGTTTCATCCCAGGATAAAATTACCGGCCCACGTTGCCATGATTCTCCCGCCAAGTTCGATTGCATATGATGCTCTACACCGTACTCATCGGTAAATACACGTTTAGGCGCAAAGCCAGAAGGATAAACAATGACAGACAACCAACCAGAATAGTACTCCAGCCCCAACTTTAATATTGGCAAACAAGCTTGTAATGCGATAATCAGTGTCATTTTCGGCGTAATAACAAACCCATTGGCACCTTCGATAACTTTTTTATGCAAAAACAATATAGCTAAATCTTGTAATTGCTTTTTATCAGTGGACGACAATCCAACTAATAAAGGCAAAGATGCAAACGCGTCTTGCCATTCAATAACTGAAATAGTTGAACGCTTTATAATATTGCTTTCAAACCATTTTCGAATAAATGTGATCATATTATAAGGTCATCTCACAAAAAACAGATCATTTATGCCCATAACTCAAGAATAAAATTTCGCATCACTGCGCCAAGCACATCACTTCTTGTAATAATTCCCACTAAAATACCTTCTTTAACAATTGGCATTGCACCTATGTGTTGTTCTACAAATAATCGTGCAATGTAACGTACGTCAGTATCTTCGCTAGCTGTTAGTACTTGTGTTTTCATTAATCGTTCAATTACATCGTTGTTTTTAATAATGGATTTTTGTTTATTGTAATCGTCAGTGGTACCACTGAGATAATGAAGAATATCGCGCTCTGAAATTAATCCAACAACCATCTTATTTTCTTTTACGATAGGAATATGTCTTAAGTTTTTTGTTTTAAGAACATCTACAGCTTTTACTATTGAGTCTTGTGGATTTAAAGTTATGGGGCCTAAAGACATAATCTGACTAGCGATTAACTTTGTATCGCTGCGAGGTGTCTCCTCAACATCATGATATGACTGTATTGCAATACCAGAGTGTGAAGCATCAGGTATTTCAGTATCTGGATGGCCACCAAAATCAATTCGATGCTTTGGATCAGTTTTGTGTGTCCTTTCTACTGTTTTTTTATTAAAGAGCCGAACATAAGGCATTAATTCGTGGCTATTTAATCCTTGGGTAAAAAATGTCATCGGAAGCTAACTCTCTCATTGCTATTTTTTAACAAACTTTTATCACCAGAAAATAATCAACTCCTAATATTATGGATAATTTCTCTCTGAGCCCATTTTACTCATGTACACGTTAATCCTATTATTATATGCACAAAATGCAATGTTTCAGGTTTCAACTTAAGTCGTTGTACCTCTTTCTTTCAGTCTGAGGTATGCTAATAAAACGCTATTTTTTAAAAAAACTGGCATAAACTCAGCTGATATTTGTTTATAAGCTAATACAGTAACATAAACGAGACCATGCTCACACGAAAAGACCGACAACGTTTTGAACGACTAACTCTGCCCCATATGCAAGCAGCGTATAACCTTGCCTTATGGTTAGTGCGGCAGAAGCTGAAGATATTGTCCAGCGGTGTGTTTGCGTGCATTTGAAGCGTTCGATCTGTTCTCCGGTCAATCGGTCGCCATGGTATCGACGGAGATAACACAAATTCAAGTTATACTGTTCTTGCAAGACAAAGTGAAGCTTATCTTACGAACAACTAACTCCGACTCCCTTAATTAATTAGATTCGTTCGCCCCTAAAATCTTTCAAAAAAAAACGACCACATTGTGGCCGTTTAATTAAAACTCAATTGTTATAACTATCTAGTCATGATCACGATATTTTCTGTGCTCACCACCATCTCGTTTACCACGCATACTTCTCTTTTTTTCACGTTGAGAATCTGTCAGAATTGCATTTATTTCTGCTTTCATTTTAGCTTTAACAAGTATTTTCTGTGTTTTTAGCTCACCCTGTTTTTTTGCAAGTTGCTCTATAGTTGCCATGTCTTGCTTGTCAGTATGCATATTTTCACGCAATGATTGTTTGGTCTTTTTCTTTTCAGTTTGTAACGCAGAAAATTGGTCGCTGTACTTATCAAATACACTGCGCATTTTTGTAGCTTGCTCGTCACTCAAATCAAGGTGTCGAATCATTCGCTCCACGCGATTTTTCATTCCTTTTTTATGTCGTTCACCACCCTGCTTACAATACTTACTTTGATGTCGACCTTCTGACTCGTTGTGATCTCCACTGGCAACTGCCAATCCTAATCCACCTAAGCCAATTCCACCAAGTGCAATACTTCCAACCAGTGCTGTTGTAATTAATCTGTTCATTATCATTCTCTCCAACTAAGTTAAATTTATCAGTTTTCTGATGAACTAATCTTATTAGCTAAACCTGTATAATTGGGTAACCAAACCGTAAATATCTGTAAAGATTTGTAAAGATAGCACTTTTAGCTAAATAACTGGTTATAATTTAGGATAATATAAAACACTAATAGAATTGTTTGCACTTTAAAATTATGAATAGAATTTTACTAGCCGATGACGATATCGAACTCTGTGATTTACTGATTGAGTATTTAACCAGTGAAGGCTTTATAGTTGATGCTGCACACGATGGTAAAGCTGCATTACAATTGGCGAGCGCTAACCAGTACGACTTACTCGTCTTAGATGTCATGATGCCATACTTAAACGGTTTTGATGTTCTACGCGAATTACGCTCAACATCTTCACTACCGGTATTAATGCTAACCGCACGTGGCGATGACGTAGATAATGTTGTCGGTCTTGAACTTGGCGCAGATGACTACCTAGCTAAACCCTGTAGCCCGCGGGTGCTAGTAGCTCATATTCGAGCCATCTTACGACGTACAGATACTACCGGTAGGCAGCATCAACCACAACGAAGTATTGAACTCGACGATATCCTACTCGACAATCAAAGCAGACAAGTTACCGTAAATAACAAACCCGTTATGTTAACAAGCACTGAATATCAGGTTCTTGAGTACTTACTAGAACACGCAGGCAATATCGTTAACAAAGAAGCCTTATACGAATATGCATTAGGTAGAAAAATCAGCCCTTATGATCGCAGCCTTGATATGCACGTAAGTAACTTAAGAAAAAAATTAGGTCCTTTATCTAATAAAGAAGAACGTATAAAAACAATCCGAAAAGTGGGTTACCAATATGTGAGATCTAATCATGAATAGTCTGTTTTGGAAAATATTTATAACATTCTGGCTTGCCTTGTTATTGTTTACGGGTTTAAGCCTCACTTACACTTCGCATTATCTTAAAACAACGCGCAGCAATATCGATAATGGCCAGCCGCGAATCCACTTACAAAATCATATTTCTGAAGCTCATAGAATTGCAAAATCTCAAGGTCTCGATGGTGTACGAAAATGGCTAATCAAACTTGACCATGAGGTAGCAGTTCCTCATTTACTGATCGATGAAAATGGTAATGACTTGCTAAATCGCGAGGTTCCTAATCGTATTCTTCGCCGAATAAATAGACGCAATGCCAGAGATGATTATATTTCTCGCGACAATGACCATGACGATCATGAACATAAACGTCGCGCACGTCATCGTCCAATTATTATCGACCACATGCGTTATTATCTCATACCGGATCACCGAAACATTACTCTAGACAGGGTGCTAAATCGACCCAAAGTGATTACCATTCCACTAATTGTAGCCACGCTAATCAGTGGCATCGTTTGCTTCTTGCTAGCACGTTATTTAACATCACCTTTAAGTCGATTACGTACCGCAACGAGTGCAATGGCCAAAGGCGAGCTTGATTATCGTGTCGCGCACACAATGGGAAAACGTAAAGATGAAATAGTTGAGCTAGCTATCGACTTTGATAACATGGCAGCCCAATTACAAAAGTTACTAAGCTCTCATAAACAATTATTACGCGATGCATCTCATGAATTACGCTCTCCTCTTGCCCGTTTACAAGTTGCATTAGGTCTGGCACAAAAAAAATCAAACGGTGATATAGATAAAGAACTATCACGTATTGAACTTGAAACCGAACGACTCAATGAATTAATTGGCCAACTTTTATCACTGGCAAGACTCGAAACCAATACCTCAGAAATGCAATTTGAAACACTTAATTTAGCAACCCTACTTACTGAAGTAGTTGACGATGCTCAATATGAGGCAAGTTCCAATAAAAGACAGGTTAATTTGGAAAATAAAATCGACTGTCAAATAAATGGGAATCCTATTTTATTAAAAAGCGCAATAGAAAATGTCATTCGAAATGCTATTCGATACACAGAAGAAAATACAAGTGTAGACATTACAATGCAATCCAGTGACAACAACCAAGTGATTATTCAAATAAATGATCATGGCCCTGGCATAGAAGAAGACATGATTAATAAAATCTTTGAACCCTTTGTACGTACCTCAAGTGCAAGAGATCGCCAAACAGGTGGCTATGGTTTGGGATTAACTATCGCAAAACGTGCTATCGACTTGCATAACGGGAAAATTACAGCACAAAATAATACCCAAAGCGGAATGAGTGTACTCATTCAGTTGCCGTGTAACAGAGCTATTACTTAATTACCACTATGATTTAAAGGAGCCGACATGTACTCACACTATTTGAATAAACACTGGCAATCAATTTTAGTAATTTTGTGTATTCTTGGCTTTACGCCAATGACGGCCGATGCACGTCAGGACGATGATAAATTTCGAAACAATAAATCACAAAAAAGAGTTTTACCAGGTGAGCAGAAATATAATAAGTGGCAAAAAAAACAATCAGAATATTACAAGCAAAAAAGAAATAATTCATCCAGAAAAAGTAATATATCAAATAAGCAGCATGAGAAATCAAGTATAAAATCAAAACATAAAGAAATTGATATCAATAAACCAATTAAGCCACTAAAAAGACAAGAAAAAATATCGTCTAAGCAACATGAGAAATCAAATATAAAATCCACGCGCAAAGAATATAATCGCGACAAACTAAATAATACGCTCAAACGAAAAGATAAAACTAAAAAAATTATGCCCCGTAAAGAGCTCGATCGTAAAATTATAAGTAAAAAACCTAACGTTAGTAGACAACGCTCTCGTACGTCACATGATCGTCATTACTCTCGATATAGAAATGATCTAAATCGTAATCCTGGTCGTGTTCCCAGACATCATCATGAAACCTATCGATATCACACTCACTACCTCGCCCCAATCCGACGTCACTATCACCCAGTGGGCTTTAACTTAATGGTACTACCGCATTCGTATATACGAATAAATGTACATGGCCTACCGTATTTTTATTGGAGCGGCATATACTATCGTAACTATAGCCATGGCTACGTAGTGGTGACCGCACCAATTGGTGCTTTTGTGCGTATATTACCAGTAGGCTTTATAACCTTTAGTATTGGCGTATCAACTTATTATTATGTAAATGACACTTACTACCTCTGGGATGAAGAAATAGAATCCTATAGGGTAGTAAATAAACCCAATGGCGCCGATGAGGCTATAAACAATGCAACTGCAGAGCGTCTATATGTTTATCCAAAACAAGACCAGAGTGAAGAACAGCAAGCAAAAGATCGATATGCTTGCCATCGTTGGGCTGTAAAAGAATCAAATGTCGATCCCACATTAGACGAAGAAGAAGACATCAGTCGCGACGACAAACATAATTATAGACGCGCTATTACCGCCTGTCTTGAAGGCCGGGATTATACGGTAAAATAATGTTTTATTATAATAAAGTTAAAACAAATGGGGGAAGGTCTTACAATAGACATCAACAGAATTTTTGGATGTAAAATGTAAGACCTGAAGCCATTTTTCCCGTTCACGAAATGATTACTTAACAACCCCGAATACATTTCGCATTACGATTAAATTCCATTGTTTTTCCACTCAGCGGAATATGCACTGGTACGTTAGTTGATTTAACAAACGTATCCGTCCTTGTGCCACTGATCACTTTACCTGATTGGGTTGCCGCCTCGTTTGCATGTGACGCAATAACAGCATTAGGTTTAATTAATTCATTTACAACGTACGCAGCTTCTTTTGGTCCGGTTGTATACGTATCACCAATATTCATCACCACCAGTTTTGCTTTATAGTGTTCACCAACAACCACTTTTTGTTCGGCAGTCAAACCGGTATCGCCTGATAGGTAAACAACTAAGCCACTTGAAAAACGCAAAACATAACCCGTTGGTGGTCCAGCATGTGCGGTTAAACCAGTTTCTTTTAACAACTTACCTAACTTACCACCGACCATACCACTGGCAATGCCATTTGAATGAACGGCTGGTACCGTTGTTATCGATACACCACCTACTTTACGCGAACCACCAAACCGAACCAATAAAGAATCTTTTGGGTTACCACCTAACTGTTTTAATTTGCTGGCAAAAAATTTAGGCATTTCGCTACCTGTAATAATTTTTGAATTTTTTGCTAACGCAATATTAACGCTATTGGTATTAGGTAAATCATTCACTGATGTTTCAGGTTTTCCACAGCTTCCAGCATTAATATGCTTAATATGTTGGTTACCAACATGGTCACCATGCATATGACTCACTAACACAACATCGATTTTACCTAAGCGCGAATCATTAGCACCCGCAACAGTACGACCTGCATCATAAAGTAAACGTGTTCCATCTGGGTCTTCAAAAACTAATGCGCGATCACGACTACAAAACTCACCACTATGACTACCTAACGGAGTCACTTTTACCGTATCAGCATAAACAGGAGCTAAAATAAATACTGACAATAACAAAGAAACCAAAATATTATTGTTTAAAGTTTTACGTTGTATGCTCATAGTAATCCCCTCAAATATTCCGTGACTATTCTATTAATTAAATGGTCTGACCTTGTTATTTCCTAAATACATTTTATACATCGTTTATTGAATTGAGAAAACATGAATATCTAACAACTGACAATAAAGTCATTTAAAATAGGAATTCTAAACCTTTATATTGTCCTGTTTTAATGCTTTATACAATAGTATTTAAATAGCTAGGTTCGTCCGATTCTATTATTTTATTAGTCAAGGAGCTCTGAACTCACTTATTAAGCGCATTTATTGTACTCTTATTAAAACATTTTTAGATCATCTTGATCAGGCTCAATAACTATTTAAATATATAGAGTATGCTATAACAGTCTGACTAATTGATAATACATAATTTCATCATGCAAAATAAGAATGACTCATATCACCTCCCAATTTTTATTCAGGCAATGTTAAAGCCCGAATTTTATGAGCATCACGTGGATTCCTGTCAGTTAATCGAAACACATATTTCTTGGGTCATATTAACCGGTAATTTTGTATACAAAATTAAAAAACCTATTAATTTAGGTTTTGTTGATTTTTCAACACTTGAAAAAAGAAAGTTTTATTGTGAAGAAGAACTACGCCTAAATCGCCGCCTTGCACCCAACATGTATTTAGATGTCATCCCGATATCAGGCTCTGTTGAAAATCCTGTGTTAACGGGTAAAGATAAAGCATTCGAATATGCCGTTAAGATGCAACAATTTTCACAAAACATGCAACTTGACCATGTACTAGCCAGAAATGAACTACGGCAGGATATGGTTGATTCATTTGCAAATTTAATTGCACAATTCCATCAACACATTGAAGTGGCAAATATTGCATCTACTTTTGGGGAACCAGAACAAGTATATCAACCCGCACAAGAAAACTTTATTCAGATTCGTGAAAATATCAGTGATAAATCGAAAATAGACTTACTATCAAAAATTGAACGGTGGACTGAAGATACATTTAATGAAATTAAAAAACTTTTCGAACAACGTAAGAAAAAAGGTTTTATTCGTGAGTGTCATGGTGACCTTCACCTTCGAAATTTAGCATGGCATGAAAATAAACCACTTGCTTTTGATTGCCTGGAATTTAATGAGAATTTTCGATGGATTGATGTTGTAAGTGAAATTTCTTTTTTGATTATGGATCTTGACGTTCGCAATCAACCAGAGCTTGCACACCATTTTTTAAACAAATACTTGGAATTAACCGGAGACTATGAAGGATGCAGTGTATTACGATTTTATCTTGTCTACCGCGTTATGGTACGAACCAAGGTCGATGCAATCCGTGCAGTTCAATCTGGAATTAGTCAACAAGAATCCGATGAAGCTAATGCAGAAATAGTTAATTACCTTCAACTTGCACTAACGTACACACACAAAACAAAACCTTTCATCATCATTACACATGGCATGTCTGCTTCAGGAAAAAGTACAATAACTCAACCGTTACTTGAAAAACTTGGCGCTATTCGCGTACGCGCAGATGTAGAACGGAAAAGATTATTTAATATCAAACCAGAACAAATTTCTTCTGCCAATATTCAGCAAGGTATTTATACCAAAGAAGCTACACACAAAACGTATCTTAAACTACTTGATTTAACGGAAAGTATAATAGATGCCGGGTTTCCCGTTATTGTCGATGCTACCTTTTCCACAATTGAACAACGAACCTTATTTAATAAATTCGCATCACAAAAACAAGTTCGTTTTGTTATGTTGAACTTTATTGCTTCAGAAGAAACACTAAAACAAAGAATACGTAACAGAAAAAATGATGTTTCAGATGCCGATATAACGGTTCTTGAAAATCAAATTAAAAACTGGCAGCCCATAGAGCAAGATGAAGAAAAATATTCCGTTTCAATAAATACGGAAAAAAAATTAGATATTGAGCAGTTAATTAGCCGTTTAAAACTGGATTAGAGTTTAAGGGGGAAAAGTTAGTTTCAGATAAATCTAACTGATATAAAACGTGGCTCGCACCCATTACATATATTTTTTTATTGTCTATGTACTACGTTTACTGCATATACGCATGATGCTCTTCATTTTGTAAACGGAGTATCTCAGCATCACCCATAGGAACCATTTTAACAAAACCGTGTATTTCACTTGGTTTAAAACCATGTCCTTCAGCTGCGAGTTTGCACATTCTGATTTTCAAGGTTTCACCCTCTACAAGGCTCTGCGCACGATGCATCAACTCTTTATACTTAGAATAATTTTTTCGAGCAAAGAACTCAATTTCAGGCCCATGTAAAACAAGTACGATTGAACTATCAAAGGGATCAGCGCCGGTTATTTTGCTCAAAAAACTAGCCCTATCCAGAACACTATTCATCGCACCGAGTGTATTAACATTCACATCATAAACTACTTTCTGAGGTTTATAGTTAACATGCTTAACAACCGCACCACCCCATAACGATTTTTCAGCAGAAAAAGCTGTACCTGATATTATCATCAGGCATAAGCCTATTAGGATAAACACATTTTTCATAAAGAGGTTCTCAAACGTTATTATTAGTATCCAACTATGACAGTATCAATGACAAAAAGATTCATATAAATATCTCACTAAATTACTTACAAAAGCCATTTAAAAGACTCCCACCTATTACTAAAAGTGACTTATTTCATCCCAATAACGAAAAATTTGATGTCAGAGCACATTATTGAACGAAATAGCGTAAAATCCCACTTATGAAAATTCCAAAACGAATCCAACCCTTAGTCGAGAATGGTCTAGTAGACGAAGTCGTCGGCCGCTTAATGAGTGGCAAAGAAGCCGACGTTTTCGTTGTACGAAGCGGTTCTGAGATCCGTTGCGCCAAAGTCTATAAAGAAGCGAACAAACGCGGCTTTAAACAAGCCGTTCTTTATCAGGAAGGTCGTAAAGTCCGCAATAGTCGTCGTGCTCGAGCTATGGAAAAAGGCTCAAAGTTCGGTCGTAAACAACAAGAAGAAACGTGGCAAACTGCCGAAGTCGATGCGCTGTTCCGACTTGCCGCTGCTGGCGTTCGCGTTCCTCAACCCTATGACTGTCTTGATGGTGTGCTCTTAATGGAATTAATTACCGATGCTAACGGCGAAGTCGCACCACGTCTTGGTGATGTAACAATGAGCACCGAAGAAGCCATTGCAGATCATGCTCTCGTCATGCAATACATAGTACGAATGCTTCATGTCGGACTAATTCATGGTGATCTTTCAGAATTTAATGTGCTGGTAGATGAACACGGCCCCGTGATTATCGACTTACCCCAAGCTGTCGATGCGGCAGGCAACAACAATGCCGAGTCGATGCTGACGCGCGATGTAAATAACATGCGTCGTTACTATGGGCAGTTCGCACCTGAATTACTCAACACGCTGTATGCAAAAGAAATATGGGATCTATACGAAGAAGGCACTTTACTTGCTGATAGCAAACTAACCGGTCAATTCGAAGAAAACTTGCAAGACGTCGATCTTGGAGAAATTGTCGACGTTATCGAAGCAGCTCACCTCGAAGAGCAAGAGCGTCAAGAACGTCTACGTGAAGCTGAAGAACCTGATTAAACATTTTTATTTATGGTAAAGGGGCCATTTAGATAAGATTATACGCTTTGCTCAAAAATAATCCCTCCATACCATTTTTAAGGAAGACTTACAGATAGGCTGCTCGTATGGATACACACTCGCTTTCCCCCATCACAAGATCACGACAAATCTGGGGTCGCTTCTCGTAGATCGAACAACTCATCGTGTTTCGATCCAAGGCCGAGCACCAGCCATCATCTAGACGCGCCATAGTCATACCACCCCACTTATCTACCTCGATAAAATTATAGGGAACTCCAGTATCAGTAATGAGCAATACTTCTAAACGGCAACAGATGGCCACGCAATTTGAGCAGGATACATCGCTATCAAGTCGCGTTGTAGTTTCCGTTGTCATATATTGATTTTCGATTTCAATCTAGGCATTCATTTATTTAGATAATTTTTTTAACTTTTTCTTATCCTTTTTTTCCTTTGGCGTCAGAGAAGATTTCTTTTTATTTTCTTTATTGCTTTTTTGTTCTTTACTCATGATTTTCTCACTTATTATTTGCAGGAAGTATGTATCTAGATTGCTAGATACACGCATTTGAGTGAACTTTCAGCGATAGAGAACACTACCTAGTTATAGATGATTTAAGTGTCACTGGCAATGATTTAACTAAACTTATCAAGGATAAGAGAGAACATAGTGATTAAAACAATTCACTCCCCCCCTGTATCTAAAATATGTATTTGTAAAACCCGATCCCATGCACGTGATTATGTTTCTAATTACTCGCCCCTACGTTTTGCTTTGGATGTTGCCTGTGCTTGCAACGGATTATCTGGCCAGTGGTGTTTGGGGTAACGCCCTTTGAGATCTTTTTTAACGTCATGATACGAAGTCTGCCAAAATCCGGCGAGATTCTGGGTGATCTGTACCGGTCGTCGTGCCGGTGAAAGTAAATGCAACAGTACGGCGATCTTTCCATCTGCGATATGTGGCGTATCGGTAAGACCAAACATTTCCTGTAAACGTACAGCTAATACCGGTGGAAAGTGTGTGTAGTCAATGCGGATGCTTGAACCACTTGGTACATTAATATGGGTCGGCACCATCTGATCAAGTTGTTGCTGTTGTTGCCACGAGAATTGCGACAACATAATGCTATTGAGATCCAGTCGTTCAAGATGCGACAGGCGAGATTTATTGTTTAGATATGGTTTCAACCAGGTATCGAGTGAGTCCAGCAATGTTGCATCACTTACGTCTGGCCAGTTGGAATCAATATGGTCATGCATAAATTGCATGCGTGCCTGTAACGCACGCGTGGAATCATGCCACGGCAAACAGTTAATGCCTCGTAGCTGAATACCCTCAAGCAACGCATCGGCCATCGCATCCGGATCGACATCCGACAAGGGAGCATCATCGATAACAATATCACCGATGCATTGTTGCGTTCGTGCCTGAACACAGGCTTGGCGATCATCCCAATGTATTACTGATTGACTTTGGATAAGCTCACCGAGGTAAGGATCCAAATGTTCGCGGTGCAAGCCGGCTGCAAGAAAAATACGTGCCTCGCGTGCGCCATCTAGATTCGCCGCGACGATCAACTCCTCTGTACAAAGCGGATCCCCTTCACTTAATATCGCACCACGACCATTACTCAGCAGATAACGCGACGAGTTATCTCTGCGACAACCTATCCGATCGGGATAAGCATACGCAAGCACCACGCCCAAAAATTTTAAATCGCCTGAATAATTATTAACAGCAGAATTATTAACAGAAGAATTATTTACCGTTAACTGTAACTGACGTTGCCACTGCTTCGCCGCCACCTGCGTCTGACGCAATGCAGCCTTATCAATATCGTGATTGTTAGTTATATTATTCTGTGGTTTATTTTTTTGGGCACGCAGCACCTCAATACGATAATGCAGATCACTCTCGCGCGATGCACTGCCGCGCAGCACATCACGTTCTGTTAAGATCGCCGCCACTTCACAAGCAAGTACGCCTGCATCGATAGTTTTCGCGCGTAACATCATGTGCGCAAGACGCGGATGCGTACCCCATTCTGCCATCGCCTTACCATGCACCGTGATTCGATTGCTAGAATCCAACGCACCCAATTGCTGTAATAAATCTCTGGCCTGTGCAACATGCGGCGCAGGCGGTGGATCGATCCAGCGCAGACCATTCACATCAGGAACACCCCACTGCGCCAGTTCCAAAATCAACGGTGCGAGATCGGCATCGAGTATTTCTGCTGTGCTATGCGCTAATAGATGCGTACTTTGAGACCATAAACGATAACACACGCCTTCTTGCAAACGGCCGGCACGGCCGCAGCGTTGTTCGGCATTGGCTTGTGAAACAGGTAAGGTCTTCAATTGGGTCATGCCCGTATTGGAATCAAAACGTGGGACACGATTCAATCCACTATCTACCACAATACGAATGCCTTCAATCGTTAAACTTGTTTCGGCAATCGCGCTGGCTAATACTATCTTACGTTTACCTTCGTTGGCAGGTTGAATCGCGGCGTCTTGTTCCGCTGCGGTGAGTTGACCAAACAGCGGCGCAATTAAAATAGAGTCCGTTTGTTTCGTCGCCTGCAAGCCCTCCTTTAATATCTCATTTAACATCAAGGCCACTTGCCGAATTTCACCTGCACCAGGCAGAAACACCAACATACTGCCGTGTTCTTCATCTAAAACGTGAATGATCTGTTGCGTGAGTTCCGCCAGAAAAGCATGTCGATTGCGTGCAAAATTAGTGTTGAGTGCTTGATGACGAATCACCACTGGATAGCTGCGACCTTCACTGGTAATAATCGGCGCATCACACAAAAGTTTTGAAACAGCAGCACCATCAAGCGTTGCCGACATAACGATAACTTTTAAATCTTCGCGCAAGCCTTGTTGTGAATCGATGCACAGTGCCAACCCGAGATCGGAATTTAGATTACGTTCGTGAAACTCATCAAAAATTACAACACCATACTTTTCTAATGCCGGATCATCCTGTAACAGTCGAGCAAAAATGCCCTCAGTCACCACCTCAATTCTGGTTTTTGAACTCGTACTATTATCGAAGCGCACACGATACCCCACCGTTTCGCCCACACGCTCACCCAAACAACTTGCCATATAACGCGCAGCCGCACGAGCAGCAATGCGACGCGGTTCGAGCATAATAATTTTTTTTCCTTCCAACCAATTACACGTCAGTAAAGCTAATGGTACGCGCGTCGTTTTACCCGCGCCAGGCGGTGCTTGCACAACAACACACGAACTTTTATTCAGCGTTGTAACAAGTTGTGGTAGTAGTTCATCAATTGGAAGGGTCATAGCGATATATAGTAACGTAATAACGAATTGAAGGTATAAGGTAACATCAGAATGCAGTTGTATTTAATATTATTAAAATAATTACTCTTTTATTTTTTCTTACGCAATTTATACTTCATTTCTTTACGACGTTTACTAATGGCCTGCATATCCGAACCAATATGTTCTTCGCCGCGCGCTTTAGCTAACTGAACCTGCAATTCACGTTGTTTAAACCGTTCACGCTGAAGGTCAGTTTTTTTGTCATAACAATGATGGCAACTGACACCCTGAAGATACTTTGCGTTTTCCTTATCCTCTTCAGTAATCGGTAATCGACAAGCATGACACTGATCGTATTGCCCTTTTTCAAGCGCGTGCGTCACACTAACTCGATTATCAAAAACAAAACATTCGCCCTGCCATAATGACTCTTGCTCTGGCACCGTTTCCAGATACTTCAATATACCACCTTGCAAATGATAGACTTCATCAAAGCCCTGCTCTTTTAAATACGCGGTAGATTTTTCACATCGAATTCCGCCTGTACAAAACATCGCAACTTTTTTATGCTTAGAGGAATCCATATTGTTTTTTACAAAGTCAGGGAACTCACGAAAGGTTTCCGTACTCGGATTAACTGCATTTTTAAATGTACCAATGCCCACCTCATACTCATTACGTGTATCAATTAAAGTTACATCTGGGTCAGAAATTAACGCATTCCAATCTTCAGGTTTAACATACGTACCCACCACATGCGTCGGGTCGATACCCTCCACTCCCATGGTAACAATTTCTTTTTTTAATTTAACACGGGTACGGTAAAACGGCATTTCGTCATCATACGAGACTTTTTGCCGTACATCCGCCAGGCGGCTATCTAACTTAAACCAGTTCAATAAAATATCAATGGATTCCTGAGAACCTGCCACGGTGCCATTTATACCCTCACGGGCTAATAACAGTGTGCCTTTAATGTTGTTTGCTAACATTAAATTCAGCAATGGCTGACGCAAAGCAACGTAATCTTCAAGGATCACAAAGTGATAGAGAGCGGAAATAACAACCCTAGACGAAAAATTGGACATAATATAAAACCTATTCAGCTTGCTGGAACGTAAATCCAGTGCATGTTTCAAAGTAATAAATTATAGCAAATATGCATACAAATTAATGATTAATATCCAACTTACCTCATGAGGTAGAGAGCTTCACTCCCTTAGTTATTGTAATGTTGCCCCCTTTTCGCTCTGTATTCACAAGTGAGCCATGATATTCAGTTAACAACCATCCGTGTTTAGTTTTTTTTAAATGTCAGTTGTTCGATGGATTGATAAAGAAAAAAATTCCGTTTCAAAAAAAACGGAAGGAAAATTAGATATTGAACAGTTAATTAGTCGTTTAAAAATGGATAAGAATTTAAGGGACTCCTTTAACTGATTACAGAACTTCCCGCACAAGATTTTTAATCACCACCCTAGACTGACTATCTTCATCTATAGTGTCGACCTCCAAATTAAACCTGCATCGTTCGCCCGTGGGTGTAACGACAGTGAGATCATCAACACCCGCAATAGATTCCATTCTATGTCGGGCATATGCCGGGCCATACTTGCGTGGTGGTAGCTTAGTATTAATTAACGCTTCGATATTTTCGGTACCCTGAATGTCACCGAAAGGTGAAGCCGTTGACCACAACGCATCCGGATGAAATAGGCTAGCGCATGCATTGCCATCTCGCCTGTCGACACAATCAAGAAAGCGCATCAAAAGCAATCGTTTTGAATTTCGTGCAGCATAGCTTGTGTGAAGTAATGCATATGCTTCAGGGGAATTAGGTTCTTTCAATTCTGTTGCATATAACTTTTGAATGTTCTGATTTTCATATGAACGACGTCGCGGTACATTTTTGTCTATGTTATAAATGGCCTGCATGCGTTTTTCTAGCACAAGCGGATCCTCGGATTTTGGTTCACCACCACCACCTAAACAACCACCAACACATGCCATCACCTCAATGGCTACGAACTCATCTCGCCATGTTTCTGTTTCCAGCATACGTTGCGCTATTGCAATGCCATTGCAGATCGCGACCTTACCTAAACCAGGAATCTCGGCCGTTTTAATTCCCGCACTTACCCCGCGCAGTTGATGCCATTCCATCGGAAGTGAGTTTTCCTCGCCAATGAAATGAGATGCTGTACGCACCATCGCTTCCATAACACCACCCGATGCACCAAAAATCTGTCCAGCACCGGTACTTTCACCAAGTGGATTATCGAACGTACCCTCTTCCGGCAAGGCACTATACGAAATACCACGCGCTTTAATCATTCTGGCCAGTTCGCGTGTTGTAAGAACATGATCTAGATCACCGGACAGACCAGGCCGAACCGCTTCATCTTTTTTAGCAGTGCAGGGCATTACGCTAACAACATAGGGTTCTGCCTTGCCTTCTGCGAATTCAGTACCAAGAGAACGTGCGAAAGCGCCCCGT
>Ga0316204_10006271_pt1 | contig 18443 bp, 13 predicted proteins | sample 6monrhotite_MG_2_FD_205661 | JGI IMG/M metagenome (GOLD analysis project Ga0316204, IMG submission 205661) | Microbial mat bacterial communities from mineral coupon in-situ incubated in ocean water Damariscotta River, Maine, United States -... | ecosystem: Environmental > Aquatic > Marine >... | reverse complement strand
TCCAATCTTTTTGCGCTTCTGTATCATCAATACTAGATGGCCAGCTTTCTGCAATTTTTTGTCTAAAATCTGGAGCATAAGAAATTTCGAAATCTGAAAGATGCTCTTGTATACTCTTAGCAATTTCTTTCGGAGAAAAGGATATCCCCGCTAAATTGTAACTCGAACGAATTTTAATTGATTCTTTAGGGGCTTCCATAATCTCAATGGTAGCTCTAATTGCATCTTCCATATACATCATAGGCAGATAGGTGTCTTCTTCTAGAAAACATTCGTATTTGTTCTCTTTTAAAGCTTGATGGTATATATCTACAGCATAATCAGTGGTTCCTCCTCCAGGCAGAGATTTATATCCAATTAACCCAGGATACCGAATGCTTCTTACGTCTACTCCATAATTATCTGCAAAATATTCACACCAGCGCTCCCCAGCTAACTTACTTATTCCATAAACAGTAGTTGGGTCAGTAACTGTATGCTGTGGGGTATTTTTTCTAGGTGTATTGGGTCCAAAAACAGCAATAGAACTTGGCCAAAAAATCTTTTTTAATTTCCCTTCCTGAGCCAGAACTAGTACATAGAATAGACTCTTCATATTCAACTCCCAGGCAAATTCTACCTGCTTTTCAGCATTTGCTGATAAAAGAGCGGCTAAGTGATATACCTCTTCTATTTGATATTTATCTACAATTTCAGTCAATCGTTCCTGATCCATTGCATTCAAAATCTCAAACGGTCCATTTTGACCGTCCAGTTCCCTTATGTCTGAGGCTACAACCTTTTCATTACCATGTTTAACTCTTAGTTTCTCAACCAATTCACTACCTACCTGCCCTCCGGCGCCAATTACTAAAATCATCTTCTTTTTTTAAGGTGTGATAAAAATAATCACAACATTACAATTCTCGTTCTAAAGCATAAAAAAAGCCATCTCGGATTTCCGAAATGGCTTTTTTTATTACTCTCTAGGTTTTAATTAGCCCCCTAATTGAACAGCGCCATCATTTGTAGCAGCACCAGGGTTAACGTTAGCCTTAATTCTTATTACAGTAGTAGCAGGCTCTGTATTTGCCGTGATCGTAACTGTTTTTGTTTGTTGATTTTTTTGTGATCCAGGACTATATACCACTTCAATTTCTCCTGTTTCTCCTGGAGCAATTGGTTCTCTTGGGTATTGAGGAACAGTACATCCACAACTTCCTTTAGCATTTGCAATAATCAAAGGCTCAGTACCTGTATTAGTAAAGGTAAAAGTCTTTGGATTTTTTGTGTTTTGCTCAATGGTACCAAAATCATGTTCCATTTCAGCAAACTCAATTGTTGTTTTAGGGCCTGTTGGTTCAGGAATTACATCTGCTCCAGCGTTAGCATCTATAATTTGTGGTTGAGCTGGTGTAGCAGCTGCATTGCTAACTATATTGTTATTTAATGGCGTTTTTTCGTAAGAAACTCCACTATCAGAACTTACTATCATTACCGTATTAACAAGAGTCAAAACTCCAATGGCAATTAATAATCCTGTTTTCATATTTTCATTCATGACTGATATATTTTTTAAATTTTGAGTTTGCAAATATAATTATTCATATTCAAGTTTTGCTTTTTCAAACTCATCACTTTGCATTACATTGATTGCCTCTAAATAAGCATCGTTTAACTGATTGATAATTTCGTAGTAGCTAGAAATACTAAAGAGGTTTCTAGCAAATAAAGCTTTAATCTGAGTATCAATAAGATTCTGAAATTCTTTATACTGCTCTTCATCCCTTTCTACCTCTTTCTTTTCAGCAAAATCAAAGAATTTTTCTTTCAATTCTTCATCAACTTTAAAGTTTGCCTTAAAGGTTGACATATCTGGGTATGCCTTGGCTAATTTTTTCCTATTCTTATCTAAGTAGGTTAGAATGAATTCATTGTACACTCCCTTTCTAATTAAATTTCGGTTTAGTTCCGAGTTTAAGGTTGTATCTAAGGGAATAAAGATATCTGGCATAATTCCACCTCCACCATATACAATTCTTTTATTTGGTGTAAAGAATTTTAGTGAATCAGGAAAATTTATGCTGTCTCTTTCCATCAATTCTCCACTCTTAAACCTTCTTGAAATTTCACTGTAATATTTATCCTTCCCATCTTCATAAGGTCTCTGTATTGACCTTCCTGTTGGGGTATAATACCTTGCTGTTGTTAAACGAACAGCAGATCCATCAGGCAATGGGAAAGGTTTCTGAACTAAACCTTTACCAAATGATCTCCTTCCTATTACCATTCCTCGGTCCCAATCTTGAACTGCTCCACTAACAATTTCACTTGCTGAGGCTGATCCCTCATCGATCAATACAACTAATTTTCCCTTCTCGAAACCTCCAATAGAAGTCGCTTTATATTCCTCTTTACTTTGTTTATCTCCTGAAGTGTATACAATCATTTTCCCTTGATCCAAGAACTCATCTGCCAATTGAAAGGCTGTTTGGAGATATCCACCGCCATTTCCCCTCAGGTCTAGAATCAAATTTTCAGCTCCTTTTTCCTTCAATGAATCCAAAGCCTGACTAAACTCTTTCATGGTTGTTCTAGCAAAACGATTCACTTTAATGTACCCTATTTCTGGAGTAGCCATAAATGAAGCATCAATACTGTAGAGTGGAATTTTATCTCGTGTAATGTCAAAGGATAACAGTTTCTTTTCTCCATTTCTTTTGATTTCCACATTTACTATTGTTCCTTTTTTCCCTCTTAATTTTTTCTGAACATCAGCATTTGTCAAACCTGTTCCTGCAACATTATCTCCCTCAATGAAAATAATTTTATCTCCTGACATAATCCCTAATTTTTCTGATGGACCACCAGAAATCGGAGAAACAACAATTAAGGTATCTTTAAGAATATTGAATTGTATTCCAATGCCTTCGAAATTCCCTTCTAAAGGTTCATTCATTTTCTTAAGGTCTTTTTCCGGAATGTAAACCGAATGAGGATCTAGCTCTTTTAACATACCAATAATGGCATCTTCTACCATTTTATCATTGTCCACTTTATCTACATAGGCATAATTAATAACCGTTAATAGTCGGTCTAGTTTCTTTACACCATCACCTTTAGTAAAGGTTTCTTCTTCTGCTTGGGCAAATGCAAAGTTGCTTAGCAACAATACAAAGCCAGTAATTAATAGGCTAATTTTTTTCATAGGATAAGATTATACATCAAATTTAAGGAAAGAGTCTAGTGAGCTGGGTTAATAAACGTTAAGCCGCTATGCTTTGTTTCAAAAGGTAAAAAGAAAAGGCAAACGGTATTATTTACCAATCAGTGGATCGGAAGAGATTGGATTTACTCCAACAGATTTCAAAGAAACCCGTTTTCCGTTCTTATATGCTACAACAAATGCTCCTTTATAGCCCTCTACAATCATTTTTACTTTATGAGTTGCAGCATCAGAAAAACTATTGAATGAACCTGACATATACCTGTAATACGCTCCTGCCTGCACGATGAACAAATTAGGCAGTTTGCTATATTTTGCATCTGTAGGTTTACTCTTAAATGCTCCCAGCTGCACTCTAAATACAATCTGATCTTCAAGCTCTTCAGGGCTTGTAGTAGTCGTTGGTTCAGCTGAAGTTGCTGTTCCTGATGAAGCAGGAGTTGTTTTAGTAGGTGTTTGCCTTGGCGTACTCGCTTGTTGAGTAGGTTTTGCTTGAGTGGCATTGTTCTCAGCACCTACTTTCACATAATCTCCGGACTTTGCACGGCTTAAAACTTCAACATCCTCAAAGCCTTGCTGAGTTAATTGCTTTGCTCTATTTGTAGCTTCGGGCACACTTTTATAGTTCCCAACGGTAAAGTAAGTTTTGTCTCCTTGATCTACCTTGCTCAAGTCGGAAAGGCTTAAGAGCCTACCCATATCGTCTGGTGTCTCTCCTTTTTGGTATTCACCAACTTTTACTCTATACCTCTTAACATTGGTTTTTCTCCTACCGGTAAAATCTCTTTCTATTACTTCAGCAAATTCCCAAGTAGAATCAATAAACTGTAAATATGATTTATAAATCATATCATTGGTCATCTCAACTCCTTTGTCGTTTGCAAATTCTGGGAACTCAGTATCAATTTCTTCATCTTTATAGTCTGGAACCTTATCTCCATCAGAATCAAATGGGCACCCTAAAGAATCTACTTTAATATTTTTAGGGGTATTAGGGCAATTGTCAATTAAATCAATAATTCCATCTCCATCAAAATCTTCGGTATTTCCACTTGCTAAGAAGTCTACTGGTTCATTATCTCTATCGATTCTTTCCCATTTGTCTGCAGCTTCAACTTTCTGGAAATTGTAGCTAATAGAGAACCCATTGTAATAGTAATAGTCATCTCTGCTATTTCCTTTCTTTTGTCCAACAAATTCAGCTTTCGTATCTGGCGTTATCCCATCAAAGTAGTCAGAGAACGTAAAATGCATAACACTTTCAATTCTAAAGTCGAATTCATCATTTAAATGAAGTAAAAATCCCACCCCTACAGGAATACCTACAGCCCTTTCTGAATAGGTGACGCTGTTGTTAAAACCAGCTTCTCTTATATCTGTTTCGTAGGTATAGTCTCTTTGTATAACAACCGACTGAGCTGCATCAGGTGAGTTCTCAGCAATATTTCGAATGGTACCATCTGTCCAGTAATTGTAACGTTCTCCGCCAAAAGCCTCTAGGTCTGTTTTAGGGTTAAACTCAGCAATTTCAATACCTGCAGTAACAAAAGGCGTTATTTTTCGCTCATCGGGAAGGAAGTTGCTAAAATTATATTCTAGCAGAATGGAACCAGAACGTATGTCCGATTCAAAGTTGAGGTTCCGTTGTAGGGATCGTTCTTCTTCTCTGATTTTACTCAATAAAAAACTAAAACGAACATTCAAAAAGTCGGTTACTGGTTGAACAACATATACATTATAGCCAAAGTTTCCTGTAAAAGGAGATCCGTAATCTCTATCGTTTAAATCGCCATAAAACGCTATTGTCCCCACTCCTACTCCAATGGTTGGAGAATGAGGCTTTGGCGCATCTGAGGCTTCTTGAGCAAGCAATGTGCTTGTAAGAAATAAGAAAATAATAGTCAGCCTAATAGCCTTCATTTAGCGAATTTATTACGCCCTAAAGATAACCGATAAATTTTTAATGGGTTGTTATTTAAACCATTTTTGCTTCGTAATCATCAGGGCTTCTTGTACCGATATTCTTTCACCTGAATTATAAGCTGTCACAAAAGCGTCATCAATTTTATTATCCTCAGTCCAAATCTCATTTCTGCGATCTCTGGCTTCTTTATATATACCGTATCCTCCGATGGTATATTTGAACCAGTTTTGATGGAACTCTATGGAAACTTCTTCAGTAATACCATGACGAGCAACAAAGTACTTTTGGTTGACTTCTTTTCTTCCAGCTGCAATTTGTACTTTATAATTCACATTTGATTCTGGTGCTGGAATGTTCGTGATCTCTTGAATTAATTCCTCTTTTTCTTCTTCTATTGGGTCTGGGATTTCTTCTACCTCAGCTATTTCTTCTTCCATAGCAGCTTCTCCTTCATCATTGTTTACAATGAAATTTGGCAGATCTCCTTCTTTATCCATGCTCTCTTCATCTGCCACAGTTTCCACCGCAGTTTTCAAATTTGAAGCCATGCTTTCTTCTTCCTCAGCTGGTGCTTGTTCCATTGCAGCCTCAACCATTTCCTCCTCTGGAAGCTCTTCTTCGACAACTTCAGCCATTTCTTCTTCAGTTCCAGCAGCTACAAAGGTGTTTTTAAATTCTGTTCCTCCTAGCTCAACTTGCTTGGACTCATCATCATCTAAGTAGGAGAACATTCCGCTAATTTCTGCCATCTCCGACTGATCTGAAGTACTTTCCAATGTATACTTTACCGTTAAGGTTTCTTCTGAAGGAAGGGTCATCCACAACACTTTCATCACATTTTCTTTGAAGGTAAACATACCTTCACTGTTCTCCATGGAGCTAGCTGTGTAGTTCTCGGGAATGAACTCTTCAATTTTTCCAAAACTGTTAAATGCTCCTTTCTCAATGGTTAGTGTTACTTCATATTTAGAAGCTTCCATTTCCTTAACCTTTCTTTTTATAACAATCTCTTCGTCAGAATAGGCTATTCCTTCAGTAGTTGAAGTTGAACTGCTTCCACCATCACTAGAAGTTTCAGGCATTTCTTCTTCCTCATCCATTACTTCATTTTCTTCAGCTGGAACCTCAGCCTCCGCCATTTCTTCTACCGCTTCTTCTTCAACTTCTTCAGTTACTGCTCCAGCGGCGCCTACGGTTAATAGTTTTACTTCCGAATTTATATCTTTACGGTCGCTATCTTCAATATAGGAGAATTTACCATTGATTTCGAACTCCCCTTGTATTTCTGGGTCTACTTTAACGGTATAAAACACACTAAAGCTTTCTTCACTTGGAATAGACATCCAAATCAATTTTACTTCTTGATTTTTAAATGAAAAAGTTGCTCCTTTAGTATCTTTTGCTTCTGCTATAAAGCCTTCAGGTAATGCTTGCTGCCATTTGGCAAAACCATCTCTATCTCCTTTTTCTATTATAATTTCAATTTCAAAGGTTTCTCCTGCATTGATGCTTTCAGGAATTTTTTGCTCAACGCTAACATCTCCTCCAAAAAACAGCTTATACGCAAGTAATGCAAATAAATTGATTGAAACGATTATTAGTTTAGTCATGATCGCATTGGATTTTGTAGGCTAGAAGAAGAAAATTTGAGGGAGGCAACTGTGGGTCCAATTCTGTTATTGGAGTATGGTATTTTGACTATTGGAGAGTTTAAATTCATTCGCTTTTCAAGTTGTTCACAGTTGTTGAAAACTATGAAACCAAAGCTATCTATTCAGTGGAGAGGATTAGGGAGGGGTATGCCGAAGTTATTAACCTCGATTTGTTAACAGGGAAGGGGCTTATGCTTCTTGGACTTTTTTGCCAAAAAATTTCACAATTAAGAATAATACCAGAACAGCAACTGGCAAACTAATCCAAAATGGGATTCCAAATGCTGAAGGCAAGGTTCCAAAAAGTATAGCTACACCACCAACGGTTAAGGCATAGGGCATTTGTGTTTTCACATGTGCTATGTGGTTACATGAACTGGCTAAGGAACTTAGTATGGTTGTATCAGAAATTGGAGAACAGTGATCTCCAAGCACAGCACCTGCCAATACACAAGCCACTACATTGTGAAATATAGACATGGAACTTTCATAGTCTAAGCCATTGCTCTGGCATATTTGCCAAGCTGCGGGTAACATTAGTGGATACAGTATGGCCATTGTGCCCCAAGAAGAGCCGGTAGAGAAAGCTACTACTGCTGCCAACAAAAAGGTGATGGTAGGTATTAAGTAGGGACTAAGGTTGGTAGACATGAGGGAGGTAAGAAAGTCTGCCGTATGCAAATCTTCTATTACCAAAGCCAATGCCCAAGCCAAACAGAGAATAATGATAGCGGACAACATGGTTTTAAAGCCATGTATAGAAGCTTCTATGGCCTGATTTAATTTCAATATTTTCTGAGAAATACTCATACCCGCTGCTGTTAGAAGTGCTGCTAAGGAAGACCATAAAAGTGCTAAGTATGAATCTGCATTCCCAATAATGGCTGATAGCTTACGGCCAATTCCAATCTCTCCATCATTCCATACTGCCGAATCCCAACCGGTATATAGGAGTCCTAAAACGGTACCTATTACAACAACTACTATAGGTATAACGGCATTATATGCTTTGTGTTGAATTCCTTTTACCGCTTCAAATTCTTCTGCCAATTCCTGGGCTTCTTTGTTCACTTCTTCTGCTTCAATTGCTGCTCGTGCTTTTCGTTCTGCCTTAAGCATTGGCCCAAAATCGCTTTCTCTTAAAATAAGAATGAGCATAAAGATTAAAGCCAGTATTGGATAAAAGGAATAGGCCAAGGAAGAAATAAAGATGGTATACACTCCTTCTTCTATGGCGGGTATGCCTGCAATGCCACTTTCTATATACCCCAGCTCGGCTCCTATCCATGTTGTTACAAAAGCGATGGCTGCTATAGGTGCTGCTGTAGAATCTACCAAATAGGCCAATTTTTCTCGAGATATTTTCAGACGATCCGTAATTGGTCGCATGGTATTTCCCACAATTAAGGTATTGGCATAATCGTCGAAAAAGATGGCGATTCCCAAAAACCAGGTAGCCAGCTGACCACTTTTCGCATTGGTTGCTATCGTAGATATTCTATTTACTACTCCTTGCATGCCTCCATTTTTGGAGATTACACTTACCATGGCTCCAATAAGCATGGAGAAGAGAATTATTGAGAGATGGCCCCCATCATTTATAGCATCTAAGAGGTAATGGTCTATGGTTGACATAAAGGCTAACAAAAGGCCGCTAAAAAATCCATCGCTATAGAAGTGGATAATGAAGGCTCCAAAGAAGGTTCCTAATAATAAGGAGGTAACCACTTCCTTAAATAAGAGTGCCAAAGCTATGGCAATTAAGGGGGGTAGTATTGACAGCCAGAGGGGAATGGGATGTGCAGTTTTTTGCACAAGTTGGTCTCCATCGATTAATTGCACTTGTATTTCTTCCGAAAAAGTATGCTGAAACAGCTGCTCTGCCTGAGTAATGGGAATAAGCTCTTCTCCAATTTGTAATGTCGCATTATTGCTACATCCACTTACTTTTATTTCCACTTCTATGCCTTCTACGATGATTTCAGGCAGGTTTAAGTCTGCTTGTGAGAATCCAAAAAGGCTACTGAAAAGAAAAAAGAGAAAATAAAGTTTTTTCAAGGGGAAAGATTGAGTCGTAAATATATTAAAAGCCTTTATTTTGAAGCATGGTAAAAAAGATTGTTGTTATAGGTGGTGGTGCTTCTGGTTTTTTCGCAGCCATTAATTTAGCCAAAGCCCTTCCTGATGCGGCAATCACGCTCTTAGAGAAGAGCAATCAGCTACTGAGCAAAGTTCGAGTAAGCGGAGGTGGTCGCTGCAATGTTACCCATGCTGAATTCGATCCAAAAGAGCTTTCTGTCAATTACCCTCGCGGAGAGCGTGAATTTTTAGGGCCTTTTCACTACTTTGCTCCTGGCGATACCATTGCGTGGTTTGCCGACAGAGGCATAGAACTAAAAATTGAGGATGATGGCCGCATGTTCCCTACTAGCGACTCTTCTCAAACGATTATTGATTGTTTCTTAAATGAGGCGAAAGAATATGGGGTTGAAATAAAACTTTCTGCTGAGGTTACTTCTATTGTAAAAGAAGATGGTTTTCTAATTAACTGTAAAAATGGAAGTTCTTATGTTGCCGATAAAGTTGTGGTTGGCATAGGCGGTAATCCCAAACTGAAGCATTATGAATTGCTGAATGTCTTGGGGCATTCCATACTACCTCCTACTCCTTCACTGTTTACCTTCAACTTGCCCAAACACCCTTCCAACCAATTGATGGGTTTGTCTTTTCCGGTAAGTGTGCGTTTGGTAGGTACCGACTTTGAAGAAAGTGGCCCTTTGTTGTTTACCCATTGGGGCATGAGTGGTCCTGCCATACTTAAACTTTCTGCCAAAGCAGCCCTCTTGCTTTTCAAAAAAAGTTATCAATTCGATTTTGAAGTTAGTTGGCTGGATGATGCTGCTTCGTTTATTCAGCTGAAACGAAAACAGCAAGGTGCAAGCTCCCTCTCCAAAAGCAAGATCACTGAAATGTCTCAACGGCTTTGGGAGTATTTAGTAGACCGAGCTAAAATCTCTAAATCAGTAAATTGGGCTGATTTAACTAAAGTGCAAATCGAAGTTTTAGAGCAAGTGCTGAACAGGGACACTTATACTGCCAATGGAAAAACTACTTTTAAAGAAGAGTTTGTAACCAGCGGAGGCATTGAACTTTCTCAAATCAATTTGAAACGCATGGAGAGTAAAATTGTAAGTGGCTTACACTTTTGTGGAGAGGTAATGAATGTAGATGCAGTTACCGGAGGTTTTAATTTTCAGGCTGCTTGGACTTCCGCTTTTTTAGTGAGTGAGGCCATTGCTTCAGACCTTCAATAATCACCGATTTTTCTCCCTCCACTTTCAAAAAATTCCACGCTTTTTTGAAAAATGGCCTTTTTGGGCCAAAAAATACCTGAATTTGAGTAGAAACACTCATTGTATGATTCAATATTTCTTTACAGCTTTGGAGTGAATAAACTAATCAAAAGTTGAATCATGAGAAAATTCGCCCTCTTTCTTTGCATTATCATCACGAACTCCCTGCTTGCCCAAAAGGTATTTACCATAGATACATTAAACAAGCATGTAGCAGATCTTCCATTTGATCAGGAGGTATATATAAAGGTAAAAGATGTTCACAAAGCAATCGATAGTGGTTCTGTTTTTAGACTATTTGTTAGAGGTGGAGAACTGGTAGATCAAGTTTTTCTAAATAAAAACACTGATGAATACGGCCCGATTGAAGTTCTTTCACGCAGCGCTAACTATACTTACATCAAACTCCCAGCCATGGGCCCTGACCTGCATTATGAGGTGATTCTCAATCACAAGTTTAGAGGAAAGGCTTTGGATTCTTTGTTGAGTGTTTTTAGAAAATTTGCCAATACTTCCCCAGATAGGTTTAATGCAATAAAAGCGCTAAGAAAAAGAATTGAACCACCAAACACTATGGGCTCTAATCGAACTGCAATTGGTAGGTATTGGGCTGCAAGTGGCACCTATACAGCTGACTTCGATAACTATTTTAACACTAAAATAAAAGCAGATTTCAAAAAAGCTGTTGATTTATCAAAAACACCTTCTCAAGCTGTATCTCATCTTACAGAAGGTAATTTAAGATTGGCTAATTCTAAATTTAAAACAATCGACAAAACCTTTGATGCTTATAGTATTTACTTGAGTGAATGGGCAAATTCGAACGACACAAATATTTTTAATGGTGGATCATCCCTTGCAATGAACTCTAAGGTTGTAAAACCTTATCATCTCATCAAAAGAATCAACAACCTCAAAAGTTCCATTAAAGTAATCGACAAACTTATTGCAAGCACCTACCAAGTGCTACTTCTAGATGGGCCCAATTCAGTTATTTATGGCAATATGATTGATGATCTCAAAAACATCAAAAGCCAGCTTTCAACAAACAAAAGCTTCCTTAATAAAAGAATTGTAGCCATTACTACGGCCTTAGACGATGAAAAAAATATGCGCTATACTACCTGGTTTTCAGCTACTAATGAGGTTCGTGATCTTGAAACCAAAGGAAGTTATATCATGATTCCCAATATTGGGGTAGCAGGGCTCATCACCCCTAATGGTGAAAGTGATTTTATAAAACCCTATGTGGGTGTATCCTTTCACCTCAGGCAGGTAAATAAGAAAATTCCCATGAGAGAATTAAAAAATACCATTCTCCATCGACTGGCCATTCAAGTTGGCTTAACGGTAGCAGAAACGAACGATCCCAATAAAGAATATTTCGACCTCACCAACAAAATGTCGCTGTTAACAGGAATTAATTTTAAAATCAATCACTCATTTGGAATTTCTGGAGGAGCCGTAATCATGAAACGAGCCGATCCTAATCCATTAAAAAGCAAACAACATACGGTTGCCAATGGCTATATCGCCCTTACAATTGATGTTGATTTTGCCAAATCTTTAAAAAGTTTAACTGGAAAATTCGGACTATAATGAAAACACTTAAATCTATACTACTTTTAATCTGCCCCTTCTTATTTTGCACCATAGGTTGTGGAGATGATGATGTAAGCATTACACAAATCATTAGCATACAAGCTCCCGATTCAGTTTTAGGAAATGGATCTTCTAGCTATAAAATAATAGCATTCTTGCACCCTTCTGCTGATAAATCACTCAGAGAGGTGGAGTTTAAAATAACAGGGGGTTCATTTGAAGAGGCAGATGAAGATAATCCAACAGAAGTAAAAGTTAAAGCAAACTTTTTTAACGATACCCTTTCAGCAACTGTTAATTGGAATGTTCCTGCTAAAAAAGGAAATATCATTATTTCTGCTGAACCCGTTTTAGAAGATAAAAGCGGACACTATTTAGCCACAAAGAACATTTACGTAGATACTTCCATAGTTGCCTCTTTAGAATTAACTGCTGCTGCATTCTCTGTTTACAATAATTTTGATGAGGAAGTGATGATCACTGGAAGAATAAAGAATAGCTCTGGCGGTGGTGTTTCTTCTGGAACAAAGGTTGTGATCAGAGATGTTTTTGAATCCAATGGCGCAGCTGTAAATGGAAGGTTTCGCTCAGAAAGTCTAGAAAGTAATTCTAGCTCTAGTATTTCAGCAGTTTATTCCCCCGGACCAATTGCTCCTAATCAAGATATTTTATTGATTGGAACAGTCCTAAATCAAGACGGATCTCCCTCTACTTTAAGAGACACTATTAAATTATTTATAAACCAAAAAAACTAAGCAATTATGAAAAAGTTTGAAGAAGAACTAAATGCCTTATTAAAAAAACACAAAGTAGTCAACTTAAGTGACAGTAAACCAAAATGTCCCGGCGGTGGCGAACCCACTGAAATCATTGTGAACGGTAAAAAGAAGTATGTCTGTTTATAGATATTCAAGCCCTTAGTAAAAATAGATTCCGCAAGAATCGATCAAAGAAGATGCCCCAAGAATTTAAAACTTTTTGGGACATTTTTGTTATTCACTTCTCCTCCCTCCACTCCCAAAAAATTCCACGCTTTTTTGAAAAATGGCCGTTTTTGGCCAAAATCGGCCAAAAATTAGAGTAGAAACACTCTATTTTCTTTCATTTTTTCTTTAGAGCTTTATAGGGAAGTAATCAAGCAATTCAATAAATGACTTATTATGGATAAAAAAATTGTCATTTTAACCGTACCTGGAATTGGCACGAAAGAGGTAGGATATTCCCGTGATTTTGAAAAAGACGTGCGCCGATTTACGAAAAAGCAGCTGAGTAAAAACTTACGCTTTGTTGAAACACGTCCCTTTTCGGTAACGGATGTAGATCAAAACCAAGATGCTTTGTTTCGAAGATTAGATGCCCAAAACAAATTGGGAGGCATTCTTAGCCCTCGGAAATTTGTAATAGAAGCTTTTGGCGATGGAGTAACCTTTGAGAGAGATGCAGCTGCTCCCAACAGCAACTATCGCAGAATACATGAGTACATGAAAGCGCAGATTGAGCAGGCCAATGAATTGCTCAATGAGGGCGACAGCTTTGTAATACTCGCAGCTTCTATGGGGGTGCATGTTTTGTCTACCTACATCTGGGATGCTGACCACAACAAAGGCATTTTTGCCGTGCAACCAGCTGAGGACAATCAAAATTTGAGAAACCTCGATTATTTGGCAACCATTGGTTGTAACCTCCCCCTCTTTGTTTCAGGACTTCCAGAAACAAAAATCATCGCTTTTGAGAAACGTAACCCTCACTTTAGTTGGGACAATTATTACGACCGGGACGATATATTGGGTTGGCCCCTAAAACAAATGAGCCCCTCTTATGATGCCTTGGTTACTGACCATGAAATCAATACAGGACTCTACGTTGGCTCTCATGTAAAGTATTGGGACGACAATGATTTTACCAAGCCTTTTTCGGAGAAAATAAATGAGTTGTACAAGTGAATATGAAAAAAAAGTTCCCAAGTCCTGTGATACAGGATTTAAAATATTATGTATACATCTATTCTCATCCTACTACTAACGAAGTTTTTTATGTAGGCCAGGGAAAAGGAAATAGAGTCTTTTCTCATCTTAATGATGAATCAGAGAGTCAAAAGGTCAAGTATATTAAGGAATTAAAAAGTCAAAATCTTGAACCAAAAATAGAAATATTAATACACGGGCTTGAAGATAAAGACTCGGCACTAAGGGTTGAAGCTTCCATTATAGATATTCTTGGAATCAAAAACCTAACTAATAAGCAAATCGGTTATAAAAGTGCTCTTTATGGACGAATGGCACTAGAACAAGTAAATTCTGCATATGATCGGCAAAAAGTAAATATAGAAGAACCTGCAGTGCTAATACGCATAAATAGAGCTTTTAGACATTCTATTAGTGAGATGGAATTATACGACTATACAAGAGGTCAATGGCGACTTAACCCGAACAACGCTTCGAAAGCTAAATATGCCTTTGCTGTTTATCAAGGAATCGTTCAGGAAGTCTATGAGGTTATACAATGGTATGAAGCAGGCAAAACATATAGTGTACGCCAAGGGATTGAAAATATAGAGCGTAAGGATGAAGATGTTCTCAAAGGGCGTTATGAATTTGTAGGCAATTATGCTCCTGATAAAATCAGAGATAAATACAAGTTTAAATCTGTAGAGCATTACTTCAAAAAGCACAATTCAAATCCAATTAAGTATGAAAATTTTAACTAACTATTTATCAACCACATAAAAGAAATAAACGCAATGCGTTTATACAGATGTTGGGGTGCATTAATAAAAGACACTGAAAAATGAATAAGAGAACAAGGCTCATATTTCTAGGACTATCATTACTTCTTTTGATTGGAGTAGGAAGATGCGTTACAAATGATTTTGATTTCTTACTTAATGACTTTTGGTTCACTTCAGGGTTTTTGCTTCTGATTTTACTTTCTCTAATTGACCAACCACATTTTTCGAAGGACTCAAGTATTTTTATAAATGCTGTTACCGCAGGAATATCTCTCCTTTTAATTTCTGAAGAAAATAGAAATTGGGTCTTTTGGCTTTTCCTTGGAATAACGTTGTATCTAGCTCTGAGCAGCTACGTATTAATGTGGCTGAGAAACAACCCTTTGTCTCAAGAGAAAAAATGGATACAATTTTTTTCTAGGGTAAACAGAGAAATAGGAAAACCTCAAACACTATTCTCGGCTTTCTTTCTTTGGGGAGCATTAAATCAGTTTGGATTAGGCAGTGATGGATTTAACGCCTTGCTATTGTATTGGGTTATTTTCATGGTACTCAACATTCCAGCAATTGCGGTTATCTTCAATAAGCTATTTGAACCGAAAGAAACAGAAAAACAAGAAAATGCTCTTGGTTCAATCTTGGGTGTTCAATCAAAAAACACTTTTCTAGTAAAACTGTTTTCAGAACGAAAGCAGAAAATAAAACTATTCGATTTTGTTGAATTTGTTTACTCTATTGATGATACTCGTCAAATTAGAAAAGGCATAATATTAGACACTTATCTGCTAAATGAACAGCAATGGATAAAGGTTCTTACGACTGCCGAAATCAACAAAATTTTTGAAAATAAGCCAATACTTAAGGGACACACTGACGATATCATTTACAAAATCTCTGATGTTCCAGAGAATGAGTATCTAGAAACATTTGTAGGTATAGTTACCGAAAACTCTTCAATTCAAAAAATCAAATTCATTTATAATTCCAAGGCTTCTGTTGAAGATGGCCAACTATTAGAAGTTAGAGTTAAAGACACCTCAGTTTATTATCAAATTGTTGAAGGTATAACTAGAATTGAGCAATTAGAAAATAAAAACGAAACAGGTTTAATAGTCGGTGAAGCAATACAACTAGGTACTTGGAATCATGAAAAAGTAAGGTTTGAACAGTTTGGATGGGTTCCTGAAATAAACTCTCCTGTCTATATTTCTTCAAAAATTCAGGATGTTGAAATTGCTGATACAGAATTCCAAATTGGACATATTCCTAATACTAATTTTCCCGTCATAATAGATAAGGAATTAGCGCTTACACACCATACAGCCGTTCTTGGAGTAACAGGTACAGGTAAGTCAATATTTGCTCGTAACCTTATTAGGGAATATTTAAAGGATGAAACTATCAAGGTTATTTGTATTGACTTCACAGGCGAATACAAAGGTAAATTTGCAGACTTAACTCCAGCCAAAATTGTTACAGAAGATAAGGATGATGAACTCTATACAACATTTGAATGGGTCTCCAATGAGTTAGAAAAGTTCGGTAATCAACAGGATAAAGAAAAATTGAAGAAGGCAGACGAATTCATAAAAACAACTTTAAATGATGCTCTAGAAACCTTCTTAAAAAGTAATGATTCTAGAATCAGCATTTTTGAACTCCCAGATGTTTCAAATACTGCAAGCATTTTAGAGTATACTAGACAGCTATTTAAAGCTTTGTTCGTAATAGCAAAATCTCAAAAGTGTTTTGGACATAAAGTTTGCATTGTCCTTGAAGAAGCACATACAGTAATTCCAGAATGGAATTTTGTTGGAATAGCCGACAAATCGTCACAATCCTTACTTAATAGCATTGCTCAAATTGCACTACAAGGACGTAAATATGATGTAGGACTAATGGTAATCGCACAAAGGACTGCCAATGTTTCAAAAACTGTCCTAACTCAATGCAATACTATTATATCATTTCAAGAATTTGACAAGACTAGTAGTGAATTCCTCTCGAACTATTTTGGTCAAGGAATTGCAAGCGTTCTTCCGAAGCTCAAGTTTAGACAAGCAATTGCGGCTGGAAAAGCTTTAAAGTCAAATGTTCCTATGATTTTTGAAGTTCCAGAGATTATTGAACCAGAAATTGAAGAAGAAGAAAAGAAATAGGAAACGACACCCCAACAATGTGTATAGTGCATAGCACCCTGCGGGATGCTACGGGACCATACACGGAACGTTGGCAAAGAATTAACTGATAAACTACTAACTATGGAAATTATAGGTCATATGTTTGGTGACGCCACACCTAACAGCATTGTTCTTTGGATTGGTGTAAAAGCCAATAATGATAATTACTCTTGGAGTACGAAAATTAGTTTTTCATGTAAGAAACCTTCAAGAGAACTTTGGCATGGATTTGCAGAGAATGAGATACCAAAAATTAAGGAGCTCAATGGCGGGTATGGAGCAATTTTGAAACCGTTTGTATTATATGATGACGGAAATAATGAATATAACTATGAATTGACAATTACAAGCAAAGAGATGGTTGGTGGAAATCAGGATGGAGGAAAGAAGTACTTTAAAGGCGGTAAATTCAAAACTCCTGCTAAGGCTGGAGAAAAAAGAGATTTCAGCGTTTTGGTTAGTTCATGTCAAAAAGCTCGTAATAAGAAAGGGTTAAAAACAGGTCACGGAACTGATCCTAAACAGCCAGCTTGGAAGAGAATTAATGACGAACTAGGTAATATAGATATGAATATTATGCTTGGTGATACCCATTATCGAGACGATATAAATAGAGAGAAAAAATGGGAAGCCACAGAAGCACAATTTGGAATAAACGAATACCGTAAATTTCTTAGAAACACTATAACCTATGCGATATACGATGATCATGATTTTATTTCAAATGATCAATATGGGGCAACTAAAGATAACGGAACAGCACCTCCCGGAAAATTACTATCTAAAAGACAAAGAGCGGCTTATTATTTCAAAGAATTATGGCCCATTCCAAACTTTCCTATTAAAGAACCAAAGGATGGCACTTACTATAAGGTTACTTATGGTATTGTAGACTTTTACTTCTTAGATTGCTTTTATTATCGTGACAATGTTCAGAACATCTCTTTCCTAGGGTCAGAAAAAAACATCGTTAATACTACCACAAAAATCCGTAATGAGCAATGGAATTGGTTAAAGGATGAGTTCGGTAAATACAAGAAGGAAAGCAGCAGTGTAAAACACAATGTAAAAGTTCTTTGTTGTGGTAATACGCTCATCACAGGTGGAGCGAATTGGATTGACTGTAAAGCTGATTATGAGCAACTCCAAAATCTGTTAAACGGTATTTCAAATGTTTTATACCTCTCTGGAGATGTCCATCTGTTAAAGCATAATTTTCATGCGACCAACGACAAATATTATAGTGCAGGAAGAGAATTAAGATCTGCTGGCTTCAATGTTTTAAATAAAAATGGAGGAAACGGATTGAATGAAATAATATCCTCTGGAATTGGAAGAGTACAAAGAACTGATCGAACTGAACCTAGCCAAGCCTGGACAGAAAATACTAGCGAAAAAATAAGATGCAGTTCATTGGTAGCTGCCCCTGGAGGTTTTGTTAAGATGTATTTCTTCCCCGAAGGTAAAAATGAGGTGATTATCACATTTCATAGAGGAAAAGGAATGAAATATCAACCACGAAATTTCACATATGAACTAATTACAGATGCTGATGAGCCATAATTCCCCCACTCCCGTACGGTTGTATTTCCTTAGGAACTGATTATACCTATGGTTTATTATTAACCACCTAAGCGTAGACTGTATCTACGCTTCCTTATCAGTTTTCAAATCATCTCTAATCCTTAATTTAGAAGCTTTATATCAGCAGATTAACAAATGAAACTTCGTCTCGTTCTATTCTCAATCACACTTTTCATCAGCTCTAGTAGCTTTTGCCAAGAGAAGGGGATAAACTT
>Ga0316204_10006270_pt1 | contig 18444 bp, 13 predicted proteins | sample 6monrhotite_MG_2_FD_205661 | JGI IMG/M metagenome (GOLD analysis project Ga0316204, IMG submission 205661) | Microbial mat bacterial communities from mineral coupon in-situ incubated in ocean water Damariscotta River, Maine, United States -... | ecosystem: Environmental > Aquatic > Marine >... | reverse complement strand
TGTTCCTAAATGTTCTTCTGTAATTGGTAAGGTAAAACAAAACCGGGCTCCCTGATCGTTATTGTTTTCAGCGTATAGCTTGCCATCATGTGTCTCAATAATTGAACTGCTTATCGACAGTCCCATACCCATTCCACTGGTTTTGGTCGTGAAAAAAGGGTTAAAAATTCGTTTGAGCTTATCTTCACTGATTCCGTGACCGCTGTCAATAACGCATAATTCAACAAAAGCCTGGTTCAGGCGCCTGGTCGTTACCGCAATGGTTGGCTCGTCGATGCCGGACATAGACTCAATACCATTTTTTAACAAATTGATAAGAACCTGTTCTATCTGAATAATATCGGCTAAAACCGGTGGCAGATCAGCTTCCAAATCCAGTGTCAGGCTTATTTTTTTATTTCGCAGTTGAGTTTCCAGAAAACCGGTAACCTCATTGACGATGTGATTAATGTCAGTATAGGTTTTGTGGGATTCACCCTTGCGGACAAAACTGCGCAGGCGGCGGATAATACCGCCGGCGCGATCAGCCTGCTGCGCAGTCAACTGCAGGGCATTTATGATTGCTTCAGAATCATGATTACCCATATTAATGCGACGAATACAACCCTGGACATAAGTGTTTATTGCGGACAACGGTTGGTTAAGTTCATGAGCCAGACCGGAAGCCATTTCTCCCATGGTGCTGAGACGTGCCACATGGGCTAGTTCAGCCTGATGGTTTAATGCCTGTTCCTGGGCAAATTGTCGTTCCTTAATCTCCTGCTCCAGGGATTCTTTGGATGTTTTTAAGCGATTATTGAGATCTCTTGAAGAACGCAGGTACATGACCAGGATCACCAGTAAAAAACAAATGATTGCAAAGCTGATCCAGTACTGCAATTTCGGCGAAAATCTGGTGTGTTCGGAATCGTCTTGCAATTCTATCGTAGAAGAAATAGCAAAGAGCTTATCCAGAGTATTATAATTTTGTGCCACACTCCAATTATATTGGGTTAAAAAATAACTCGCTGACTCATTATTTTCCGGTTTACTCAGGTGACTATTCTGATTATCGATAAGCAGAGATACCACCTGGTTTGCGACTTTATCATTTATGAACCAGGCTTTTGATAGAGGCCAGTCAGGAATCAGTGGTGAGCTGTGTAGAAATGGTGCCTGCCAGCCACGACGTGGATTAAGTAATCGGAACTCTTCCAGTTCGGGCTGTTGAAAATGTTTTTCAATGATTCCTGACTTGGTAATAATGGCATCAACTTTGCCCTGTTGTAACCAGCTCAATGTTTGTTGCAGTTCCTCAATGGGTATAATTTCGACATTGTTGCCATTAATCAAACCATGGTTAAACAGAAATTTTTCCAGAAAAAGCATAGAGATAGAGGATTTACCTTCTAGAATGCCAATTCTTTTATCTTTGAGGTCCAGCAGGCGGGTGACATCGGAGTTATTATTAAGCGTGTAAACCGATAATGCCTCAAAAGTAATAAAGTTACCATCTACCTCTTCACTTCGGGTGAGTAAGCGCAGAATGCCATATTTTTTTTCCAGTATGAGGTAATTGATGGCATCACTGATCACGAAATCCAGCTCATCGTTCTCCAGTTTATTATTGAGCTCTTCCGCGCTTAAAAATAACGGCGTAAAGTGATAGTCTGAATGTTGGTTTAAACGGTTGAAACTCTGTTTCCAGGGTGATTCATCCAATGAAATATCAGCGTTTTGGCTTAAAATTCCAACGCTGTATTCCTGTTTTTCATGGGCTGCAAATAGAATGGGAGTGATTAAGAAAAACAAAGTAAATACCAGAGAACTTAAACCTGTTCGTCTTGTTATCATTGCTATCAAAAATTATTCCTTTGCATAGGCGCTGAGCCATAATCAGCATTAAATGCAGAAGTCAGGGTTAAAATTGATAACATAACGTTTAATGACAGAAAGGTAAAGAGCTGCATGAGAATGACAGCTCTGTATACAGGAGAGTTAACACTCTGAATAATCAGCGTGTTTTTGTTGCCAGGGCTGTTTTCTCAGGATTTATTTTCCAGAGCGGGTTTTTTACTCAGCATCTCGGCCAGTTTATTGGAAAGTTCCCGTGGTTCAAACTTGGCGACATAGGCATCGGCGCCAACGCCTTTACCTAATGACATATTGGCTTCAGCTGAGAGTGAGGAATGCATTATTACTGGAATACCCTTAAAACGCTCATCATTTTTAATGTTTTTGGTGAGTACATAGCCATCCATTTCCGGCATTTCCACATCCGTCAAAATTGCCTGGATATAATCTGAAACCGGTAAGCCGGTTGTTTCTGCGCGATTGGCAATTTCTTTCAGTTTTTCCCAGGCTTCAGAACCATTGATTGCGCTGACATGCGCCACACCCATGTGATCCAGAGTCCGTTCAATCTGGGAACGGGCAACCGATGAATCGTCAGCAAACATAATGGTGAATCCCTGTTCGGCCAGACTGGAGACTTCTTCGTAAAATGATTCTTCCTGGGCAAAATGGGCTGTTTCTGCCAGTACTTTTTCGACATCCATAATCATGGCAATACGACCATCCTGTAATTCCGTTACCGCAGTGACCAGTCCACCCAGCCGGTCAGACATCATTTGCGGCGGTACTTTAATATCATTCCATTGCAGGCGAAGAATATTTTCTACGGAATGAACCAGAAATCCCTGCATGTGTTTATTATATTCAGTGACAATAAGAATCTGTGGGGGTTCTGATATATTCAGGCCGCAAAATTTTGGCAGGTTGACCACCGGAACCATAGTGCCGCGAAGGCTGGTCATACCTTCCACTGAAGCGGGCATATCCGGGGCATGGGTTATTTCAGGTACCTGCATTACTTCCCGAACCTTAAAGACATTGATTCCATAAACTTCTTGCCTATCAGTTGTGTCATCCTTGCCCAGACTGAAGAGCAGCACTTCCAGTCTGTTGGTTCCGGCAAGGTTGGTACGTTCATCGACAGATTGAATAAAATTAGGCATGGTTTATTTCTCTTAATTAATACAGCAGGGCTTGGACCCAAAATACAAAAATTTTACGTCCAGATGAATTGCATATTTAACCTGGACATCATTTCTAAAGTACTAATTGTTATAACGACTGATAGGTTGATAACTTTAGCCTATAGCAAATAATAGTATAGAAATTTGATTTTCGCCAAGCCGTGGCCATTTATTTAGTTGCGGTAAAATGACAAGGAGAGCCAAGCAATAGAGCTATATTAGTAAATAACGGACTAGTTATCTATCTGAAAAATTGGAAAAATTTCGATTTTTAAGAATATAATAGGTATTATATGACAAATTTTTTAAAACGCGTTACCAATCGCATTAATTTATACAAATAATGGACATTAAAGGTAGAAAAAATGGCTGATACCATTATGAAAGACCGCCGGGTGCAATCTCGTCATATTCTTGAGTCTCTGATAGATTCCCGCACGGAAACCCTGGCCCAATATAAACAGGTCATGAATTATCAACCATTTGAAATGAGCGAGACGTTACAGGAAGTATTGGAAGATTTTTGTGAATCCATGGTGGATTATACCGCCAAGGCACATTTTAATTTATATAGTCATCTGGACGAAAACAGAGAGCGGCGTACCAGTGTGCTGGAAATTGCGGATAACGTCTATCCTGATCTGCTTGAAAATACTCAGAAACTCCTGGACTTTCATGATAAATACAGCAGTGACGTGGCAAAAATGGAATGTGATAAACTGGAACACTGTTTGAATGATGTCGGCGAATTACTGGCGGACCGAATTAACCTCGAAGATGATGTTATCAATGCGATTTTATCTCCAGAGAGTGTTTAATTAATAGCTGTGATTTGCAGTGAAACTGTTTTTTAGCCGAGTAAAAATTCCGTGGACAGCGAGGTGGACCAGGAGACGCTCAAGGCCATCCTTGTGATGCTTCCTTTCGGCTTCCTGCCTCAACCACTGAAAGTTGCACTCCACCCGCTGTCCAACTAGCATGGCATGCTCTGTTTGATTCAGGGAAAAAGAGCCTGATATAAAGAATGTTGAGATGTACAGGACCTCATCAAGACGGATTCATTTACTCCCAAACTAAACAAATTCCAACGATACCATCATTGCCTGGATGGTTGAGAAACACTCAATTTAAATTTTTTGAATAAAAAAAGTATTAATTCTGTTATCTTCAGGTTAACACTTTTTGATTTAAAGGATTCTGATTCAATATGCAACAATTAACTCGATTGCTGGACATTATGTCTGCTCTTAGAGATCCTGAAAATGGTTGTCCCTGGGATCTGAAGCAGGATTATAAATCACTGGTACCCTATACTCTGGAAGAAGCCTACGAAGTTGCAGAAGCAATTGAATTGGGTGATATGGATGAAGTTAAAAAAGAACTGGGTGATCTATTGTTTCAGGTGGTGTTTTATGCGCAGTTGGCCAGGGAAGACGGTGTGTTCGAATTTGATGATATAGCTGGTGCTATTGCGGATAAAATGGTCGCTCGTCACCCTCATGTATTCTCCGATCATCAATATGAAAGTGAAGAGGCTTTTCTCAAAGCCTGGGAAGAGCAAAAAGAAATTGAGAAGAAGCAAGCCAATGCTGAAAAATCGGTGGCTGAAGTCGTTGAAGAGACACCGCATAGTTTGATGGATGGCATCAGCAAGATTCTACCGGCTATGACTCGTGCGGTTAAAATACAGAAAAAAATTGCCCATATCGGTTTTGATTGGGACCATGCCAGGGATGTCTTGCCTATTATAAAAGGCGAGCTGGATGAATTTGAAACGGAATTAGACAACTATGAAAAATTAGACAACTATGAAAATGCTGGCGCATTGCACCTGGATGCTGCGGCTGAAAAGATGGAAGAAGAATTGGGTGATGTTCTGTTTAGTTGTGTTAATCTTGCCAGAAAACTCAAAATTGATCCGGAAAAGGCACTGCGATTAAGTAATCACAAATTTTCACAGCGTTTTAGAAAACTCGAGCAGCATTACCAGCATGATCGGCAGAGGATGGAACAGGCCTCTATCGAAGAATTAGAACAGGTCTGGCAATCCGTAAAACAACGATTTTAAAGACAGCATAATGATATTTCCCGGTCATATAAAAATCTGGATTTTGTCGACCTTGTTTATCAGTCTGTCGGTTATGGCTGATAATGTCATACCGGTGACAGTCAAATCACTGGAACAGCTGGTCTTTCATCCAGTGAAAAAAGCGCCTGCTCAGGTGGTTACTTTACAAAACAGTTTGCTCAGTGCGCAATTATCGGCATTGGTTGAACAGGTCAGTGTCCAGGTGGGCGACCAGGTGACTAAAGGACAGGAACTGGTGAAACTGGAGTGCGATGATTTTGAATTAAGCAAGCAGCAGCTGGTTTCGGAAAAAAAGTCCCTGGAAGCGGAATTCAGTTTTGCAAAGTATCAATTTGAACGTTCATCCAAGCTATTAAAATCCAAAAGTGTCTCGCAGGAGACCCATCGACGGCAACAGTCCGAGCTGAACAAACTGCAAGCAAAGATACAATTATTAATCAGTAAAATTAAGCTGGCGGATATAAAGATTTCACGTTGTGTTATCAAGGCACCTTTTGATGGTGTCGTTGCCGAGCGTCGGGTTGATGTGGGTGAAAATGTTGCTCCTCGGACGCCTTTGATTCGTTTGATTGATGTTAATAACCTGGAAGTCGAGGTTCAGGTCCCTATCGTTATCCTTGACGATCTGGATTATAAATCACTGGCATTTGTCTATCGAAATCAGCATTATCCCGTGGTAATGAGAGCCGTAATACCCAGTATCGAAACCCGCGCCCGACACCAGCGGGTACGCCTGAGTTTTGTTGCTGAGAAAGCTTTGCCTGATGCTTTTGGTATGGTTGAAATTACTCAACGGGAAAGTAATATTCCAGCCAATTATTTATTGAGCCGAGATGGTAAGGTCGGTATTTTTATTATCAAAGAGCAATCGGGTGAACAACATAAAGGACAACATGTTGCAGAGTTTTATGTTATCCCAAATGCCCTGATTGGCCGGGCCACCGCTATTGATTTGCCCTTGAATACCAAAGTCATTATCGAAGGCCGAAATGCTTTGGACGATGGCCAGAAAGTGGCCATCCAGTCAGATCCCTCAGCGTCCAGGTGAGGCCAGTTCAATGTTCTCATTAGAGCGGTTTTTTCAGCACCATGTCCTGGCAAATTTAACCTTTGTCCTGGTTCTGGTCATGGGCTTTTTAAGTTACCAGTCCATGCCCAAGGAAAAAGATCCCACCATTAATTTTAACTGGATTCAGATCAGCACTTTTCTACCGGGGGGCTCCCCGGAAGATATAGAGAAACGTATCACCGAACCTCTGGAAGAGGGGATTGCCAAAGTATCAGATATCCGTTTTATCTCTTCCAGTTCCAGAGAATCCATGTCCAGTATTCTAGTGCGTTTTGAAGACCTGGATGAACGTCTTTTTGATAAGCGTCTGGCCGACCTGCGTCGTGAAATTCAGCAGATTGAAAATACCCGCTTACCTGATGAAGCAGAATCACCGCTAATTCTGGAACTCACCTCGTCCAGTGCATTCCCCACCGCGACCCTGGTGATACAGGGCAAGTCTTATGATGAAAATTTGCGCTTTTATGCGCAGGATCTGGAAAAGGAAATGGAGCGTCTGGCGTATGTTCAGCGAGTTGATTCTATTGGCACCAGTGATCCGGAAATTATTGTCGCCATTGATATGGATCGTCTCACCGGCCTGGGTCTGTCGCCAGCCATGGTGGCACAAACGGTTCAGGCACAGTATAAAGACACGGCTGCAGGCTCTTTAGATATTCAGGACCAACAATGGTTAATTCGAATTATAGGTTCCAGTAGCGACCCCGGCTATCTGGCAAAGCTGCCCGTTCAGGGAATCGAGTCTCAGGTACTGCTGGGGGATATTGCTGACGTCTATATGGCCCAGGATGAGTTGACCATGAAAGCCCGCTATAAAAATGAGCCGGCCATTTTGCTTACCGTTTTTAAAAAAGATAAGGTCAATACCCTGGACATGGTTGATGAACTCAAGCGTTTTATTGCGGAAAAAAATCGTTTGTCACAGCTGACGGGAATTACGCTTGTCCTGGTCGATGATACGACTTTGCCGACTCGAAAAGCCATTAATATTATGCAGAATAATGCCCTGATTGGTCTGACTCTGGTATTACTGGTGACCTGGTTTTTCCTGGGTCCCCATATTGCTTTTTTTACTACCATAGGAATACCATTCACATTATCAGGGACTTTCTGGATTTTGCAGAGCATGGAACAGACCCTGAATAATGCCATTCTATTAGGTATTGTCATTGTACTTGGGATGCTGGTGGATGACGCGATTGTGGTCGTCGAGTCCATGTACAGTCGGATGCGTCGGGGTATGGAAAGTACCCGTGCGGCTATTGAGTCTTTAAAAGAAGTGGCTGCGCCAGTGACGACATCGGTATTGACCACTATGGCGGCTTTTTTACCGCTCATGTTATTGCCCGGGATTATTGGGGAATTTATGCTGGTCATTCCCATGGTAGTAACGATTGCTCTGGCTATTAGCCTGATCGAAGCTTACTGGATGTTACCGGCCCACATCATTGCCAGCAAAGCGAACTATAGCAACAAAACTGACAATGGAGAAAAACGCTTACTGAGTTTTCGTGAACGTTTTACTCATGGCTTACAAATTTTCTATATTCGCCTTTTGATACGTTCATTGCGACGACCTAAACTCATGTTGATGGCGTTGTTTATATTGTTTGCCAGCGCTGTTTATACCCTGCAAAGTGGCAAAATAGTGATAGATTTCTTTGCCGGTGAACCCTTTCCAATTTTTTATGCCAATCTGAAAATGAAGGAAGGGACGCCCATTGATTATACCCTGGAAAAAGTACAGCAACTGGAAGCCAAAATTAAGCAGGTCCTCAAGCGTGAAGATTATCGAGAAATTGCATCCTATGCCGGGGTTTACTTTACCCAGACCGAACCATTCTTTGGCGAGCATTATGGCCAGATAATGATTTCATTAGCGGATAACATGTCCACACCATTGGCGCAAATACACACAAAAGTCAGACAGCAGTTCGAGCAAATGGTCGGCGTGGAAGAATTATCACTATTACAACTGGAAGATGGTCCCCCGGTCACCAGGGACATCAGTATTAAAGTTCAGGGCGTGGAGTTTGATATTATTGGGTCGGCTTTGGTTGATTTAAAACAGATTTTGGCTGAATTTGATGACATTGAAAATATTTCGGTGCTGGATAGCAGTGGTACTATGGAATTGGCCCTGCAACTGAATCAGGATGCCGTGCATCGGGTTGGCTTATCGCCTGCACAAGTTATGCGTGATATTCGTATTCTGGCCGAGGGTGAGGTCGTGACCAGTCTGCAACATCGCGGCGAAGAAGTTGAGGTGCGGGTAAAAACCAACAACAACACGCTTGCCAATACCATGCAATCAGCAAACTCCCAGACCATAGAAAACTGGCTACACACCCCCATTGCTTTTTATGATGAAGGTTCCGATAAAATTCTCACCATCCCTCTTTATGAATTGGTACAGGTTGAGTACCAAAGTTCACGCAGTCAAATCCGTCATCATAACTTACTGCGAGTGGTGTTGATTGAAGCGGATGTCAAAGAAGGGGGGCGGAATACCCTGGAAATTAATCGCCAGATTGAGGAACGTTGGCGCGCAATGAAAGTGAAACATCCGGGAGTTAGCCTGGATTTTTCCGGCAAGCTGGATGATCTGGAAGAAAGTCTGGATGCCATGCCACAATTATTCCTCATGGGGGTTGGACTTATTTATTTGATTATCGGCACGCAGTTTCGTAGCTATTTTCAGCCTCTATTGATCATTGCAACCATTCCCCTGGCATTTACCGGGGTCGTGGCGGGTTTGTTTATAACCAATAACCCCCTGAGTATCTATACGCTTTATGGCATTGTGGCTTTGGTTGGGATTGCAGTAAATGCTTCTATTGTGTTGATATCTGCTGCAAATGCACGTCTAATGCAGGGAATGAGTGTTAATCATGCCATTCTTTTTGCTGCTAGACGGCGCATTATCCCGATTCTGATTACTTCATTGACCACCATCGCGGGCCTGTTTTCTCTGGCCAGTGGTTTTGCCGGGAAATCCCTGATATGGGGACCGCTGGCGACGGCAATCGTCTGGGGACTGGCCTTTTCAACCTTATTGACCCTATTTGTAATCCCTTTGTTGTATCAATTTTTTATGAAAACATCGAGATTGAGAAAGCACTAGGTTTGCACTGTAATGGTGCATCATGCCTCGGTCATGTTCAATAAGGGTGCTTATTTGTCATGCTAACCCAGGTGTTTTAGTGGATAAAATTCTCTAAGTTTCTGATTATCTTTGTTGTGTATCTTAATGGTGCAATTTTTGCATGCTATGAGCGACAAAAATTTTTCGAAGGATTTTTCAATGACAAAAAATAACAAACTATCATCATTAGTGCTGATTTTACTTACTCTGTTGCTCTGTTCGGGTAATGCCATGGCAGAAGATGCTATAAATGGTGCCGATACGGCCTGGATCATGATCTCGACGGCGCTGGTTTTATTCATGACCTTACCTGGTCTGGCACTTTTTTATGGCGGCCTGGTGCGTACCAAAAATGTTTTGTCGATTTTAATGCAGTGTTTTGCAATCACCAGTATTATGTCCATTCTCTGGCTGGTTGCCGGTTATTCGCTGGCCTTTAGTGATGGCGGTTCAATGAATGCTTTTATTGGCGGCTTTGACAAGGTACTGTTTGCCGGGGTCATGGAAGAGACGGTTTCGGGTACTATCCCGGAAGCGCTTTTTGCCTTGTTTCAAATGACCTTTGCTATTATTACCCCGGCTCTGATTGTCGGTGCATTTGCTGAACGTGCGCGTTTCTCTGCCATGATGTTGTTCAGTGCCATCTGGTTATTCCTGGTTTATATCCCGGTTACTCACTGGGTCTGGGCTGAGGGTGGCTGGTTATTTGAAATGGGACTGCTGGATTTCGCCGGTGGTACGGTGGTGCATATTACCGCGGGTGTGGCCGCTATGGTGGCGGCCGTGGTGATTGGTCGGCGTCGAGATTTTGGGGTGCACATGCTGCCACCTCATAATCTGACCATGACGGTTATTGGTGCCGGCATGTTATGGGTCGGCTGGTTTGGTTTTAATGGCGGTAGTGCTTTGGCTGCTGATGGCAATGCGGCCATGGCGATGCTGGTGACTCATGTTTCCGCAGCATCCGGTGCGGCTATGTGGGCGGCCATTGAATGGTTGAGACATGGCAAGCCTTCCGTTTTGGGTATCGTCACCGGTATGGTGGCCGGTCTGGGTACCATTACTCCAGCGTCGGGTTTTGTTGGACCAGCCGGAGCCCTGATTATTGGTTTGTCGGCCGGTGTGGTTTGTTATACTGCCACCCAGTTTATTAAAGTGAAGCTGAAACTGGATGATTCTCTGGACGTTTTCCCGGTTCATGGTGTCGGCGGTATTCTGGGTACTTTCATGGCGGGTATTTTTGCATCATCCGCCCTGGGCGTATTTTCAGGACAAGGTTATGCCGAAGGCATGAATATGGCTAGTCAGGTCTGGGTTCAGTTGATTGGTATTGGTGCGACCATCCTTTATACGGCAGTGATGACTTACATTATTCTAAAAGTGGTCAATGTCTTTGTCAGTCTGCGTGTTGATCGTGAACAAGAGACAGAAGGTCTGGATCTGGTGTCACATGATGAACGTGGTTATGACTTTTAAGTAATTGCAAACAGGTGGTAAGCGTTTAGCTTACCGCCTGCTGCTATTAATAAATGCTTTAAACTTATTGCTCAACTTATTCTTTTCAGCGCTTTCCTGCTCCTTTTGTTCCCGGATATGAGCGGCGGCTAATTCTTCGGCATGACGTCTTTTCTGCTCTTCGAGCTGTTGGCGTATGTGTTCCTTATGAGCCTCATCAATGTCCATGCGTAAAAATTCATTGTCCTTTCTTAAAATATAGCGTGCCAGTTTATCCATAAAAGACTCATCAATATGCTCCGGATCAATGCGTTGAGTCCGCAGTTCAAAATTTTCATGATTTTGCATGCTGAGAATTATCTGTGAACGATCATAGTCGACTGAAAACTTGAAAATCACTGGAATTTTGCGCGTGATATGGAAAGTGACAGCGCCGCCTTTGGTATTACCCATATGACGATCATAATGGTATTTGACTTTACGACGTGATAGAAAATCCTTTTCCTGCTCCGCTTCGACTTTATTGTCAGCATAATGGACGAACTCCTCACCTTCCTCTTTACCCAGACAATAAAAACGTAAGGTGACCTCAGTGAGTTTTTCAAAATTGGCAATGCCGCCGTGCCTATCACTACTGAGCCGATAATCCTGCTGCTGCAGTTCACCCAGTTGTTCGTATCGCTTGCTATAGTGAGGAATTACGATAGGCTCTTCAATAATGTTTAAATAATCCAGCAGCTCCTTAAAATAAGAAAACAATTGCTGCATTTTGGGTAAAATTAAAATCTGGTAATTGTGTTCCAGCTTTTCTTTGGCAATGCTGTCCTCTTGCTGCTCTTCCTGTTTTTGACTGGCCTGCTCTCTTAAATCATCAAGAATTCCCATGACTTTCCTGCTTTAATCTTTGCTGCTTTAAATTTTGTTGGACAGCAATAAGTATATATGCAGTTTTTTATATCTGCTATAGTCAGCTTAAATATCAGGATGTGCTAAAGGGGAGGGGAAATGCAGCATTCGGGATCAGGGTATCGTTTACCGGATTTACCTGTCAAACTGATGGCTCTATTGTTATTGTTCTTTTATCTGCCAGCTTTTGCCCAGTCTTCGGTCTGGCAAATCAGCAAGAACAATAAAACGATGTATATTGGCGGCACCGTTCATGTTTTGCAGCAGGATGATTATCCTTTGCCGGAAGAATTTACCCAAGCCTTTAATCGTGCCGACAAAATAGTATTCGAAACGAATATGACTGAGGTGCGTTCCCCCGCTTTCACTCAGAGAATGATGCAACAGATGCTTTATCTGCCGGGACAGTCATTAAAAAATGTTCTGGATAGCCAGACCTATGAACGCCTGAGGGAATATTTTTCCGATAAGATACCCATGTCGCAGATAGATGGCCTTAAGCCCGGCATGGTGGTCATTATGCTTTCGGCGATAGAATTTCAACGGCTCGGTATGGTAGTGGCCGGAGTTGATGAATATTTCTGGAGACGCGCACAGGATGAGAATAAATCCATAGGCACTCTGGAAACAATAGAAGAACAACTGGCTTTTATCATGAATATGGGCCAGGGCAATGAAAATGAAATGATTATGAAAACCCTGGATGATATCGAACACACCGAGTCAATGATTTCATTACTCAAGCAGGCCTGGCGCTCAGGCGCCGAGTTGCAAATCAAACAACTTGTTTTGCAGGAAATGATCGATGATTATCCCCAGGTGTATGAGGATTTACTGGTCAGGCGCAATAGCAGCTGGATGCCGCATATCGAAGCCATGCTGGACAATAATGAAATTGAACTGCTGCTGGTAGGGACATTGCATCTGGTTGGCGATGATGGTTTGTTGCAGCAATTACGTAGCAAAGGTTATAGTGTGTCCCATTTTTAAAATCATTTTTCTGTTTTCTGCTTCTCTCAAACGTTTATTAAGTAGCAAAGCTTTCACCTTCGCATAAGTAAGATAAAGATGGATAAAAATCTGAAAATATGTTATTTTTCCGCTCTTTATCTTTTTATATCGCGAAAAATTTACTCCAGGCCCCGGGATTCTGATGGGGGCTAAGTTGGGGTGGTTTTGCGGCAGTAACACGAGGGTGCCTATCGATGTCCGGTAAGCTGTATATTCAAACTTTTGGTTGCCAGATGAACGAGTATGACTCGGCTAAAATGGCGGATGTCCTGAAAGAATCCCATGGGGTGATCCAGGTTCAGGAACCACAGGATGCGGATATTTTATTGTTAAATACCTGTTCTATCAGGGAAAAAGCCCAGGAAAAAGTTTTTTCACTGCTGGGACGTTTTCGCCAGCTCAAGGATGTCAAACCGGATATTGTTATCGGTGTCGGCGGCTGTGTCGCCAGCCAGGAAGGTGAGCTGATCCGTCAGCGGGCTCCTTATGTTGATATCGTCTTCGGTCCCCAGACTTTGCATCGTCTGCCACAAATGCTGGATGAAGTATCTAAAATTCACCATCCGGTGATCGATGTGTCTTTTCCTGAAATTGAAAAGTTTGATAACCTGCCCGAACCCAAAGCAGATGGTCCCAGTGCCTTCGTTTCGATTATGGAAGGCTGCAGTAAATACTGTACCTTTTGTGTGGTACCCTATACCCGGGGTGAAGAAATTTCCCGGCCATTGGACGATGTTGTTGCAGAAGTCGCGGCACTGGCCGAGCAGGGTGTCAGGGAAGTGAATCTGTTGGGGCAGAATGTTAATGCCTATCGCGGCGAAACCCATGAAGGTGATATTGCCGATCTGGCGATGCTCATTCATTACATTGCCCAAATTGACGGCATTGATCGTATTCGCTATACCACTTCTCATCCAAATGAGTTTTCAGATAGCCTGATTGATGTCTATCGTGAAGTGCCTGAGCTGGTCAGCTTTTTGCACCTGCCAGTACAAAGTGGCTCTGATCGTATTTTGAATATGATGAAGCGCGGTCATTCGGCCCTTGAATATAAGAGTAAAATCAAGCGCCTTCGTGAAGCCCGTCCGGATATTTATCTGTCATCGGATTTTATTGTCGGTTTTCCTGGTGAAACCGAGGCCGATTTTCAGGCCACCATGAAATTAATCGAAGACATTCGCTTTGATCAAAGTTTCAGTTTTATTTACAGTCCAAGACCTGGTACCCCGGCATCATCCTTGCCGGATGATGTGCCTATGGCCGTAAAAAAACAGCGCTTGAGTCAATTGCAGGAGCGTATCAATGAATATGCCCTGGAGTATTCACAGCAGATGGTGGGCAGTATTCAGAACATTCTGGTACATGGTAAGTCCAAGAAAGATGATGATGAAATGGCCGGCCGGACAGAAAACAACCGTGTCGTCAATTTTGATCCACAAGGACGGGATCTGCTGGGCCAGATCATTGCAATAAAAATAACCGCTGCTTATAAAAATTCATTGCGTGGTGAACTGGTAGACTAATCAGTTCATTGTTATAGACACATTTTTTAATGATCAATCAGGGTAGATAATTCTTGGCACAAGCGATATCCATACAAAACTCATCCATACAACTGGTTCTGGAACCGGTTGATAATACTCGTCTGGTGAATCTTTGCGGACAGCTGGATGAGCATCTGCGATTGATCGAACGCCGTCTGGCGGTACAAATCGCCAACCGTGGCAACCAGTTTAAAATAACCGGTAAACCCGAGGACCGTGATGCTGCGGTAACGGTATTGGAATCCCTGTATGAAGAGAGTGCCCGAACAGTGCTGGACCCACAGCAGGTGCATCTGTTTTTACAAAAATCGGGTATTGAAGAACAACTAAAAGACGATGCCGAAGGCGTAGATAATCGCAGTGATGATGTGTCCATTCTTGCGGGGCGTAGTTTAATTAAACCGAGAGGCAAAAATCAGCAGGAATATCTAAAACGGGTATTACAGCATGATATCAATTTCGGTATCGGTCCGGCCGGTACGGGAAAAACGTTTCTGGCTGTTGCCTGTGCCGTGCAGGCGCTTGAGCGTGATCAGGTCAGAAGGATTATTTTGACCCGGCCTGCCGTTGAAGCCGGTGAAAATCTGGGATTTTTACCGGGAGATTTATCGCAGAAAATCGATCCCTATTTGCGACCGCTTTATGATGCCTTATATGAAATGATGGGATTTGAAAAAGTCAGTAAACTGATTGAACGAAATGTCATTGAAGTGGCACCATTGGCATTTATGCGCGGTCGTACTTTAAATGAATCATTTATCATTCTTGATGAGGCGCAAAACACCACCCGGGAACAGATGAAAATGTTTCTGACCCGCATTGGCTTTGGCTCAACCGCCATTGTCACCGGAGATATCACTCAGATTGATTTGCCCGGCGGTAGGCTATCTGGTCTAAAGCACGCCCAAACGGTGCTGGCAAAAATCAAAGGTATCAGCTTTACCCTGTTTAATTCCAAGGATGTGGTCAGACATGCCCTGGTGCAACGTATTGTCGATGCTTATGAAAAAAGTGAGGATAAAGAGAACAAGTTGCAGGCTAAACAGCAGGATAAAACACCTCGTAAATCTACTTCCCGTGCTTATAACTCTCGTGCAAGCAAGAAAGCCTCCCGATGAGTGTAGTTCCAGCGCTTTATCTTGATGTGCAACAGATGGTTGACTCGGATGATATTCCACAGCCATCAATGCTGGAGTTCTGGATAAAAACCGCTTTGACCGAAGCCGCCACCCAGAGACAGGAATCTATGAATGATGAATATGAATTAACCATACGCATTGTTGATAAAGCTGAAATCCGGACGTTGAATAAAACCTATCGACACAAAGACCAGACCACCAATGTCCTGTCTTTTCCATTTGAAGCCCCCTCTGAAGTACAACTGCCTCTACTGGGTGATCTGGTGATCTGTCATAATGTGGTAGTAGAAGAGGCTCGGCAGCAGCAAAAAACAGTCAGGGATCATTGGGCGCATATGGTGATCCACGGTGTGCTGCATCTCAAAGGTTATGATCACATTGATGATGATGAAGCCCGGATCATGGAAGCTCTGGAAGTTCACATTCTGAAAATCCTGAAAATTGCCGATCCGTACCATTAATGCAACTGCTTGTAAGGTTGTTTTGCAAGTTTTTATAAGCTATTGTAAAATCGAATGTATTGCTAAAACTGGTATAAAAAACAAATGAATGAAGAACGACCTAGTCCGACTTCCACTTCTGATAATAAAAGTGGAAGTCGGAATCTGCTCAAACGAATAGGTCTTGCCTTAATTGGCGACGTAAATGACAAATCCCGTCTTATGGAAATACTACGTGATGCCCAACTTCGGGATGTCATCAGTAGTGAGACTTTGTCAATGATAGAAGGCGTTATGGAAGTTACGGACATGCAGGTGCGTGAAGTCATGGTGCCTCGTTCGCAAATGATTGTGATTGAACGCAATGCCAGTGCCGATGATATCCTGTCCTGTATCCTGGAATCCGCACACTCCCGTTTTCCTGTTATTGGCGATAATCGCGATGAAATTGAAGGTATTATTCTGGCCAAAGATATGCTCAATTTTTTTGCCAATGAGGATCACAAGGCAATGGATTTGAGAGAATATATGCGACCTGCCGTTTTCATTCCCGAAAGTAAACGTTTGAACGTTCTGCTCAGAGATTTCCGCTCCAACCGTAATCATATGGCCGTAGTGGTTGATGAATACGGCGGCGTTTCTGGTTTAGTAACGATTGAAGATGTGCTGGAAGAAATTGTCGGCGAAATTGAAGATGAACATGACGTCGAGGAAGACAGCACGATTACCTCTCAAGGTGAAGGCGTCTATACGGTTCAGGCGCTCACAGAAATTGATGAGTTCAATGAGTTTTTCAAATCTGACTTCAGTAATGACAAATTTGACACCATTGGTGGTATTGTCATGAGTGCTTTTGGTTACATGCCAAAAAGAGGCGAAGAAATTGAACTGGGAAATTTTCTTTTTAAAGTTATCCGCGCCGATCATCGCCGTATTCACAGCTTGAGAGTGATCCGGGTGGCTGTGACCGGCTCAGCCAATCACTAAATGACTGCAGAAACCGCAGAAGCATCAGGCAGCCTGCTTGAGTATTTGCCTGGATTCATATTAACGAAGCTGACAACGGGTATTGCTTCCTGGATTTTTTCCCTGTGTCTTGGGGCAGTCATACCACTGGCGTTCGCACCTTTTAATACCTATAGCAGTTTATTCTCCTATCTGATTTTTTTACCACTGACTCTGTTTTTATTTCAATTACTCCACGCCAAAACTGCAAAGGAAGCCTTTTTTAAAGGCTGGCTGTTTGGTATTGGTCTGTTTGCGATCGGGGTATCCTGGATATATGTAGCAATTCATGTTTATGGTGCGGCGCACTGGTCTCTGGCCGGGACTCTCACGGGCCTGTTTATTATATTTCTAGCGTTGCATTATGCCTTGATGAGTTGGGGACTGGTGAAAATCAGAGACTCGTTTTCGGTGTCCCGAAATACTTTGATAGTGTTTTATATGCCAGTTGCATGGGTTTTTTTTGAATGGATTCGAACCTGGATACTGACCGGATTTCCCTGGCTGCTGGTGGGCTATCCTATGATAGCGACCCCCCTGTCTGGTTATGCCCCCATTATAGGAATTTATGGCCTGTCATTATTAGTGCTGTTGCTGTCGAGTTTATTTTTGCTGCGAATAAAAACCATCTATAGTGTTTCGCTCTTGCTGATTATTGTCATTATGGGCAACATTTTAGAACAAATCGACTGGAGTGAGACTCAGGGGCAGCCTCTGACTGTAGCTTTGATACAGGGGAATGTGAATCAGGCCGTGAAATGGGATCGCCAGCAATTACAAAAAACCAAGCAATTATATTTGTCACTGAGCCAGGAACAATTTCAGAAAAATGATGTCATCGTCTGGCCGGAAAATGCAATTCCAGTGTTTTACCATGATCTGGAAAATAGCTTTTACCGTCAATTAACCTTGCTGGCTAGCAATACCCAAACAGAATTGATCACCGGGCTTCCAGTTTTCGATGATGATACCCGGAAATACTATAATGCCATGACCAATCTGGGTGGCCATCAGGGATTTTATTATAAAAGTCATCTGGTGCCATTTGGTGAATATGTTCCTTTAGCCGATCTGCTTCGTAATTTGCTTCATTTTTTTAATATGCCAATGTCAGCGTTCAGTGCCGGGGAAAGTGAACAACCTTTACTGGAAATTAAAGGCAATAAAGTGCTTGTGACCATCTGCTATGAAGATGTGTTTGCCCAGGATGTTATCAGACAAATCCCGCAATCACAATTTATGATTAATTTATCCAATAATGGTTGGTACGGTGATTCATTTGCCCCGCATCAACACCTTGAAATGGCTCGTATGAGAGCATTGGAGACCAGCCGGGAATTAATTCGCAGCACCACCAGTGGTATTTCCGCAGTCATTGATGCCAAAGGTAATATCAAACAAAAGGGTCCGCAGTTTAAGACCGCCATCATTAATGGTGACATTCAACCCCGTACCGGCACAACCCCGTTTGTCTTCTGGGGCAATTATCCGATTTTGATGGTTTTTATTTTGGCCGGATTGGTTTTGTATCAACGCAGATAATTTTTTAAATTAATCGATTTTTAACAATCCGTGCCAAAGAGTCCGGTTCACCTTCAAGGGGACGCTTTAAACACGTCCGTGT
>Ga0316204_10006269_pt1 | contig 18446 bp, 14 predicted proteins | sample 6monrhotite_MG_2_FD_205661 | JGI IMG/M metagenome (GOLD analysis project Ga0316204, IMG submission 205661) | Microbial mat bacterial communities from mineral coupon in-situ incubated in ocean water Damariscotta River, Maine, United States -... | ecosystem: Environmental > Aquatic > Marine >... | reverse complement strand
CGGCGCTCGCGGCGGAGCCCGAAGCCACCGACCTCGCCGAGGGTCTGGCGCTCCTCGCGGACGCCGACCCGCGGACGCGCGTGCAGGCTGCGGCCTACCTCGGGGCGGTCGAGCTCGAGCCCGGCGGCGACAGCACCGAAGGGCGCCACTCCGCGCTCGTGCAGCTCGCCGAGCTGGACCCGGTCCTCGACGTGCGCCACGCCGGCCTCGAGGCGCTGGCGGAGGTGGGGGACGCGGCAGCGGTCGAAGCGCTCGCGAGCCTCGCCCGGAGCCTGTCCCCGACCGGACGCGTACGCGCCGCGCAGCTCCTCGCCGGCGACCTCTACCTGACCTCCGACGCGGCGCGTGAGCGCCTCGAACTCGCCGTCCGCGGCAGCTTCGCGGAGGGCGCGAAGGCGCTCCCCGACGACGTCCTCGCCATCTGGCTGCCGAGCTACGCGCGGCGCCTGGCGGAGCGCGATCGCGGCGGCGACCTGGCGCTCGAGCGCGCGCCCATCGTGCTCAGCCTGCGGGATCCCGCGCCGCACGTGCGCATCGCGGCCGAGGCGGCCCTCGAAGTGCTGCTCGATCGCCTGCGTGAGCTCGAGCGCTACGAGCGCGCCGAGCGGCTGCTCGCGCGCTTGGCCGAGGACGGCGTCGCGACGCGGCCGCTCCTGTTCGCCCGCGCGCGCGGGCTGCTGCAAGAGGGCGGCGTCTCGCCGACGGTCGCGCTCTCGGGCGCGCGCCGCCTGGCGCAGTCGAAGGGCGACGACGACCCGATCGAGGACGCGACCTGGCGGGCGCGCGCTGCGCAGCTGGAGGCGGGCGCGCTGCTCGCCCTCGAGCGCTGGGACGAGGCCGAGGAGGCGCTCGAGCGCGCCGCGGACCTCTACGACGGACTCATCGCGCGGCGGCTCGACGGGCACGGTGAGCGCGGCGCAGCCATGCAGCGCGACGCGCTGCTCGCGCGCGCGCTGGTCGAGTTCACCGTGGCCTTCCGCCTCGCGGCCGGCGGCGCCGACGGCGACGACCTCACGCTGCTGCAGCGACTGCGCTCCGCCCACGTCCTCCAGCTGCGCGCGCAGCTCGTCGCGACCGACGGCAGCGTGGGGGACCTGGTCGGCCTCGAGCTGCTGCTCGTCTCCGAGCTGAGTCCGTACCGCCTCGTGTTCGCGTTCCGGCCGCACGAGGCCTGGCCGGCTGCGCGAGCGCTCGACCTGCAGGGCTCGCTCGGTCGCTCGCTGGCCAGCATCAGCGCGCGCGAGATGCCGGGCTTCGAGCCCTACGACAAGCTCCCCGGGCCGCTGGCGGATCCGCTGGGCGATCCCCGTCGCGCGAACCTCTTGGCCGAGATCGGCCGCGCCGAGCTGCGGGCGCTCCAGAAGGCCTACGACCGCCTGAGCGCGGAGCGCCTCAAGAACTTCGACTCGAGCCGGCAGCTCGAGAACGAGCTCGCGAGCCTCTCGTTCGCCATGCGGCGACTGCGGAGCGACCTCGCGGACGTGCCCCTGGCGGAGCGCTTCTACGACCTGCGTCAGCCGGCGGCGACCGCGCTGCAGTACGCCGAGAGCCTGCGCAACGAGGGGCGCCACGAAGCCAGCCGCGAGGTGGCCGAGCGCTTCGTCGAGGCGCTGGAGGAGGAGGAGCTGCGTCAGCAGTACTCGTGGGCCGTGCGGCTGACGGCCCAGGCCGAGCTCTCCATCGGCGGGAGCTACTCGGACGCGGAAGAGCCGGCCGAGGCCGAGACCCACCTGCTCGAGGCGCTCGATCTGCTCGAGGGCCTGAAGACCTTCTTCGACGAGCGCGGCGCGGCGGGGGCGGCGCGCGCCGTGGACAACGACATCGCGGAGGCGCTCGTTTCACTCGCCGTCAACGCCAACGTGAAGGGCAAGGACCCCGACAAGGCGCTCGGCTTCTTCGAGCGCGCCTACGCGATTCGCCAGGACGACTTCATGCGCGTCCTGCTGGCGTGCTACCGCGCCCGCTCGGGCCAGGAGGCCGAGGCGCGCGAGCTGATCCGCGGGGTGCCCGAGTCGCCGCGCGCGTACTACAACCTCGCCTGCACCTACGCCCTCCTCGGCGACGTCGGCGAGGCGCTGCGTTTCCTCGAGAAGGACTTCCGCGCGAACCGCACGAGCGCGGCGGCGCTCGAGAAGCAGAAGGCCTGGGCGCGCAGCGACCCCGACCTCGCGGCGCTGCAGGGCGACCCGCGCTTCGAGGTCCTCACCGAGCCGAAGTGAGCCCAGAGCCGCTCGGCTGCACCACCATGGGGCGCAGCGGAGAGCCAGGGCTCGAGGCCCCGCGGGTCCGATCGGCTGCCGTGGCCGGTATCCCCGGGGAGGAGTCGGCGCGGGGGGCAGACGCCGCCGCCCGGGCTCGCTAGACTTCGCGGTTCGAATCCGAGCTTCGAAGTCTCCAGGCGGCCGCGACCGCGACTTCGAGGCGTGAGCTGGGCGCGCCCGCGGAGCGTGCCTCGATGCCACAACAAATGAGGCAGACATGGGGAATGTGACCCTGACCGGCAAAGGCCGGCGTTGGGTGCTCGGTGGGCACCCCTGGATCTATCGCGACGACATCGCTGGCGGCGAGGCCGAGCCGGGCGAACTGCTCCCGGTGGAGGACCCGAACGGCGGGACCGTAGGCTGGGGGCTCTTCAGCGCCAGCTCGAAGATCGCCGTGCGGCTCGTCAGCTCGGGACCCGAGCAGCCGAAGCGCGAGTTCTGGGCCGAGCGCGTGCAGCGCGCGGTGAAGGCGCGTGAACGGATGGGCTACCTGCAGCCCGACGGCGCCTGTCGTCTGATCGCCGGAGACGCGGACCGATTGCCCGGCTGGGTCGTCGATCTCTACGGCAAGACCGCGGTCGTGCAGAGCTCGACCCAGGCGACCGACCGCATGCGCGACTTCCTCGTCGAGCTGCTCGAGGAGGCGCTGCCGTTCGAGCTCGAGACGATCGTCGATCGCTCCGACGTGTCGATCCGTCGCTTCGAGGACCTCGACCCGCGCGTCGAGACGCTCAAGGGCGAGGTGACCGGGCCGGTGCTCGTGCGCGAGGGAGACCTCTCCTACGAGGTCGACGTGCTCGGCGGTCACAAGACCGGCAGCTACCTCGACCAGCGCGTGAACCGCGTGCGCGCCGCCGAGCTCACCGGCTCGGGCCGCATGCTCGACGCCTTCTGCTACGACGGCCTGTTCGGCATCCGCGCCGCGCTGGCCGGCGCGAAGGAGGTCGTCTGCCTCGACCAGTCCGGTCCGGCCGGCGAGCGCCTGCGCGCAAACGCCGAGCGCAACGGCGTCGCGGACCGCGTGCACTTCCACAAGGCGAACTGCATGCAGGAGCTGCGCAACCGGCTCGAGAAGGGCGAGCGCTACGACGTCGTCGTCGTGGATCCGCCCGCCTTCGCGCGCAACCGCCGCGAGGTCGACGGCGCCGAGCGCGGCTACGTCGAGCTGAACCGCCGCGCGATCGGCATGGTGGAGGAGGGCGGCTTCCTCGTCTCGGCGTCCTGTTCGTACAACGTGCGAACGCCGGACTTCGTGCGCTTCCTGGCCTCCGCCGCGCGCCTCGCGGGCCGCGACGCCTGGCTCGAGGAGCTGCGCAGCGCCGCGCCGGACCACCCCGCGCTCCTCGCACTTCCGGAGACGAACTACCTGAAGTGCGCTTTCCTGCGCGTCCCGTAGCCCCGCAGCGCGGGAACGGTCAGAATGCTCCGCCCGGCGCGCGTCGCCGGGCGAACGACATGCGCATCCGAGTCAATGGCGAGCCCCGGGACGTGCCCGAGGGCTGCACCGTCGCCGCGCTGGTGGAGCTCTGCGAGCTGCGACCCGAACAGGTCGCGGTGGAGCTGAACCAGCGCCTGGTGCGGCGCGCCGAGCGCTCAGGCGTGACGCTCTCCGAGGGCGACGAGCTCGAGCTCGTGACCCTCGTCGGCGGGGGCTGAGCCCCGCGCAACCCGCACGAGATCCGATGACCGACCCCCTCCACGACACGACCCTGAAGATCGGCGACGTCGAGCTGCGCTCACGCCTGCTCGTCGGCACCGGCAAGTACGCGAGCTTCGAGGAGACCGAGCGCGCGCTCGAGCTCTCCGGCACCGACTGCGTGACGGTCGCCGTGCGGCGCGTCAACCTCGACGCCGCCAAGGGCCCGTCACTGCTCGACCACATCGACCGCTCGAAGTACCACGTGCTGCCGAACACCGCGGGCTGCTTCGACGCGGCCAGCGCGATCCGCACCGCGGAGCTGGCGCGCGACGTGCTCGACACGCCGCTCGTGAAGCTCGAAGTGCTCGGCGACAAGCAGACGCTCCTGCCGGACCCGATCGGGACGCTCGAGGCCGCGAAGGAGCTCGTCTCCCAGGGGTTCCACGTGATGGTCTACTGCTCCGACGATCCGCGCATGTGCGTGCACCTCGCCGAAGCCGGCGTGAAGAGCGTCATGCCGGCGGGCTCGCCGATCGGCTCGGGGCAGGGCGTCCTGAACCCGAACGCGATCCGCATCATCCAGGAGCTGGTCCAGGGCGTGCCCGTGATCGTCGACGCCGGCGTCGGCACGGCGTCGGACGTCGCGGCCGCGATGGAGCTCGGGGTCGAAGGCGTGCTGCTGAACACGGCCGTCGCGAGCGCGCGCGAGCCGCTGCGCATGGCCGTCGCGATGAAGCTCGCCTGCGAGGCCGGGCGCCACGCGTTCCTCTCGGGACGCATCCCGAAGAAGCTCTACGCCAACGCCTCGTCACCCCTCGAGGGCGTGATCGCGGGCGCCGGACCTTCCTGAACCGGGACCCCACGTGCTCCAAGACCCCTCCGCCGCCTCGAACGACGCGGCCCCGCTCCTGATCGGCGCCGCCTTGATGGTGTCCGGGCTCGTTCTCGGGCGCCTGATCGTGTCCGGCGCGAAGCTCGCCATCCCCGAGCGCAACAACTTCTTCGCGCGCTGGGGCTTCACGAAGGCCGTCACGGTGTTCGTGGTCTTCCTGCTCGGTCAGTTCATCGCGCCCGTGCTGTTCGCCAGCCTCGGGCTCGAGCGTTCGCTCGCCATCGACTTCCTCTTGATGGCGCTGATCTTCGCGGGGCCTGCCGCGATGATCGTCCACTACGCGCGCACCCTCGACCCCGACGGGGTGCGCTGCCTCGGCTTCCGTCGCGAGGGCAGCGCGCGCGCCGCGCTGTTCGCGATCGTGACCTACGCGCTCCTCGTGCCGGGACTGTTCGGCACCCTGCTGGTCTGGCCGCAGGTCGTCGCGGGCCTGGGCGGCGAGCCCGAGCTGCAGCAGTCGCTGACCGGCTTCTTCGAGCTCGAGGGCGGCCAGCTGGTGCTGCCGATCCTCTTCGCGGTCGTGATCCTCCCGTTCTTCGAGGAGCTGGTGTTCCGCGCCTTCCTGCAGCCGCTGTTCGTGCAGAACTTCCGGGAGACCGGGGGCGTGGTGATCACGTCGATCCTCTTCGCGGGGCTCCACGGCGTCTCCGCCTTCCTGCCGGTCTTCGCGCTGAGCCTGATCCTCGGGGGCGTGATGCTCCGCACGCAGCGCTTCGTCTCCTGCTGGGCGGTGCACGCGCTGCACAACGGTCTGACGCTGGCGCTCGCGATGTCGCTCCCGGGTGCGCGCGAGGTCTTCGATCCGCAGGCGATCCTGCCCCTGTTCCTTCGCTCCTGAGCCCCGACCCATGACCTACTTCGAGCAGCGCGGCCGCATGGCCGCCGTCCCGGGCGGCGGCTGGGTCGCCGACAACGCGGTCGTGACCGGCGAGGTCGAGTTCGGAGAGGACGCCAACGTCTGGTTCGGCTGCGTGGTGCGCGGCGACGACGCCCCGATCCGCATCGGGCCGCGGACGAACATCCAGGACCTGACGATGATCCACGCCGACCCCGACGTGCCCAACGTGATCGGCGCCGACGTCACTGTCGGGCACCGCTGCGTGCTGCACGGCGCGAAGATCGAGGACCAGTGCCTGATCGGCATGGGAGCGATCCTGCTCGGGGGCTGCACGATTGGCGCGGGATCGATCGTCGGCGCGGGCGCCGTCGTGAAGGAGAACTTCGCAGTTCCGCCCCGCTCGCTCGTCGTCGGCATCCCTGCGCGCGTCGTGCGCGAGGTGACGCAGGACGAGTACGACCACCTCAAGGAACACGCCGCAGGCTATGTCCATGCCGTCGAGCAATACCGTGCCGACTGACTCCGAGTACGCCGAGCGCCGCGCGCGCCTCTTCGAGCTCCTCGGAGAGCTCGACAGCCTCGCCGTCGCCTTCAGCGGCGGCGTCGACTCGAGCGTCCTCCTGCACGCCGGCCGCGTCGCCCTGGGCACGCGCTGCGTCGGGGTGATCGCCGACTCCCCGTCGCTGCCGCGCGCCGAGTTCGCGGAGGCCGATCGACTGGCCCAGGGCATGGGGGCGGAGCTCGTCGTGGTCGAGACCCAGGAGCTCGCCGACCCGCGCTATGCGGCGAACGCGGGTGACCGCTGCTACTTCTGCAAGTCCGCGCTGTTCGAGCAGATGGCGAGCTTCTGCGAGGCCCGCGGCTTCTCGGCGCTCGCCTTCGGCGAGATCACGGACGACCAGCTCGATGACCGCCCGGGCGCCCGCGCAGCCGCCGAGTTCGGCGTTCGTGCGCCGCTCTCCGAGGCCGGCTTCTCCAAGGCCGACGTGCGGCGCTACGCGCGCGAGGCCGGGCTCGTCGTGGCGGACAAGCCTGCGAGCGCTTGCCTCGCGTCGCGCGTCCCCACGGGGACAGCGGTGACGCGCGAGTTGCTCGCCACGGTCGAGTCTGCGGAGGGTGCGCTCAAGGCGCGCGGCTACCGCGTCGTGCGTGTGCGCCACCATGGTGCGCGCGCGTTGCTCGAGGTCGGCGAGGACGAGGTCGCTCGCGCCCGCGAGGAGCTCGAGGGTCTTCGGGACTTGCTCGGGCGCTTCGGTTTCTCCCAAGTCGACCTCGGGGTCTACGTCGCGCCCTCCGAGCGCGGGCTGGCACGACGATGAGCACACGCACCATGCAGCCGTACTTCATCACCTGCGCACCCGGCCTCGAGCCGGTGCTGCACGCGGAGGTTCGTGCGCTAAAGCTCTCCAAGGTCGAGCGCCAGGTCGGCGGGGTCTACTTCGAGGGGGATCGCCGCGATGCGATGCGCGCGAACCTCGAGCTGCGCACGGCGGTGCGCGTGCTCGAGCGCGTCCTGCGCTTCGAGGCCCGCGACGGCGACGAGCTGCACGCCGGCGCGGAGCGCGTCGACTGGCGCTCGTACCTCGCCGAGGGCGCCTCCCTGCTCGTCGCCGCGCACACGAACGAGTCGGAGCTCGACCACTCGCTGTTCATCGAGCAGCGCGTGAAGGACGCCATCTGCGACCAGCTGCGGGCCGCGGGCTGTACCCGCCCGAACGTCGACAAGGACAACCCGGACGTGCGCGTGCACGCCCACTTCTACCGCGATCGCTGCACGCTGCTCGTCGACACCTCGGGTGAGTCGCTGCACAAGCGCGGCTGGCGACGGGGCCAAGGGCTCGCGCCGCTCGCGGAGACGCTCGCGGCCGGGGTCGTGCTGCTCTCCGGCTGGGACCGCCGCGCGCCGCTGGTCGACCCGTTCTGCGGTTCGGGCACGCTGCTCGTCGAGGCCGCGCTCTTGGCGGACGGCGTCGCGCCGGGGCTGTTCCGCGAGCGCTTCGGCTTCCAGGCGCTGCCCGGCTACGACGCCCGCGTGTTCGAGCGGCTGGTGAAGGAGGCGCGGGAGAGGATCCGCCCCATGCGCAAGCTACCCATCGTGGGCAGCGACCTCTCCGAGGACTTCCTCGCGCAGGCCGCGGAGAACGCGGCGGCCGCAGGGCTCGAAGGGCGGCTGCGATTCGAGGTCGCGGACGCGGCGGAGTTCGCGCCGCGCGCCGGCTGGAACGGGCTCGTGCTGACCAACCCGCCCTACGGCGAGCGCGTCGGGGACGCGGGGGACCTGCGCAGTCTCTACCGCAGCTTCGGCACAGCGCTGCGCGAGCGCGCGGCGGGCTACGGACTGGCGCTCCTCTCCGGCAACGAAGAGCTGGAGCGCGAGCTGCGGATCGAGTTCGACAAGACGATCGAGCTGAAGAACGGCGCGCTCGACTGCCGCCTGCTGCTCGCGCGGCTGGGCGTCTAGGGGCTAGGCGCGCCGGCGGAGCACGAGCAGCGCGTCGAGCTGCTCGTCGTCGAGCTCGCGCGTCCAGTCGAGCTCGTAGTGGAAGTCGTGCACGGCCACGAGCTCGAGCTCGGGGCAGGTGGCGAGCAGCCGCCTCAGCTGGCGCGCATCGTAGGTGCGGAACTCCCAGTTCGTCTCGGTCCGGCGCTCGCGCCCGCGTTCGGTGACGGAGAGCCGGGTTCGAATCTGCTCGCGGCGGCGCCGCCGATCGGGGGGCCAGGTCTGCGTGTTGCACACGACTCGCACGCCGTCCTGCTCCGCGGTCCAGCGCTCGCGCAGCTTGTGGTCGCAGCCGTAGTCGGAGAGGTGCAGCCCGAGCACGTAGAGCCCGCCCGGCTTCAGCGCCCGCGCGACGCAGGCGAGGTGGCTCTCGGCCCCGGCGCCGTCGAGCACGTACTTGAACGTGCTGACGAGGCAGTGGACGAGGTCGAAGCGTCCGCGGTAGCGAAACTCCTCGAGGCGACCGGCGCCGAGCCGCGCGCTCAGGCCCGCGCTCGCGAGCCGCGTCCGCGCGTGTTCGAGCATCGCCTCGGAGGCGTCGAAGCCCGTGACGTTCCAGCCGCGGCGGGCGAGCTCCTCTACCAGCCGTCCGCTGCCGCAGGCGGGCTCGAGCACGCGCTTGCCAGTCGCCGTGCCGTAGATGGCGAGCGCCTGCTCGAGGAAGTCCGCCTCGCGCTCCGTGCCCTCGTCGAAGACGAGGTCGTACCAGCGGGGCGTCTCGTACCAGTCGAGCGCCTCGAACGCGCTCATGCCGCGCCGCGGCGCTGGTCAGCGGCGCCCGCTCGCGCGGCGTCCTCGCCCCGCTCCTCGAGCTGGCGGTCCTCGCCGCCTTCCCCGTCGCCGACTTCAGGGGTGGGCGTCTCGCGCTTCTTCTCCTCGCGACGCTTGCGGCGCTCCTCGCGCTTCGCGGCGCGGCGCGCCTTCTCCTCGCGCTCCTCGGCGGTGGCCTCCCACACGGCCTTCTCGAGCGCCGCAGCGTCCCACAGGACCTGTTCGTCGTCGAGCACGTCCGCGCTGGCCAGGGTGTCGAGGATGGAGACCACGGCAGCGACGGCGCCGCTTGCGGTGGGGTGCAGCAGGTCCTCCTGCATCAGCGTCCGCTTGCGCTCCTCGTCGTAGCGGTTCCCGCGCACCTCGAGCACGCCCTCCTGGTGAACCGCTTCGGCGAAGCGCGAGAGGGGGAAGACGTGCACGTTCGGTCGCGCCTCGGCCCAGGCGGTGATGCGCGCGTTCAGAGCGGCGAGGCAGCGATCCGCGGGGATCTGTTCGCGGGCGAGCAGCGGCCTGCCGCCCGTCATGGGCGAGCGGCCCTTCAGAGCCGGCGACATGTCGGGGAGGTCACCGACGACGACGGGACACTCGAAGCCGGCGAGCAGGTCGAGCCCGGTCTGCAGTCGCCCGCCGCGCGGGTCGCAGCCGTCGAGGTAGCCGTACGCGAACCAGAACAGGAAGTCGGCGGCGACGACGAGAGTCGGCTCCAGCGCACGGGCGCGTTCCTGGGCGCGGCGCCCGACGCCGGTGGGGTCGGAGAAGAAGTTCGAGTCACCGAGGTCGTGCACCGTCAGCGCCGAGCTCCCCTGGAGCGCCAGGGTGAAGATCCCAGCGAGCTTCATCGGCGCGTCGAGCTCCGACGAGAGCCCGAAGCCATCGGTCAGGCTGGCGCCGAGGAACGCCACGCGCTCGAGAGCCGAGGGGACCGGCGTGGGGGCGGGAGGGGCGTCCTGGAGGAGCCCCAGGGGCACGACGAGCAGAAGGGAGGCGCAGAGCATGCGCGTGAGTCTAGCAGCCGCGCCGACTCCTGCGAGCCGCCCGCGAGCGAGCCGCGCCGGAGTGGAGTCGTTCGAGCGCCGGCCGCTACGGACGGACTTTCCAGACCGCGCCGCTGCCCGGGTCGTTCTCGTTCAGGGTGACGGTCTTGCCGACCGGGTCCCAGCTCCAGTCCGTCGACGACACGCCGTTTCGCTGCACCCGCTGCGGCCGCAGCGGGTAGCCCGTCAGGGTCGTGACCTCGGCGCCACCGTCGGTGGACTGCATCACGACCTCGAGGTTGACCGCGGTGTTGAGCCCGATCGAGGCCGTGTTGACGACCAGGCGGGCCAGGTTCTCGGTCTCGTCGATGACGAGCGAGTTCGCGGCGGAGTTCATCGTCCAGCGCAGCGGCGTGAACGCGCCGGGTGCGTCCTGGTAGACGTAGAAGTGGAACCAGTTGGCCTCGCGGTCGGCCAGCAGGCGATGCTGTCCCTCGGCGGGGGTCTGCAGCGTCTTCGACTGCAGGTAGTTCAGCGCCGTCGGCTCGTCGATCGTGGTCCAGTCGTGCACGTTCTGGGGCGGCGTCAGCAGGAACGTCTCCATTCCGGGGATCGCGGCCAGCCACGAATAGACGGCCTGGGTCTGCTCGATGAGGTACACGAGCGGGTCGCCCTGGGCGTGCTGGTTCAGGACCGAAACGTGCGCCAGGTTGCGCGCTTGATCGGTGTTGGGGTCGACGACCAGCGTCCCCGGGTCGAGGTCGATCGTGGAGGCCTGCGAGTACAGGAAGGGATTGCTGGTCGGGGGGCCGCCGAACAGCAGCGGGTTGTCGAAGGCGGGCGTCGACGCCACGCTGTAGTAGGTGTGCGCGATCGACGTGGCGCCGGTGTGGTTCACGAGCGCCGCGAAGCGCGGGCGGTTCAGGTCGTGGTGCCGCGCGGCGTAGCTCATCATCGTGCCGCCGCCCATCGAGAAGCCGATGCCGTAGATCCGGTTCGGGTCGATCGGCAAGAGCTCGGCGAACATGCTGAGGCCGTACTCGATGTTCTGCTGGGCGTAGGGGATGGCCCAGTTCAGCTGGTGGGCTCCGAGCGGAGCGATGACGTACCAGCCGCGGTTGAGCGCGTCCTGGAACAGCGGCGTGTTCTCGTAGCAGTCCCACTCGCTGATGTTCGCGCCGTGGAACATCACGAGCAGGGGAGTGTTCGGGACGGCCGGGGTGCTCGGGATACCGACGAGCAGGCTCTCGACCCAGCCGGTGCCGGGGTCGCCGATCGTGATCTGCCAGACGCCGGGGACCGGCGAGCCCGTGACCTGGACCTGCGGGCCGCTGCCCGTGGTGAAGGCGCCGCCGAGGGTCGGGCTGCTGGAGCCCAGACCAACCCTGAGGAGCTGCTGAATGGCGCGCTGCTGCCGGGCGCTGCGCTGGGCCGGTGCCTGCGTCGTGGACTGGGCCGTGGCACCCTGGGGTGCAGCGAGGGCCGGCGCGGCAGCCGGCAGGGCCGGAGCGAGCGTGGCGAGGGCGAGGAGGGCCGGTACGATCATGAATTGGCGCGGTCGGGTCGAATCCCGGAGGGACTGCACGTGCGGCGAGCGGTCCATTCGAGTCTACCCTGGATTCAGGGGGGGGACGGTTCCGGATCGGCGATCGAGACGCGCAGGGTCGGGCCCCTCTCCTTAGGCGATCTCCCGGGGGAATGGGGACTTCAAAAATGCAGTTTCGAAGACGCGCGGAGGGCCTCCCGGGGCCGAGGCGCTCATGCGACGGGGAATTCGACCCGGGGGGCCTCCTGGACGCGTCGCTACCGCCGTGGCCGCTCAGAAGGCCCGACACGGCCATCGGACGGCCATGGGGGCCCAGGGGTGGTTCTCTGGCCGGGCCTCTGGTGGACCGGATCCCGGCCGCCGGACGCCGGGGCGGCTAGCGGCTGGCAGGCAGGGGTGCGCCGGTCTCCGCCTCGATCCAGGCGCGCCAGCTGGCGTCGAGCTCGGCGGCGGGGACGACGCCCCGGGCGCGGCGGGAGGCGACGTCTGCGCCGAGCCCGTCCTGCAGCGCTCGGAACGCTGCCGCGAGGTACGCCGCCCGCTGCTGGTCGAGCTCGGGGGAGGTGCCGGCTTCGGGGGCCTCGAGGAAGCGAACGAAGGCGTGGGCGAGGACGAGGTTGCGGAAGCCGCCAGAGCCGTAGGCGTTGGCGCCGAAGAACTCGTCGCGATCGAACGCGAGCAGCTCGCCCAGCGCCATGGGCGGCGCGTCCTCGACGGCGCTCGCGAGCCGCGCGCGCTCGACATCGGGTGGTGGTTGCAGCAGCGCCAGTCCGCCGGTGCGCAGCTCGCGTCGGACGAGCGACTCGTAGCGCGCGGCGACGCCGTAGAGGAACCACGGCGGTACGTTCTCCAGCCCGAGTTCGTCGTCGAGGTAGGCGTGCACGGCGACGTGCTGCAGCGCGGGCCACGTCGTCTCCGCTCGGTCGGTGCCCGCGTCGTAGACGACGAGGGTTCGCTCGGGCCCGTTCCAGAAGCCGGAGGTTCCGCGTTGCCCGCCGGCATCCTCGAAGGCAGCGCGCGAGGCGTGGATCCGTACGAGCGGCTTGGCGCGGTGCGCGGTCGCGTGGCGCGGAGTGAGCTCGGAGTGCAGTCGTGAGCGCACCGCTTCCAGGCGCAGCTTGACGCCCTCGACGAGCAGCGGGTCATCGACCGGCGTCGCGACGAACCAGCTCGCGGACTCGTAGAGGTTCCAGCCGGGCTCTGCGGCAAGGGTCTGGGCGAGCGCGAGCCGACGGGGGTCGTCGTGGGGATAGGGGGCCGCGGTGGCGGCGCTCGCCTCCGTCGTGCCCGTGGTCACGAAGTCGTCGGGGCCGGAGACGTCGCTTCCGCTCGCACCGGCAGCGGTGGGGCTCGACGCATCGCCGAGCGTCGGAGACGTGGCCTCGGCTCCGGGTGCGCCTGTGCCCGACGGCGGGGCCGTCTCCGGTTGGGCCGTGTCTGGCTGGGCCGTGTCTGGCTGGGGAGGGCGGGGCTGCGCCCAGGGCGCGACGCACGCGCCGAGGCCGAGCAGGCTCGCTGCGAGCGGCGCGCTCCAGCGCAGCCTTCGCAGGGTCGCTGCGCGCGTCGCGTCGGGTCGCACTGCAGGGTGTTGCGTCGCCATGGATCGATCTTCCTCGAGGGGGAGCGGGACGCTCTGCAGCCTAGAGCGCGCGCGACCGCGGTCCAAGCGCGCTGGCCCGCTCAGCGCTGGAAGATCGGCAACAGCTGGTCCGGGAGGGCGAGGACCAGGATGTTGATCGCCGTGGCGTAGGTCGGTCCGAAGCGCGGATCGCTCCAGGAGCCGTCCTCCGCCTGGGTGCGCAGGAGCGCCTCGCTCTCGGCCTCGTACCAGCGGTCGAAGCGCGTTCGGTCGGGGCTCTGCCAGTAGGCCTGGGCGAGGTAGAGCCGCTCGTAGTAGGGGAACGGAATCAGGGACCCGGGCGGCAGCAGCTTGGAGTCGCGCTTCGGCGACTCCGCTCGCAGGCGCAGCTCGCGGTCGATGTAGTCGAAGCCCTGCTGGATCTCCGAGCCGTGGTAGCGGCCCGTGGCGTTCAGGGTCGAGATCGCGGCGGCCGTCAGGGCGACGGTGACCTGGTCGTTCCCGATCGCGTAGCGGAAGGCGCCGCTGTCGGCCTGCGAGCGGCGCACGTAGTCGACGGCCTTCGTGATCGTCTCGGGCTGGACCCGCAGACCGCAGTTCTTCGCCGCGCGCATCGCCTGGACCAGCGCGATCGTGACCGAACCCTCATGCTCGACGCCGCGCACGGGGTCGTAGAACCAACCGCCCTCGGACGTCTGGCTCGACTCCATGATCGCGATCGCAGCCTGCAGCGACTCGGCAATGCGCGCGCCGCGATCCGAGCGCGGCGACGTGCCGTAGGCCTCCGCCAGCGCGAGCGCAGCGAAGCCGTGTGCGTGCATCCTCGAGTTGGGATCCGCCGCGTCGGAGATGTAGCCGCGGCGGCTCGTCGTCGGATCGAGCTCGGTGTGGGTGAGCAGGTAGTCGACCGCGCGCGTGAGCTCGGCGCCGTGGGGCCCGCGCCCCAGGGTGTTGCCAGCCGACATGTAGGCGAGGGCGCCGAGGGCCGTCACGGCGAGCCTCGCGGGCTGACTCCCGACCGAGGGCACCGAGCCGTCGGACTGGCCGGCCTGCTGCTTGGCGAGGAAGCGCAGTCCGCGCGCGATGGCGGCGCGCGTCGCCACGCGGTCACCGAATTCGCCGGGGTCGAGTCGCTTCGTGACGGTCTCGTCCTCCAGCCGCCGCGTCGAGAGAGACGTCGTCGCGCCGCGCGGATGGCGCGCGGGCTCGACGTCGGCGCGCGAAGCATCGACGAGCACGACGCCCAGGATGAGCGCTTGCAGGCACCGGACGGGGATCCTCACCACCAGCGCTCGAGGCTACTGGCGGCGCGCGCGCCGGTTGAGCTTCTTGTAGTAGTCGTCGATCCAGTCGCGGTAGCGCGACGGGAGCTCGGAGCGGCCCTCCGTGCGGAACGCGTCCTTCACGTGGGAGGGGAGGTTGCCCCAGTTGTCGTCCGCGACGCCGGGAGGCGAGGCGCCTGCCGTGGCTCCGTCTCCTCCCGTGCCGTCGTTCCGGTTCGTGCCGTCTTCGTCGCTGCTCTCGGGGCCGTCCGGCTGCGTGCCGTCCTTGGAGTCGGGCTTGGGCGTTTCGCCGTTCGGGTCGGGCTGCTCGCCCTCGCCTTCGCCGGGCTTCGGCTGCTCACCCTGCTGCTCCTGGCCCTGACTTTGACTGGGTGCCTCGGGCGTCTGCTCTTGGGACTGACTCTGCTGACCTCGGTCGAGCGGCGAGTTCTCCGGGTTGCCCTGGCCCTGCTGCTGGCCCTGTCCCGAGCTCGACGACTGGGACTGCTGCTGCTGACCCATCTGCTTCGCGATCTCGAGGATCTCCTCGATGTCCTTCTGGGCAGCGCGGCCTTGTTCGAGGGAGTTTCGCAGCAGGTCGGCGATCCCGGCGTCCTGGACCTCGGTGAGGCGCGACGTGTCACCGGCGGCGGCGTCGCTGAGCAGGATGTCGACGTCCTTCAGCTTCGACTCCACGGACTGGAACAGCGCCTTCATGCGGGCCTGCGGATCCTCGTCGCTCGGGTCGCCTCCGAGGATCTCCTCCATCGTGGGGAAGTCCGGTTCCTCGCCGTCCTGGGCGAAGGGAGCGGCAGCGAGGAGGAGGGCGGCGAGCGCCGTGATCGCGGGAAGGGTCGATTTCTTCATGGTCCTACTCCTCTGCGTCCTGGGCGCCTTCGGTGCCCGTGTCTTCGGCGTCCTCGTTCGTTCCGAGCTCGACGTTCACGTCGGGCGCCTCCAGTCCGAGCTTCTCGCGGAAGCGCTGGAACAGCTCCGTCGAGCGCTCGTGGCGCACGGCGAGGCGTTGGATCTCTTCGAGCAGGAGCGGATCGATGTCGTCGCCGCTGGCCAGCTCCGGGTAGAGCTGCAGCAGCTCGTCGAGGCTGTCGAGCACGTCCGTCTCCATCTTGCTCAGGAGCTTGAGTTCGGCCACGTCGGGGACCAGCTGGTTCTCACCGTCCGGCGGCTCCTGCGGCTCGCCCTCGGGCTGCTCCTGCTCCTCCTCCTCTTCGCGTCGGTCCTGCTCCTCCTCGAGCGCCTGCTGGAGCCACTCGAGGTGCAGGGTCACGTCGGATTGCAGCGCCTGGATGCGGTCTCCGCTCTGGTAGTTGCCCGCTGCGCCCATGCGCTCGGCGACCGTCGCGAGGTCCTTCTGGATGCGCGCCGTGAGCTCGGCGAACACGAGGCTGCCCTCCTCACGGATGGCGGCTTCGATCTCCGCGACGCGGTCGGCGAGGGCTTGCTCCGTCCGCGCGATCTTGCGCAGGCGCAGCTTCTGACCCCGGCTCGCGCGCGAGCCGGGCTCACGGTCACGGTCGAGGTCCTGAGTCTCGAGGACGGCCGTCGCGTGCGACTCGAGGATGGCGCCGACCTCCTCGGCGATCTGGAACAGGAGCTCCTCTTCGCGCAGGCGCTGGTACTGCTCCTCGCGTTGCTCGAGCTCGTCCATGGCCTCTTCGATGGCGCGCTCGGTCTCTTCCTGCTCGCGCTCGGCCTTCTCGAGCTCACCGCGATCGAGCGAGGCCTGCGCCTCTTGCGCCTGGCTCTGGGCCTGGTCCAGGGAGTCGAGCTCCGGGGCGCCCTCGTCCTTCTCTTCCTTGTACTGGTTGCGGAAGTCGTAGAGCTCCTTGGCGAGCTCCTCTTGCTGCTGGGCGAGCTCCTCGGCGCGCTGTTGCTGCTCCTCGGTCTGCGGCGTGACGCCTTCGCGAGCGGCGCTGCTGGCCTCTTGCAGGGCTTCGCCGGCTTCGCGCTGGGACTCCGCGGCGCTGGCGCTCTGCCCTTGCTGCATCTCCTGGGCGGCCTGCTCCATCGCCTGTTGAGCTTCCTGCAACGACTGCTGAACCTGCGACTGCGCTTCGGCGCTGAGCGACGACTCCTGGGCGGCCTGCTCGAGCTTCGAGACTTCCTCGCCGAGCTGCTCCTGCTGCTGCGCGAGTTGCTGCGCCTCCTGTGCCTCGGAGGATCCCGACTGCGAGGCCTGGGCCTGGCGTCCTTGCTGCAGTGCTTGCTGCGCGCGCTTCAGCGCCTCCTCAGCGCGAGCGGCCGCGGACTGACTCGCCTGCGGTTCGTTCGCCTGCGCCTCGCGCGCGGCCTGCTCCATCGCCTGGCTGGCTTCCTCTAGCGCGTCCTTCGCTTCCTGCGCGGCGTCGCCGAGGTCCTGGGGGAGGCGCTCGACGGACTCCTCCAGTTGCTTCGCGCGCTCCGCGTTGCGCTCCTGGCTCGCGCCGACGGCCTGGCCGAGGAAGCGCGTCGTCTCGAGGGCGTCGTTCAGCTCGCGCTGCGCCTGCTCGGTCTTCGACTCCGCGGACGTCGGGTCCTGCTCGGCCTGCTCGAGGAGCTCGCCAACCTCGGCGGCCATCTCCTGGGTGGACTCACTGGGCGCGCTCGACTCCATCGCGGAGAGCGCTTCACGGGCGGCTTGGCGCTGCTGGCCGGCCTCGGCGCGCGCGCTCTGGGCGTCCGCCTCGAGCTCGGCCGCGAGGGCTTCGAGCTCGGACTGGGCCTCGGCGCGCCGTGCGGGATCCTCGCCGGCTTCGCGCAGGCGCTCGGCGGCGCGTTGAAGGGCCTCGGCGGCGCGCTCGGCGGCCTCGTCGCCGGAGGCACGCGCCGCGCGCTGGGCGCGCTCCGCTTCGGCCTCGAGGGCGCGGGTCGAAGCGCTCGGGTCCTCGGAGTCGGCCGCTTCGCGCAGCTCGCGCGCGGCCTCGTCGAGGCGCCCGGCGCGGGCCTGGGCTCGGCGCGCATTCGCGAGTCGCGCGAGCTGCTCTTCGAGCGACGCCTGGGCCGCGGGGTCCCAATCCTTGAGGACCTCCGCGTCCGTGTGCTGGTCCTCGGTGAGCTGCGCGAGCTCGGCTTCGAGGCGCTCGAGGTCGAGGGCGCCGCTCTCGCGCGCCAGGCGCTCGTTCTCACGCAGGAGTTCGCGCTGCTCGGCGAGGGCGCGCTCGATGCCGCTCTCGAGTTCGCGCTGCGCGTCGTTCGCTGAGTCCTCCCGGAGGGCCTCGGTCTGTTCGCGAAGCTGTCGCTCGGCGTCGGCGAGGTTCTTCAGCGACTCGCGCTGGCGCTGGACCTTCTCCAGCTCGGACTCGAGCTGATCGAGGTCGGGGCGATCCATCAGGATCGAGATCAAGGACTCGAGCTCGCCGATGATCTGCTGCTGACTCTCGATCGACTGCATGATCTGGCCTTCGCCCAGGCGCTCGAGGGAGCCGCCCATCCGCTCTTCGAGGGTGAGGCCATCGGTGGCCTCGGCGCGCTCGGCGATGTGCTGCAGTCCGCCCCGCAGGAGCTTGGCTGCGTGCACGCGACCTTCTGCGTCGAAGCGCTCCGCAAGGCGCTGCATCGACGTGACGATGCGCGCGAGCTTGCGCGTGAGCAGCTCCTGCTCCTCGATCAGAGAGCCCTGCTCGCGAGACAGCCCCCTGTCCCCCGATTGCGGTGCTGCGACGCCCGTGGCCGGGACGAACACCAAGAGACCCAGCCCCAGGAGGCTGCGGCCGAGCGTGAGGTGCAGTCGTCGAGTTCGCTTGATGGGCTTCATGTCAATTGTCCTTGTAGAACTGACGCGTGCGGTCCAGCAGGTTCTTCTGCCGGTTGAGGAGGTCGCGCGTCGCGGAGAGCAGCGACTGGTAGCTGTCCCACTCCGAGAGCAGGGAGAGGAGCCGCTCGGCCTTGTCGCGCGCTGCGGATTGGCGCTCGGCTGCCTCGACGAGCTGGTCGAACTGCGCGCCGATGTCCGGCAGATCCTGCGCTCGGCGCAGGCCATCGACCGCGGCGGGGGTGTCGTCCTCGCTGATCGCGAGCGAGACGCCGACGATCTCGACGAGCTTGTCCGCGAAGTCCGCGCCGCCGAGGCGACCGTCGCGCTGCATGGCGGCGAGTTCGAGCCAGGGCTCGGGATGGAAGCTCCGATCGGCGAACCCGCGCGTGCGCTCCTCGAGCGCGACGAGCATGGCGTCCGCCCGATC
>Ga0316204_10006268_pt1 | contig 18446 bp, 15 predicted proteins | sample 6monrhotite_MG_2_FD_205661 | JGI IMG/M metagenome (GOLD analysis project Ga0316204, IMG submission 205661) | Microbial mat bacterial communities from mineral coupon in-situ incubated in ocean water Damariscotta River, Maine, United States -... | ecosystem: Environmental > Aquatic > Marine >... | reverse complement strand
CTTTATTACTCTCTAGATACGTTGAATAGCGCCGAAGCCCATGCCAAAGTCAGCCATAAACATTCAAAGTTCTTCCGGTTTATTTACGCGTTTTTTAATTATTTTTATCCCGTTCATGATATTGCTTGGTGCCGCAGCAACCACGCACTTTTATACCGAGACAAAGCTACTCCAAGTCAACCAAGAGAACCATGAAGCCAACAATGTTTCATTGGGCCAGCAGGGCGTTGTCAGCCAAATGCGTAGTGTTATTTCTGACTTAACCTTTCTTGCCAAACTGAATGAGCTTTCGGAGCTGCTCGACGTCACCGATAACACACTAGCAAGACTAATGCTCTCCCAGGAGTTTCTGTACTTTAGTGAAAACAAAGGTGTCTATGACCAGGTTTCCATTCTCGATGTGCATGGCGATGAAATGGTGCGCGTCAACTACGGCGACGGTATACCCTACATCGTTGAGCAAGCTAAGCTGCTCAATAAATCACATCAGGCCTATTTCCAGGAAGCTGTGCAACAAGATGTTGGCGGCGTCTATATGTCATCCTTCGTCATGGTTGATGATGAGACCGAGCCCGGCGTACCGCCTAGAGCCGTCATACGCTTCGCCACGCCTTTATTCGATACTCGCGGGGTCAAAAAAGGTCTGCTTTTCCTCAATATACGGGGCGATAGAATCTTATGGGGATTTAAACAGGCGGCACGTGACATTATCGATCATGCCTATATCATCGCCAATGAAGGTCGTTCTCTAGGTAGCCCTTCATCCGTCACCAAAGGCACCTTTAATTCCGTTCTCGACAAAGGTTTTGTTACCGCCTACCCAGACGAATGGCAAAGAATTCTAGCCCAAGACACCGGTAGCTTTGCCACACCCAGCGGCCTATTCACCTTTACTACCGCTTACCCGCTTGCCTCGGTGATGGAGTATTACGGCCAAACAGGCGTTAGCGCTGTCTCAGGTGTGGCAGGCAACCACAGTAAATCTGCCCGCTTTTGGAAAATCGTCTCGCATATTCCCTCGGACAAACGCATCATTCCTTATCGCACTTTTTTCAGTAAACACGTTTGGATCTACTCATTCAGCAGCTTATTCCTACTGGCTCTATCACTCCTGCTAGCTCAAATTAGCAACCGCCGAGATATAGAAAAAGCCCAGCAGGCTTATGAGCACCGCCTCCAAAACACCTTAGACGCTATTCAGTTTCTGGCGGTAACCATTGGCGCTGATGGCCAAGTGATCTACTGCAATCAACCACTATGCAAAAACTTAGGTCGATCACAACACGATTTAACAGGCTTAAACTGGTTTGACACTGCCGTCCCTGCGCACCAACGCCAAAGTATTCAGGATGCTTTCGAAGAGGTCATCAAAGGCAAGGCCCCACTACACACCACGGAATATTGGATCAAAAATAACGCTGGCAATGAATGCCTAATATCCTGGAATAATATTATTTCCTTCTGCCCTGACGGAAAAATAATGACTCTCACCAGTATCGGTCACGACATAACCGCTCAACGAGCCAATGAAAAACAGCTCCATAAACTTTCTCGTGCCGTTGAACAAACACACGAATCCATCATCGTTACCGATGCCAAAGGCATTATCGAATACGTCAATCGTGGTTTTATAGAGACAACCGGCTATAGCCAAAGTGAAGCCATTGGCCAAACATGCGGCATTTTAAAGTCTGGCGAAACCACCGACGATATATACAAGTCGCTCTGGCAGTCCATTACTTCTGGTCGCGAATGGCGCGGCGTATTTCGCAATAAACGCAAAAATGGTGAACTTTACTGGGAAAACACGATGATTTCCCCAATTCGAAACGAACAAAAAGAGATCACCCACTACCTATCAATCAAAGAAGATGTCACCGAACATCGTCAATTACGAGAAGAAGTGGAGGAACGAAACAGAGAATTGGCTCGCGCCCAATCACTGGCTGAAATGGGCCGCATGGCAAGCATGATTGCTCACGACCTGCGCAACCCACTGTCATCCATCAAAATGACGATGCAGATATTTAATAAGCGCCCCTATGACAATAGCACCGCCCAGAACGCGGAAGAACTCAGCGCCATCGCACTCGACCAAGTGCGCTATATGGAAAACATATTGGCCGACTTATTGCTCTTTTCCAAACCTGACGCATTACAGCCCGAGTGGTTACAGGTTAATCGCGTGTTAGATAGCTCGATCCTAATGCTCCAAGAAACCGTGCAAAAAACTCAGGCCCAAATCATTAGCGATTACCAAGGCACACTGCCCGCCATTCATGCCGATGCGACTAAATTACAGCAAATATTTAGTAACTTGGTGATGAACGCCATTCAAGCAAACGAACTTTGCGAGCACTCACCCATTATCACCGTGCGCAGCGCACTCGTAGTAAAGCAAGGTAGCGCCGTTATTCAAATTGATATTCTGGACAACGGCCCGGGCATCCCCAATGATATTGCCGCCAAGATATTCGAACCCTTCTATACCACGAAGGCAAAAGGTACTGGGCTCGGACTCCCCATCGTCAGGCGAATGGTCGAGGAACATAACGGCGTGTTTAAAATTGGCCGCCGTGACGACACCCAAGGAAGCTATGCCCGAGTCACACTCCCGACGGGGCCAGCCCAATCTACGAACACCGATATCGCCCAGCAATAGTACAGCGGAAAGAGTACAATGGCGCCTAATATTCAACTAAATACAGATACCCCAATGGCAACAAACTCCATCTTAGTCGTTGACGACGACATCGCGATCTGCCGAACATTGCAACTTCACCTAAGCTCTCAAGGCTATCAAATCACTACAGCCCATAGCGTTGAAGAAGGCCTTAAGGCTGCTCGCGAAAAACAACCCAACTTAATTATTCTTGATATCTGCATGCCAGGGATGTCAGGACTCGATGGCTTATTAGAATTCAAAAAAGAATTCCCCAATATTCATCCCATTATGATCACCGCCTTTCACGACATGGACAGCACGATTCAAGCTATGCAACGTGGTGCAGAAGACTATATTCATAAACCCATTGATATCGACGAGCTTGACGCTACCGTGGCGCGCATCTTGTCACCAGAACAACTGGATACAGTTCAGGCCGAGACTCGCCCAGTCAGCAGCACCGGCAATGAAAAAAACATGGTCGGTCGCAGCCATGCGATGAAAGAAATATTTAAGACCATCGGCCTTGTTGCTGCCCGCCCCGTCACTGTGCTTATCACTGGAGAAAGCGGTACAGGTAAAGAACTGGTGGCCAGCGCCATTCACCGAGCTAACAGCAATGCCAGTGGCCCCTTTGTCGCAGTCAACTGTGCGGCATTGGTAGAAACACTGCTCGAATCGGATATGTTTGGCCATGAAAAAGGCGCATTTACCGGCGCGGTAGCCAAACAACCCGGTAAATTTGCGCTCGCCAAAGACGGCACCATTTTCTTGGATGAAATTGGCGAACTCTCACCGCCCATGCAAGCAAAATTATTGCGGGTACTTCAGGAAAAAGAATTCACCCCAGTCGGAGGTAAGCATTCGGAGCGTACCGATGCCCGCGTCGTTGCCGCCACCAACGTTAACCTCGAAGAAAAAGTACGCAACGGTGAGTTTCGAGAAGATTTATTCTATCGCCTGCGCGTGGTTACTATCCATCTCCCGCCACTGAGGGAGCGTAAAGAAGATATGATGGATCTAGTGCAAACATTGCTAGGTCGAATTAATAAACAACTTTCTCGCAATGTAAACCAAGTCTCCATGGACGTGTTTACCTGCATGCAAGAATACAACTGGCCTGGCAATGTGCGAGAACTGGAGAACGTCCTGGCCAAAGCGGTGGCGCTCTGCCCAGGTGAGGTCATTACGCGCGACCTCATCGGTGACGTTGGTCACGCCCAGCCAAAAGAAATTAGTCAAAACAACACCATCGAACAACTGCCATTATCTCAATGGTCATTAGAAGAAATGACTAAAGCTCACATTCAGCGCGTACTCGAAGTAACCAACTGGCATAAAGGTCAAGCCTGCGACATCTTAGGGATTTCTCGACCACGCCTAAGGCGCATGATAAATCAATTCGGCCTGCAAGCGCCTGAAGGCATTGTTGACGACGATCATGAGCATGATGAGTGAACAAAAAAGCCAGCGACGTAGCCGCTGGCTTTTTTAGAATTCTAAACCACCCTAGCGTTTGGCTTTATTCAAGACGCAACCAAGCGCCGATAACGCCAAAATGCGATCAACATCAAAATCATTAGCCCATTAAGATTCACACTCCCGACCCCACCACCATACGCACGGGTGTCAACATGAATACCGCCGCCATCCAACATCCACAATTCACGGCCATGCACACCATCCGTCGCAGAAAAATATAATTTGTCACGCAGTACATGCAGTCCCTCCGGCTCGGAACTACCTATTGGATGAATATCCTTAACGAGGATCGTTCCAGCCGTGGTTCCATCCGTACGCCAAAGTTCGCGGCCACTATCTTCATGAAACGCAGAAAAATAAACATAACCACCCAGTGCGACAAAACCTGAAGGATCTGAGCTACCACTTGGATTAATGTCGGCCAGTAACATCGTACCGGCCGTTGTACCATCGGAGACCCAAAGTTCAACGCCATTAGCAGTACCTGCTGAAAAATAAAGTAAATCATCAACCACAACAAAATTATTCATTTCAGTGCCATGGCCTCCCGCATTAATATCTTTCACGAGCACGGTACCCTCTTCAGTCCCGTCTGTTTTCCACAGCTCTCGACCAAAATAGCCGTTATCTGCGACAAAAAATAACTCATCCCCCATCACCGTTAATTGCTTAGGATAGGCGTGACCCAGCAAACGAATATCGGCGACTAATTCCGCATCTTGACGCCCCAAACGAGAACGCCACAATTCGGTACCATAGCGACCATCATCAGCCACGTAATAGACATAACCGCCCATGACCGTCATTCCATAGGGCTCAGCACTCCCTGTTGGATTGATATCGACAACAAGCACCGTTCCACCAGCAGTACCATCGCTCATCCACAATTCCCGACCATTACGCCCATCATCGGCAGAAAAATACAGCGAGACGTTCGCCACATCCGGTGTCGCCAGCAAATTCTGAGGATTAGAGTCACCTGCCAGATTAATATCTTTGAGCACCGAGGTTCGATCTAGCGCACCATTGGAGCGCCACAATTCATAGCCAAAGTCCTCATCATAGCCAACAAAATAAACTCGCTTTCCTACAGTCACCATTTCAATGGCAGACTTATCGTCATTAACGACATCAATAACCTTATGAATATCGCCTCGCTTATTAACCCACAGCTCATAACCTACCTCACCCTCGGCAATGAATGCATAGTCTGTATCAAACGCGGCTAGGTAAGAGGGAAAGGATGAGCCACTAATATTGGCGTTAACTGCATTTTTGGTAGAAACACTCGTGGCTGCACTGGTCCACAACTCCACACCCTTAGCGGTGTCACCAGCGGAAAAATACAGCGTTTGCTCGTCAGCATCACCAAAGCTGCCAAAACCGTAAGGTGCTGACTCAGCCGCGGCCCGGGTATCGCTCACTTGAGTCACGATCACACCATCAGTCCACCACAACTCTCGACCGTTAATATAATCTTCAGCCGAAAATAACAAACCACCATCAAATGAAATAAAGCCACTAGGCCCCGAACTACCGGCCACATTCAAGTTATTAAACAATGAGACATTAGCCTCAGTACCATCGCTCACGTACAACTCTGAATCAACGCCAGCCCCATGGTTGGCAAAATAAATGAGGCCATTTAACTCACCTAGGTCAGGCAGAGGCTCATCTTCCAGATTACCCAAGTCAGCTAATTTTCGCGCCGTTAAGCCCGTAGAGTCAGTCAACCACAAACCAGTATTTCCCAACGCATCAAGGGCATAGAAATTTAACTCGCCTGCAACTACGCCTAGCCCTAATAACTTAACAGCAGCAGGACTGACAGGCACAATATTTGTGGTTTGCGGAACAGGCAATGCCGCAGGATCGTACCGCCACAATGCGTCACCCCCACCATCGTCAGCTAGAAAATAGAGCTCATTCTGAAACTGGATTAAATTATGGACATTGGAAAGCGCCATCGCCGTAATATTGCGAACCTTTGGGCTCGCAGTATCATCATAAACCCACAATTCATCACCAGCCCCTTGGTTGGCAATAAAATAAAGCACACCATTAATATCAACATAAGACTTGGGGGGTAAGACACTTGCCGACAAAAAATCACCAACGGGGCCCTCGTTAGCGCTACCAGCTAGCCAAAGCTCATAGCCAGTCCCATCATTGCCACTGAAAGCTAGCTGGTTACCAAAAGAGAACAAATTTGATGGCGGATAAAGTCCCGAGGGATTAGGCCTGAGCGTAGCGTACTGAACAGTACCGCTCTCAGTACCATCACTCACCCATAGTTGGGAGCCAGCAACAGGATCGTTGCCCACAAAATATAATTGGCCCGCGACTTCAACCAAACTATTCGGACCAATGCCATCGCGTTCACCAGGAAAAATATCTTTAACTAAAACAGTACCGGAGGCCGTGCCATTTGAGCGCCACAACTCACGCCCATAAGCAGGGCTCTCAGCGAGAAAATACAGTTCACCATTAAACGCTGTTAAAACTTGAGGATTACTATCACCCCAAGGATTAATATCCGCAACTAGATAAGGGGCGACGACGCCGTCATAAGCCCAAAGCTCCGTTCCTTGTGCTGCCGTTGTGCCACTAAAATAGGTAACACCTGCTACAACCGTCATTGACTCGGGCGTCAAACTTTGTGCAACATTTTCAGCAACGTTAATATCTTTTAGCATCGCCACGGGTTCAACAACTTGCGCAGAGCTAACACCGCTCCACAAAAGCATCGCAATAACCAGGCTCACGCCCCTACTCACACACATACACTCACTCAACAGTTAATCCGCTCAAACCGACCCACTGGGCTGTCATTACCGTTTGAAGTTTACCAGATATATTCCTCAAAATTAGTACCAGGGAATCCTTATGGAGACATCCGCTTCCGCCAGATGAAATAATCACACCACATAAGGACACACCCTAGGGTAGTTGGACGCCGATAGGCTTAACTAGTTTCTTACATACCGGAATCATTCGAGTGAATTAAATCACAGCCTACTGGGCTTCAGTTTTCGTCTTACCACATCGACTACAGCAATACGCTGTGACCAAACGCCCCTGTTTGACATCAAACTGCTTATCTTTCATAACGACCCATTTATGGAAACCACTCTTACATAATGTTTTTCCCTCATGTTTTTTACTCAATTTTGGTCGTTTGAACGCGACAACATCCCCCATACTCTCCCCCAACTAATACGCTAATAGTTATTGGCTGATCTATTACCTAGACAGATAAAAAAACCGTTCATCCAAACGCAAAACACCCCGAACAAGTCGGGGTGTTTTAATAAACCGTCATCAGCGTAAAGCTACATACTTATGCGATTTTTTTACATTAGAGCGACAATCAACTACGCGTCTTTTGGGACCACGTTAGTTGCTTGCAAGCCTTTAGGGCCATGCTCTGTTTCGTAGTTTACCGCTTGACCTTCAGCCAAAGATTTAAAACCACCCGCTTGAATCGCTGAAAAATGCACGAATACATCTTCACCACCCTCAGCAGGAGTAATAAACCCAAAACCTTTAGAATCGTTAAACCACTTAACAGTACCTGTTGCCATATCTCACCTCAAAATCATTACAAAAATATTGCTCCGCACAGGTACTGCTACTTACTTTGCAAGGCAAAAAAATCCCAATAACTGCGCCACTCCCAGTATAGATACTCCATTGGGAATCACAAGTTTTTTAAGCTCATTCAGGCTCGAGACATAAACTCATTGGTCGACGTGTTGACCTTGATCACCTCTTCGACACCAATATACTCTGGTACTTGCACAACCAAACCTGTCGATAAGGTCGCAGGTTTTGTCCTTGCCGATGCGCTTGCCCCTTTAATTGAAGGCGAACAATCTGTTATTTTCAATTCGACAGAAGCAGGCAACTCAACTCCGAGTACCGCATCATTAGCAATCAACGCGTACAAACCTTCAATCCCATCGATTAGGTAAGGCAACTCAGATTCAATGGCATCATTATCAAGCGTATACTGTTCATACGTTTCCAAATCCATAAATGTACAATTTTCAACTTCTTTGTATAAAAATTGAACAGCCCGTCGAACAAAATCGACAGTATCTATGTTGTCATCACCCTTATACGCATGCTCATACTTTTGTTTGGTCACCGCATTACGGTATTGGACCTTATATAAGGTATTACCGCTACGAGAAGAGGGGGATTGAACCTGAACATCTTTTACTAAATAAATAGTGCCACCAATAACAACAGCAACACCTTTCTTAATCTCACACGCTTTCATTTAAAACCTATAAAACAATCATTTAACGCAGGCTAATAACTGTTTTCAGAATTAGACCTATGAGTAGATGACAAACTAGACTGGCTTCCAGTCGCCGGTAAAAACTTGCAAATCATCAAAGTGCAAGCGGCCATTCACATAAAGCTCATTCAAGGTATTACGAGTAATCTCCTGCTCACCCTCGTACAACCAATTTTTATGGATAACCAGTTCAAACATCGTAATCATGATGTCATCTAAACGAATTTGATAGTCTTTAGCCAAACGGGTGAAATCATCCAAGACTAAAGCCTCACCTTTCTTCTCACACTCTTCACGCGTTAAATTAGCTAACGCAACATCCCATGCTAATACTTCTACATCTGGCTTACTCATTACTTACTCCCTAAGCTCCACTTATTACATCCATCAATGCGCCAATACAACGCAAAGACTAATTTTATGGCATGCGCGCGCTAAGCCCAACCTATTTCAAACCACTTGCACCACAAAGACAAAAAAGGCCACGAAAACCTGATTCCCTGTTATCGGCCTCAACGGCGAATACTCAAGTACCACTTATCAATTAAATAGAAACGATATATTCGATATTTAATACTGTTCTAACACAAAGCCTTTCTGAGCTAACAAGGCTACCAAGCCCTTCGGTCCGACAAGATGCGCGGCACCAACCACGACAAAAGAAGTTTGGCCGACCTTTGATTCACGCTGCAAAGAATCAAGCATCCTGATATTTCTATCATCTAAAAGCCGCTTCATTAACTCCTTTGCACCCTCCTTGCCTGCAACACTTTGTTGAATCAACGCCGCCATGCCCGCCGCATCACCCTTTTGCCAAACATCAAACATAAGGCCAAAATACTCATCGCCTTGTTCCATAATTCGCAGCGTATCCTCAAGCATAGCCAGCTGCGATTTTTTGGATAAATTTGCCATCAGGCTCGCTTGAAACTCCACCCCCTCTAATTCAATAATTTTTTTTCTTCCCTGAGCTCGCTTTAAAAAATGCATATCAATCCCCAAGGCTTCACTATACCCACTTTGCTTGACACTTAACGCGCTCAAGGTCATCGCAGCCATCCAAGGTTTCTGCGAATTAACCAAACTAACAGGAATATTTAGATGCTCAACCGCTTTCTGTAATCGATGCCAGGTTTGATTAGTTACATGATTTCTTAGTTCATCACCATTTTGATACATTCCATATTCAGACATTAGCTGCCCCATCACAAGCGGGTTTGCAGCTAGCGCATTTAATTCAACCATTAGAAGGTCAGACTGTTCAAATGCTGACTGAACACGCTGTGACAAGGGATACATTTCAGGGCGACCAAAATGTATCGACCCCATTAGAAAAACCGTGCCACTCCCCTTTCGCGTCGCTCGCCACATAAATGAAGGTGATTCTTCAGCGTCAGTGGCAATAGCACGGCGACTCTCACCCGCCCACAAATTCACTACCACTGGGTCGGCAGGCGTAGCTATACTTTTCTGATCGCTCTCAGGCTTGGGCCGATCAATCCAACGCTTATAGGGTTTTGCTTGAGCATGACAGGGAGTATCTTGAAAATGATGACTGCCATCGGTATCAATGCAACGATAGATGTCGCCGGCCTGCACAGGTAAAGACGCCACAAGCAGGACCAGTATAGTAAATCGGTATAATCGTTTTATCATAAGCTTCCAGACGTTTATCACGCCGTTTACCCTCCTTGGGTATATACTGGGTCGGGAGGTATACTATGCCATTGTAGATACAACACAAACTTCAAGATCTAAGCCATATAGACGACATAATAGCTGGGTATGTCTATTAGGCGTTCAAACAAATTCGTTTAAAATCAAATAACGAAAGCAATAGGCCAGACTTGTATAGACAAGACGATGTAATAGAACATTTTTAGCGACTAGCCATTATAAAACACACCAAGCGCACGCCCTTTAGCGATTATAATACCCACTTTGTAACCCCGATATAAATACAGTAAGACTTACGCACTATATGGTTGAACATTTCAAAATAAATACGCTTGGCCGAGACTTTGCGGTGGGCGACATCCACGGCTGTTTTCATTTATTGAAAATGGCGCTGGAGTCTTATGAATTTAACCCGCAAATAGACCGCCTATTCGCCGTAGGCGACTTAGTTGATCGAGGCCCTTACTCATCCCAAGCACTGGAGTGGTTATCTCGTCCATGGTTTAACAGCTGCTTGGGTAATCACGAAGAAATGATTTTACGTTCATTACAAGACCCCACCCACTGCCAAAAATGGTTTACTGCTAACGGTGGGGATTGGTGGCTCAGGGCATTACCCTCAACCCGTCATCAAGTTCTATCCACATTCTCTGCACTGCCTACTGCAATGGAAATTGAAACAGAACAAGGTCTCGTGGGTATTGTACATGCGGACATTCCAAAAAATATGTCGTGGAAAACATTTTGCAATTACCTCAACATGGGCGATGAGGAGTGTTATAAAACCGCACTTTGGAGTCGTCGTCGAGCGCAAGGAGAAGCAAGTGGTGGTGTGCCAGGCATAGACTTTGTCATTTGCGGCCATAGTGTCAGTGCCGCAGGCGATATCAATGTTAAAGACAATGTTTGGTTTATCGATACTGGGGCTTATCTACAAGATGGTGTTGCCGGACTAACCATCCTGCCTCTAGATGTCCTCTACGAAAACTAGATAGGCGACACCACTCACTGGGCAATACAGCGCAGTGAGTAGAGCCTATTTCCGCTTAAACTATAGCAACCACAAACGTGAATGAGACTCCGGCTCACCGACCACGATCTGCTCAAGCAGCTCATTAGATTCACCAGCAAGCACCGACATCACACCCTTACCCGAATTAGAGGCAAACACCAAGGCGGTTTTTCCTTCGCTCACCAAAAAATCCAGTGTCCCTGTGGCTGCCCCTAAACGCTGCTCACTCACCAAAACGATCTTCGGTAGGGCACTTAAATCAAAACTTAATACCGCATCTGTTTTAAGGTTAGCTTGCTGTTCTGGAGAACCTGAACTCGATGTCGTCAGGTATAAACGAGAACCTTCTGGATTAAAGAAATACTTACTAATATAAACGTCAATCAAGTCAACTTGATCCAGCACCTCATAAGTCTTCGCGTCCATTACCGCTAATTTAGCCACCACATGCTCAGCATCCGACTTTCGATCAGCCCCTCGACCAAAAATATAATTACCACAGGGGCTCACAAATAAATTACTAAAGCCCTTAAATGGAACACGAGTTTCTATTTCATTCGTCTTCGGGTCAATAACAGCCACCGTACCGTAGCCATTATTAAGGTTATACATCCTGCCCGTCACCTTAGAATACACCAAACCGTGAGGAAATGATTTATTCGGAATGCCACCCTCAACAGCGGTTTCTTCCTTATCAGGTTCACATAGATTAATAGTCGCAAGCACCTTTAAATAAGTATCCGCATTAGCCGGATCATTACCAATGGCCGTTAACGAACCATCATTCAAATTACTAACATACGTCGTTGCCGGTACATCAGGCGCTTGCGCTGAAGGATAAGCGAAATTGCATTGGTGATGGCCACGGCCAACACAAATGGTTTTTAAATACTTCACCGCACTACTAGAGGTATTCTCCACGACCGTCACCGATGAGCCATTGTCACCACAATTTAGCGTGTCATTGCCCGTCGCTTTATCACCATCATTCATATACCAATCACGATCAGCATTGGGGTCAGAGTATATATGTGCCGGGAAAGCGTCAGCAATCAAACCGGCTTGAATGGCAAGTTCTTTGGTCTGCACATTCAAAGTAATCGCTTGCTTATCTTCCGTCAGGCCCACAAATACCGGTTTTAGCGCCTTATCTAAACCTGACTCAGGCAGTGCTTTGAGTCGACGAATCGACACATCACCCGCCACACGTTCAACGACTGCCAGAGACCCAATCTTTCTGTCACTAGTATAATAGGCTATTGAAAAATCAAGAGAATTCTTTTTATTGTCGACCATCATCCGTCCCCATACACACCAAAAATAGAAGCATTATAGCGCAGAGATTGAATTCGACAGCCCGATTCATTGCTTATACGTATCTTGCAGTACGCAGTCTCCCGTATATTTTTACCTACAAAACCCTATCTAAACTAGCTGAATAATAATTACGGACTATATTTATAGCCAAAGGGGAAAACTGCTTTGGACTATCAGTCCGACAGAGGGAGGGAACCGTACGATGATGATGGGAAATTTAAAAATTGTATTTGCTGGACCAACAGGGGCAGGAAAAACAACCGCAGTAACTGCCGTATCTGATGTCCCCGTTGTAACAACGGATGAAACGGCAACAGACATGACCCAAGCGCTTAAACCAAAAACAACCGTCGCGCTTGATTTCGGCATTACGACACTGGGTGGCTTTGAACCCATTCATATCTACGGCGCACCGGGTCAAGAACGTTTTTCATTCATGTGGGATATATTAACCGAAGGTGGCAGCGGCTTAATTGTTTTAGCCGACAACAGCCGATCAAACCCCATCAAAGACTTGCTTTTTTATCTCGACACATTCAAACACTACATCACCGATACCAAGCTAGCTATCGGTATCACCCGCTCCGACATAAGCCCAAACGGTCCCAGCATAGCCGACTATCGTAAGGCCATCACCAACATTGGCTTTGCCCCACCGATTATGTACGTGGATGCCCGCAGCAAACAAGACGTCACCTTACTCGTCAAAGCACTCATGAGTTCGATGTCACCCCTTATTCACACACCTCAACAAACAAGCTACTCAGACAACGAATTAGCCTTTCCCGCTGTTAGCCAAATGTTCTAGCAATGTGCTGCGAAGTTCGAATGACATGAGCCGCCTGCGCCGGTAAAAAATATTGATACACCGGCGCGGAATGTAGGCCATTGTCAGCTTCATATTGAACCCCGTACATAGCAAAATACTTGGCCGCCAACCCAGGCGGCATTTCCTTGCGAGACACTAGCTCCAACAATTTAGCGTTACCAATCACCTGAGCAATCCCTTCACCGTACAGCGCTAACTCACTAATTAACGAAGGGGGGATATCTCGGTCAAGCTCAGGCTGAGTAAACACCTGTTCCAACAAGCCCTCAGTATAATGCCCTGTCGGGCTCAGACAAGTTACGCCCGCTTGCCCCATTGCCCCCATCAACTCAGGCAACGGCACTGCGTGGCGAACCCCATCGAGTAGCACTGTTGCCCGGAAGCCTAGGTGATGAGCGGTATAACCATAAACATGGTTCCAATGTTGAATAATCTGGTGCGGCTGATCTTCATCGGATTGATCGACAAAAATGCGCAGCACCTGGCCATTACTCAGCATCTTGTACAAAGCATAAGCACTCCAGCCATCATTAAATTGATAGCTCGCCTCGTTCGGCATCTGAGCAGAGACATAACCGTGAGATTCTTTCAGTAAGTTCGCCACGCGCTCAGCATCGCCATGCTCGCGGCTACCACATCGAATCGCCATATGATCAAAGGTGATATCCCAGCCAAAGTCATGCCCCACTTCGAGCAGCTTTAGGTCCGCGTCACCGTATAAAAACGACTCAACAGCTTTCACTGCAGCGTAGACATCAAGGTTTTTTACCCAATTGCCAATCAACTGTGCCTGGTCATTATTCAAGGCCGCGTTACCTCTGGCCAAAATGGCTGCTAGGAAGTCGTTCGCGTAGTCTGAAACATGTGCCCGGCCCGATTCTGAGTCCATTTCGAAGGGCAGACTTTGGCGCGCGGACTGATAGGCCGATAACAATCCTGAGACACAACGAATATTGCCAAAAAAGGTCATGCCTGACACCCCCACCGGCTTTGCCGCAAAGGGGCGTAGATCAAGATTAAACACTTCGCCATTTTTATTAGTCGCATGAAGCTGGTAGGCAAGTTGTGAATCATCAGATAGGGCGGGTTCTGATTTTAGTGTCCAATCGGCTAGTTTTTTTCCAAATCGAAGATAACGGTCATTGGGCATGGCAGACTCCTATCAAAATGTGGCTCGTCGCCATCGTCCGGTCATTAAGTAATAGATCGGCCAAGCTTGGAGAAACTTGTATGCATAAGGTCTTACTTCTTGGAGCAGGAAAAATAGGCTCCCTCATCAGCACCCTTCTCGCCACCACAGGCGACTACGAAGTCCATATCGCTAGCTTAGAAGCCCAACAGCTGCAAAACCTCCGAGATAAATTACGACCGCACCCCGTCACCATTTTTGAGCTAGATGCCAATAATGAGCAGGCCCTCGATGCACTCATGGCGAAGAACAGCTACCAAGCCGTCATCTCCGGCCTACCGTATTACTGCAACCCCGCCGTTGCCGATATGGCAGCCAAACACGGTACGGCTTATTTTGATTTGACCGAAGATGTCGACGTCACCCAGCACGTACAAAAAATCAGCCAAGGCAAACAGCAGGTCTTTATGCCCCAATGTGGCCTAGCACCAGGATTTATCAGCATCGCGGCCAATGCCTTAATGCAAGATTTTGATGAACTCAATATGGTTAAAATGCGCGTCGGTGCATTACCCACCAACCCTAACAACACCCTCAAGTACTCACTCACCTGGTCTACCGATGGCCTGATCAACGAATACGGCAATACTTGCTATGGCATTGAAGATGGCAAGCTTACGGCGCTACAACCGTTAGAAGGCTATGAAACGATTACCTTGGATGGTGTACTCTACGAAGCGTTTAATACCTCGGGCGGACTCGGCACACTAGCCCAAAGCTATGATGGCCGCATCACCAGCCTTAACTATAAAACCATGCGCTACCCAGGCCATTGCGACATCATTAAATTGCTGATGAATGAGCTAAAACTCAACGATGATCGCGACACGCTTAAGCGTATTTTTGAAAATGCCATCCCCAAAACACCCCAAGATGTGGTCTTAATTTATGTCGCCGTCAATGGGGCGATCAACGGCGAGTTCATTGAGAAAAACTATTTGCGCAAGGTCTATCCCCAAACAATCGCGGGCAGTGATTGGTCATCCATCCAAGTCACCACCGCCTCGGGCATTTGTGCCGTAATCGATATCGTTTTAAACAGCCCGGGCCGATTTAGCGGCTTCACCACCCAAGAACGCATCCCATTGACTGAATTCTTAGCCAATCGTTTTGGTCAATATTATGAAAAAGGAGATCGCCGCTGTGGACCCGTTCCTACAAACCTTACAGATTAGCCATAACAACCCAGGGGCCTGTCACGGCGGCCAAGCGTGGAGCGAGACGCAAGATGCTGGCGTCATAGAATCCTATAACCCCAGCACGGGAGATTTGATTGCTCAGGTCAACGCCTGCTCGATGGCTGACTACCATCAAATCATCAAAGCCAGTGTGGCGACTCAAGCAGCTTGGGCTCAAGTGCCCGCACCCAAGCGCGGCGAGCTGATTCGCCAGATCGGCAATGCCCTGCGCGAAAACAAAGATGCCCTAGGCAGTTTGGTCGCACTGGAAATGGGCAAGATTAAACAAGAAGGCGATGGTGAAGTTCAGGAGATGATCGATATCGCTGACTTTGCCGTCGGCCAGTCTCGCATGCTCTATGGTAAAACCATGCACTCAGAGCGCCCTGAGCACCGCATGTACGAACAATGGCAACCCTTGGGTGTAGTCGGCGTAATTAGCGCCTTTAACTTCCCTGTCGCGGTGTGGGCCTGGAATGCTTTTATTGCGGCCATTGCTGGCAACAGCGTTGTCTGGAAGCCCTCTAGCAAAACGCCGCTATGCGCCATCGCCATTCAGCATATTTGCAATAAAATCGCCGATGAGGCCGGTTTTGCGGGCCTGTTTTCGCTCATCATTCCAAAAGACAAACGCGTAGCCCAGCGTTTCGTTGGCGACAAACGCGTAAAACTGATGTCCTTCACAGGCTCCAGTCATGTCGGTCACCTCGTCGCAAAAACAGTCTCCAAACGACTAGGGCGATATTTACTTGAATGCAGCGGTAACAACGCCATCATCGTCGACGCAAGCGCTGACTTGGACCTAGCCATTCCTGCCATTGTGTTTGGTGCAGTAGGCACCGCCGGCCAGCGCTGCACCAGTACTCGACGTTTGATTGTGCACGAAGATATCTACGACCAGCTCATCCCCCGCCTTATCCACGCCTATCAACAAATACGCATTGGCGACCCACAGCATCCAGGCACCCTCATGGGCCCCTTAATTGACCAAAGCGCGGTCAATGACTATCAAGAAGCCATCGCCCAAGTTAAAGCACAAGGCGGTAAAGTACTGTTTGGTGGTGAAACGCTAGAGGGTAGCGGTTACTTTGTGCAGCCCTCACTCATCGAGGTCAAACGCCAATACGTGGTGGTCAAACATGAGACCTTTGCCCCCCTACTCTACGTCATGCGTTATCGAAATTTAAAAGGTGCTATCCACCTACAAAATGATGTGCCACAAGGTCTATCTTCGGCGATATTCACCAACTCTGTGCGCAATGCCGAGTATTTTCTGTCACACATGGGCTCAGACTGTGGCATTGCCAACGTCAATATCGGCACCTCAGGCGCAGAAATTGGTGGCGCATTTGGCGGTGAAAAAGAAACAGGTGGAGGACGCGAGGCGGGCTCAGATGCCTGGCAAGCTTATATGCGCCGCCAGACTAATACGATCAATTGGAGTCAGGATTTACCGCTGGCCCAAGGGATTCAATTTAAACTTTAAATAGACAGTTAGTCTTCTTGCGCTTCCTGGACTAACACCCAGGGAGCCACCACAACGGCCCACATGATTGGTTGGTCTTTGCCCCAGCGCTTGGCATCTTTATCTGTCGCGCGCGCCATCAAACCTGATTTCATCCAGCCTTCAACGGCTTCTTTATCATCCTCAACCATTGCTGCGGCCACTTTCACCAAATCCAGGCCTTTTTTCACGCGTACCACGGCACCCGTGGCAAAATGACGCTCAAGCTCAGCCCACTCAATTTGAGCAGTCTCAGCGTTCATGCGAGCAATGGCATCTTTTTCCATCGAATCAATGGCGGCTTGAGCCTGCTCTTCAGCAGACAATTTAGATTTGGTATCAGTCATGAATGAGTAACAACTTAGAAATAAAAATTTAGACGGGAAGATAAATGCACGCGACCCCACCTACTCTCTAATAGTAGCGCAGGGCCCGTGCCCACTCCACGTACTCACACCCACTATGGTGCCTCTCTTGTACGTTTCATCACATGCGGCCCTCTCTTCACCATGGCCGCCGCAGAGCTAATGTATCAAAATTTATGGCCACTGGCGAGCGGTCAGTAATCCATTGCATGAGACTACTGGCAACCGCCTACTCTAGTTAAAAACGGCCAACGATACCGAAGCGCGGCACTAGGAACGTGGTGCTGGAGCCACTGGTGAACACGTTATGGTAATCGGCACCTATATCGATGGACCATGTCTGGTCGAGCCGCAGATCAATGCCCAACGTGGCATTCAGGCCCCATCGCTCAGATCCGCTTTTGGGTTTATAGATCCCGCCACCGCCACCCATATAGGGTCTCACCGTGCCACTGGCGGCATGGTAATGGAGGTTACCGGACAGATTCCACCAATGGGTATCGCTCACCGTTGCGCTGCCAGCACTGAAATGGTGGTATCCCAAGCGACCTACTACAGAGAGTTTCGGTTTAAGTTTGTAGGCGAGATCCAGGCCCAAAGCAATGTCGGTGTCATAGTGTCGATTGAAGCTGCCTGTGGGAATTGCCGCCCCCAAGGACAGTCGCCAGCTGCGCGGCTCCGCGCAGCTATCTAAGGCCACACGCTCACCCGCAGAGATCATTCCACCGTTCTCAAGATCAGCACTTAGGCGTCCCATGCAACTAAAGAAGGCGGCCTGATCCGCGCTATTATTTTCACAAGCGGCAACCCATGCGGAGAGCGCGCTGTCATTGTACAGTTGATCGGCAACGTCGGAGTTACAGTGTTTGATGACCACTGTTCCATGTGTATCGCAGGCATCACCGTAACCGTCGCCATCGGC
>Ga0316204_10006265_pt1 | contig 18451 bp, 16 predicted proteins | sample 6monrhotite_MG_2_FD_205661 | JGI IMG/M metagenome (GOLD analysis project Ga0316204, IMG submission 205661) | Microbial mat bacterial communities from mineral coupon in-situ incubated in ocean water Damariscotta River, Maine, United States -... | ecosystem: Environmental > Aquatic > Marine >... | reverse complement strand
CTGTCACTAGCAAACAATGCCAGCAACGGCATCGAACCCAGCTTTGCCCACCATTACTTTCGTAATGTCATTCGTGAAGGTAAGAAGACAAAAGAAAAGGTCGACGTATTTTCATTCGAGCTACTGGCGTATCGCACATTGATCAATTCCAATGCCAGCACGGATTCAAGCGTCACTGAAAACAGTCTGCCCGATTATTTTATTTCTGCGGATGACATACAACCTAAACAACATGTTGACGTACAAGCAGCCGCACAAAAATGGATCGATTCTTCCATTTCAAAAACGGCAAACGTACCAACAAATTATCCCTATGAGGATTTCAAAGACATTTACCTGTATGCCTACGATAAAGGATTGAAAGGTTGCACTACCTTCAGGTTCAATCCAGAAGCCTTCCAAGGTGTTTTAGTCAAAGAGAAAGACCTGGAAAACACCCTATATCAATTCACACTGGAAGACGGCTCTGTAATTGAAGTTAAAGGTAACGAAGACATCGAGTACGACGGTGAAACGCACAGTGCCGCGAACCTTTACGATGCGCTCAAAGAAGGCTATTACGGAAAATTTTAATACATGGCATGTGACGCAACTCGCCATGATGAATAACGATAAGGAACACACACTATGACAATCAAAATAAATAACAAGATTGTTGGATACAACGTAGCAAAAGAAGATGAACCCGCTGCTGAAACAGAAACAAGCCGCGAAGAGGCATCAAAACCCAACAACATCATTCAGATGCATGAAAAAGTTGAGCGCCCTGAGATGCTGGTCGGCTCAACCTACAAAATTAAAACACCGCTGACTGAGCATGCTCTGTATGTCACGATTAATGACATTATCCTAAACCCGGGCACCGAACATGAATTGCGTCGCCCTTTCGAGGTTTTCATCAATTCTAAAAGCATGGACCATTTTCAGTGGATCGTTGCATTGACGCGGATTATCTCCGCTGTTTTTCGCAAAGGTGGCGATGTAACATTCCTCGTTGAAGAGCTGCGATCTGTCTTCGATCCTCGTGGCGGTTACTTCAAAAAAGGTGGTGTATTTATGCCTTCTTTGGTTGCCGAAATTGGCGATGCCATCGAAAATCATTTGCGCATGATTGGCATGCTTAAAGCTGAAGGACTTGATGAACATCAACAACAACTCGTAGATGCAAAGCGCAAAGAATTTGAACAACGCCAGTCATCAACTCAATCACCAACAAAAAACGAAGAAGCTTCGAGCAGCTTTCCAGATGGCGCCCAGCTGTGCAATAAATGCCAGCACAAAGCGATGATTCAGATGGATGGCTGCCTCACTTGTCTTAACTGTGGCGACTCAAAGTGCGGCTAACCCTGCATAGTCTATGCCAACTAAATAAGCGTCAAGCCATTGTTTTAATATGACTTTTCAACTTTTATCGGGCTATTTCTCTACGATTGTGCTACAATTCATCTTGAAATAAAGCATCTGGGCAATAACCAAGAGACGAAAGACATGGCAACTCATCAAAAACCTAAAGCGGGAAACTGGTACGTCAATCTAGCTGGGCAATTGTTAAAAGTGAGCATGGTCAGTTACTTAGATGGGAACTTAGCAAAAGTTGTCATCGAACATCTTAGTGGCGCAAAAACCATTGTAGACATCAGAACATGGAATCTTCTAGATCTCGACAGTTATATCTACAATACAGCTAGTCTTTCTAAAAACAACCAAGAAAAAAATTAATTAAACTTATTAATTCAAAGGTTTAACATTGACGTAGCTATTTTTTCTAAGCTGTGACAATGTCTTTGTAAAAACTCGTATTTATCACTGCTGACAAAGCACTACTCGTATAACCTCCTTATCATTTTTTCGATAAAATATCAGCGCTTTCAATACTGTCAGCCAAGCCCAACTCACTACTTGGGTAACGCAAAGTAATCTTCAATTCTTCCAACATTCTGCGGTTATCTATGCGTTTTGACTCGCGCAGATAAACCAGCATCGCAGCACTAAAAAATTGCTCGGCTTCTGCCCAGGTAAGTTCTTTTGGCTGAGGCAAACCTAACAGCTGTGCTACCTGCAAGAAATAATCGGTCATAGATGAAGGCTGACCGTCACTAACATTATAAACCTGCCAAGTTAGTTTCTGACCCTTAAAACTCTGAGCTTGTCCTGCGGCTAAACATATCTGAACAAGGTCATCAATATGAATACGATTACTCCAGTGCGAAAGTGACCTTTTTAAGACGGGATCAGCTCGACGCAAACGCTCAACGGGTAAACGGTCCCTGCCATAAATCGCGGCAACACGTAAAATCGTCACAGAAACCTGATACCGCAGATGAAAATCATACAATTGCTGTTCAGCTGCAACGCGCCGTAATGATGATGCGCTTTGTGGATTGAGCGGCCGCTGTTCAGTGACCCACTCACCATGACAATCACCGTACACGCCTGTGGTACTTATATAAACAATATGGCGCGCGCACTCAGCCTGCTTTAAAAAACGTTCTAGCCGAACATCACACCCCGCCTGATTTTGATTTTCACCCCCGCTTGCCGGAGGAATAAAATAATATATCAGCGCATCTTGTGACGGAAAATCAGGCAGCGTCGCTTTATCCAAGTCAGCAATAATTGGCGCAATGCCCTTCGAGCGTAACATTTCAGCGCGTGATTCACTTCGCAACTGAGCATAAAGTTGCAAGCCAAGCTCGCTAAAAGCATTAACCAGCGGTAAGCCCACACCACCGCAACCCATAATAAGTACTTTTTCGGGCTTTATATCCATAGCAAAATAATCGACAATGTCATCAATCTGAGCATAAAGGGAAAATCGATGAGTTTCAAAGTTCAAGTCATGCCAAGCGGCCTTTCATACCAACTTGATGAAGAGGAATCTATACTTGATGGTGCATTACGCCATGGCATAAACCTACCTTATGGTTGCCGCAACGCGGTATGTGGAGCTTGTAAGGCTAAACTGTTATCTGGAAAAATCGATTACAAAGGAATAACACCGACCGCTCTTAGCGATGAAGAACAGAAAAGTGGGCACATTTTATTTTGCTCTGCCATACCACGCAGCGATGTTTCTATCGAGGCCAAGGCAGTCACTTCAACAAGCAATATAGAAATTAGAACATTTACTTGTAACGTCCATAATATTCAGCGCCTGGCGCCGGATGTCATACGCCTCTATCTAAAATTACCTGAAACACAACGCATGCAGTTTTTTGCAGGCCAATACATCGACATTATCCTTGACGACGGTCGTCGTCGCAGCTTTTCAATTGCAAACGCACCTCATGATGACGAATATATAGAACTACATATTCGCCATGTTAATCGCGGTGATTACACCAGCTTTATTTTCAATGAAGTCAAAGAAAATGACACTTTAAAGATTGAAGGACCTTTCGGAGATTATTACTTACGCGAAAATTCCACACGCCCGATCATTTTAATGGCAGGCGGCACTGGCTTTGCGCCTATAAAAGGTATCATCGAACATGCCATCGCCGAAGGTATCACGCGGCCGATTTTTTTATATTGGGGCGCGCGTGCCAAAAAAGATTTATATTTACACGAGATGGCTCAAGGCTGGGAAAAAACTATCAACCTGGAATATCGGCCAGTGTTATCTGACGCAAGCAGTGAAGATCACTGGCAAGATAGACAAGGCTTTGTGCATGAAGCCATCATAAAAGACTTCCCCATACTCAACATTTATGAAGTGTATGCAAGCGGACCGCCGGCAATGGTACGTGCAGGTCATGAAGCCTTCACGGCACATGGCATGTCAGAAGAACACTTCTTCTCTGACTCATTCGAGTTTGCTAATGATTATAAAAAACCAGACACCGCTTAAGAGGGCAGTATCACAAGCACTATATCGAGAAAGATAAACTACTTTATTAAGCTCAAACTTGTTTGGGCACTGTTTGAATCCGGCACAGACATCAAACCTTGCCGATAATAGTCCATAGCCTTATCTTGTGCGCCCATCTGCTCGTGCAACTGCGCAAGCTCACGGTACGTTTCAGCTTGAGGCGCCAATGCCAAGCTAGCCTCTAAACATTCCTGCGACCTGGCCCATAATTGCTTGCGCATACAAAGTCTTCCTAGCGTTAATAATAGCACCGCATTACGATCATAGGATTTTTGCCAAGTCTCAACATAACGAATTTGTCTGGGTAAATCAGCCTCAATCGTTCCGTAAATATAGACTAAACGATCACTCCAATTTTTCGACAGAAACTGTTGTATCAATTCTGCAGCATCAACAAACTCCTTATGTAATACTAGATTCTGAACATACTCAACCATCATAGTATCTTGTAGCCTGATCGCTTTAGGTATTCTGCGCCAAACATCATGAATGATCATTCTGTCACTGTCGCGAGCTGCCAAATGAAGCAGCCCAGCATATGCAAGCATTTGCAAACGTTCCGACTCTTCTCTATCAACGAGCTTGCGTCGTAATAAAGCTGGCACCAATTCAAGCAAGCGCTCCCAATCATGTAACTCAACATACAAACGCATTAATAATTTTAATACCGTTGCATGCTTGGGTGACGAGCGTTGTAATGTCGATAGCGTTGCCAACGCCTGCTCCATCTGGCCATGACTGATTTGCAATTCTGCATGGGTCAATGCGATAGCAAGTTCTGCTTTTGGCATACTTTGATGTGCAAGCTGCAAATAATGATCGCGCTGTTGATCATTGCCCAGTTTTTGTGTCGCGCGCGCAGCTGCCAGATAATTAAGCAACGGCATTTTAGTATCGCCAATATACTTGGTCAGGTGTTTTTCAGCTTTGCTCCATTCTCCTTTGGCCAGCTCCAACAGACCCGTGGTCAGCGCATCATTGGCGCGTGTAATACGACGCTGTTGTTGCCATTCACCTATATTCCTAGGCATTTTTTTTGTATTTACAAAAAAACGAATCAACAAGTACAAAACAAAAAAGACCATCAATATAACAATCACCGCTAAAACAAGACTGGTTTCAATTGCCCAATCCCGGTAATTAATCATGATATAACCAGGGTCATTCCGTGCCAGCATGGCAATAACAACTGCTGCTAACAAAACAAAAATCGCTGTAAAAAGAAACTTCATTGGCTTGAGGAATCTCCTGCAGCAGCTTGCTCAAGTTGCACATTTTTGCGCAATGTCTGCAATGCGATCATAGATTCTTTAATAATAGGCAGTGGTTTGTTTAAAACAACACTATCAAATTCATCGAGCGTTTCTTTTATAGAAAAAAGTGCAGCGGAATCATTATCAAAATAGCGTGCCAACCAATCATCAACTGTTTTTAAACTTGTGTGAAATAGGGCGTTATCGTTTTTTAATAATGCATAACGCGCTGCTTCAATTTTCAATGAAAGATTTTGTAATATATATATTTTTTGGTCCGGAGTAATCAGCGCACGTTCTGTATCATCAATGCGTCGTATACTGACAAGTCCTTTCAATGAACCCCATACATCAGTAAGAAATTTCTTCCAGCCCGATGCAGGCTCTAAATTAATACCGTTTTCAGCTTTGCTTACAAGTAATTCTTCATAACCATTAATAGGCAAAGACTCTATTTGTTTTTGCAGGCTGCTCAATGTCAATGACATGCCTTCAATATCAAGACGCGACAGTAATTTTAATTCCGTGATTTCATTTTTTAATTGGCGCCTAACTAACAGCGCTTCGGGATTAGATAGTGTTCGCAAACGTTCATCGGCAAGCAACAGCGCCATAATGCTCATGTCAACATTCCGTTCAAGTTGTAAGCGATGATTCGCAACACGTATTAGATAATCGACCTCAGCAATGACCCAATCAGGTTTCTGTGTTTGCTGCACGTCCGGACGCATGCTGGACAACTCATCCCGAAACAACTGAAACTCTTGCTGTAAACGGTTCATCGTCTCATCACGTTGATCGCTCAACGTGCTTTTCATGGCATCATTCATCTGTGTCAAACCATTACGCAACGTACTCACATCTTCAGCAATCAGTTGCTGCTGGGAATCCTGCTGGGCAACACTGGATTGTAATTTTTGCCAAAGAAAATAACCGCCACCGGCACCACCCGCTGCCAAGAATAAAACTACCAATGCTAAAGCAGCTATCATACGAGAAGCAGGTTGTTTGCCTTGTTTAGTCGATTTTTCTTGTGCTGGTTTTGCAGGTGGTTTCTTTACGCTGTTTTTTTTAACGGCTGTCTCTATTTTATTTTTTTGGTCTTGCGTAGTTCCTGCCGCTTTCTTATTACTGTTTGCATTACTCTCAGACATTGATCGTTCCCCGAGGATTTTGCTCACACTGATCTACAATTGCTGCGATCATCCCCTCATTGCTCGCTTCAGAAGCCACAATGACCTCCCTGTTAAAACCTAATTGCTTTGCCAAATCTGCTGTTCGTTTACTGATAACGACTAACGGTTTATCCAACAACCAACTTCGTAACGCTTCGCCAGCCATATCATAAAGATTACGTAGGCTTTCATTGCTAGCAACAGTAATCACATCAATTTTTTCTGCCGAGATATTTTGTAGCGCGTCCGATAAACTTTCGGCAGGGCATTGACGCGAATAAACTTCAGCATACTCCACTTGCGCACCGCGTTGTCTTAATATTTTTGCAAGCTTTTCACGTCCACCTTCGCCACGAAATATCAGTATTTTTTTGTCTTTAAGCTGCTGCATTGATTCATGCGCTAACAAACCTTCACTGCTAAATAAGTGCGGCGGGCAGATATCTGCACTCAAGCCTGCATCAAGCAATGCCTGAGCCGAACTTCGACCAATAACAGCTAAGCATAGTGATTGAGGCCAGTTGCGTTGCGCCCGCACAGCACGATTCGCCCATTCGACGGCATTCGCGCTAATAAAGATCGCCATATCATAATCATCAAGTCGCTCAATCTGCAGCTGTATTGAAGACTTATCCGAACTACCGTTAATTATAACTGCGGGTATAACGACTGTTTCACCGCCCAGCTGCCTTACCATCTGACATAAATCATTGCTCTGATGAAGCGGCCGCGTTACCAGTACAGAAATATTTTCAAGTGGTCTATTATCTCTATGCGGCATAAATCTCGTTTAAAATTACATCTGCGCCTCGCGATAACAAATCTTCCGCTAGCTCGACACCCAGACGTTGCGCATCTTCCGCCTTACCGCTTATCTCGCCTCGAATAATTTCAGAGCCATCAATCCGGCCCACCAATCCACGCAGCTTGATTGTGCCATTTTCAAGCTCTGCAAACCCTGCAATCGGCACTTGGCAACCGCCTTCCAAGCGCTCATTCAGCGCACGTTCTGCGCTAACGCAAATCTGTGTACGCTTATCATTCAGTGCGCTAATTAGCTCAATCATATCCGCATCGTCACTACGACACTCAATACCCACAGCCCCCTGACCTATTGCTGGCAAACTTTGCTGGGTATCAATGCGATCACTTATACGTTCTTCCAATCCGAGCCTTATCAAACCCGCGCTTGCCAAAATAATCGCATCATAGTCTCCCTGATCGAGTTTTTTCAGCCGTGTCCCAACATTTCCACGCAAGCTGATAATCTCAAAGCTAGCATGGCTTGCTAAAAGTTGCGTCTGACGCCGCAGGCTGGATGTTCCAACACGGGCACCGCTGGGTAATTCATCAAAGTTCTTATAATTGTTGGAAACAAACGCATCGCGCGGTTCTTCGCGTTGCATAATAACCGGCAGGTGTAATCCCGGTGGAAACTCAACCGGTACATCTTTCATTGAGTGAACAGCGATATCAGCGCGGCCGTCTAACAAGCTCTGCTCCAACTCTTTGACAAACAGACCTTTTCCGCCAATTTTTGCCAGGGGTGTATCCAAAATTTTATCGCCCTGCGTGGACATTTTGACTAAATCAACTTCAATTTCAGGATAAACCTGTTGTAAACATTTTTTAACGTGTTCAGCCTGCCACAGGGCTAATGGACTTTTTCGCGTGGCAATTCTTACTCGGGATACGGACATCATTCAGCGCTTACCTATTCACATATATAGAACATATTCAATATGCTACGGGGTGTGTCAACGCTTCGCAAATTATTTTATGAAAAACTGCGTTTGAGCGGCCTTTTTTTCAGTAATTTTCGCAGCTCAGATACATGACGGCGGCTCACTTCAGGATGCTCTGCCAAACCCTCGACAATCGCATGCACTTGCCCTGACGAGTCCTTTTCTATGCCCATCAATTTATCGCCAGCAATCAGCGCGTTGCGATGAATGCGTAGAAATTGCGCAGAAAATTCCTGTTCAAGTGATACCAGTGATTCTTCAATTAAAGTTTCACCGTCAATATGGTGAACCGTGACATATTTATGATCTGCCTGAAAACTAATCACATCCTCAACTGCAATCAAAAGCAAACTGTCGCGACCATGAATGCTTAAATGTGTACGTGCAGCAGAAAAATCATCGTCTACTAACAATGATTGTAGTTGTGCTTTATTGAGGCTGTGTGCTTTTAGTAACGCTTGCTGCAACCGCTCGCGTCGTAACGGTTTAAGAAGATAATCTACCGCATTTGCTTCAAAAGCGGACAATGCAAAATCACCGTAGGCAGTAGTAAAAATAACCGCAGGCGGATCGTCATGTTCTGCGAGGTGCCGCGCTGTTTCAATACCATCAATCCCTGGCATGCGAATATCCAGCAACACCACATCAGGCTCCAGTTCGTGGCAGCGCTGCAACGCTTCTTTACCATTTTTCGCTTCTGCAACAACTTCTGTATCGTCAATTTCATTGATCAATTGTCGCAGGCGTAATCTGGCAGGTGCTTCATCATCACAGATTAAAATTTTCATCCTAACGCCCCTCTGTATCTGTCACAGAAGCTGGAAATGTCAAAAAAATACGAAACTCACCCTCTGCACTGCTGACATCCAGGCTGGCCTTATGATTAAAGCACGCGAAAAATCGTTCGCGAACATTGTCCAGCGCAAATTGGTGCCCAGCGTTCTTTCGCTGTACAGGTTTCAGAGGTATGGGGTTTCTGATAGCAACCACAATTTCCTCGCCAATGTGTTTACAGCTTATATATATAGTCCCACCTTCTGGAAGAAGCTCTATACCGTGATAAATCGCATTTTCCAACAGGGGCTGCAAACTTAAGGCAGGAATTTTAATCTCGTCCGAAAATGAATGCCTTTGCCATTCAATTTTCAAACGATCGCCGAGTCGAATTTGTTCGATATTCAAATAACGCTGACACAGCTCAAGCTCCTCATCCAAACTAACCCAACCGCTAGTATCCGATAATGACACACGAAAAAGATCGGCAAGGTCTTCAACTACGGCTTCAGCCAGTTCCGGCTGGCTTCTTGTTAAACCAGCAATCGTGTTCATGCAGTTAAAAAGAAAATGCGGCCTTATTCGCGCCTGTAAAGCCTGCAATCGCGCACGCGATTCCGCCACGATGTTAATTTTCAATTGATATTGCAAATAAAAGAATCGCAGTGCGAGCATCGTTACAATTGCACTGATAACCGCATTACGCAGCAAAAATTCAATGTGCCAACTACTCGGAATCAATATGGCCAAATCACTTCCACGCGTCACTATAAAGCTAACTTCACCCGTAATGAGCGTTACCAATTGCGCCAGCCCAAAACTTATTGCACAGATAAAAAACGTCGATAAATTCATCATGTAACGTCTTAACAGACATAACGTTGCACTGTTGCTCAGCGCAACCCATTGAACAAAAAGTGAAATCAAGCTTAAATGTAACCACTGATCTGATGCTGTACCTCGTGGGCCGAGCGCAAAAATAAATGCCAGCAATTGTGCAACGACGACGACAGCAAACACCATCCGCACGTTACAAAAATCTGGGATAAATATTTCTTGCTTAAATTGTGGCGGTATTGCCTTGGGCTGTCGATTTAACCGTGTCATCGTCGCTCACTGAATAGCTCTTATCCCCTATAATATCGGCCATTAATGATGCTTCTACATTACAAGACGCCGCCTTTTCCCTACTTTTAAAAATACTAACAATTTGATTATTCTTCATATTTTTATAAAAGCATGTCATGCGCTTACTTGTTATACTGCGATCAAATAAACATGCCTAACCAACACCGATCATGAGCAAAGAAAACAAACCAGAAAAACCTTGGGCTGGACGCTTCACTGAAGCCACAGACAGCTTTGTCGAGCAATTCACAGCCTCTGTTGAATTTGATAAAAGGCTGTATCACTACGACATCGAAGGCTCTCTTGCGCATGCCACGATGTTAGAAAAAATTGGCGTGCTCACTGCTCAGGAAAACCAGAAAATTCATGACGGCCTGAAAGATATTCGTCAAGAAATAGAACGCGGTGATTTTGCTTGGTCTGTAGCACTGGAAGATGTTCACATGAACATTGAAGCGCGACTAACAGATCGCATCGGCAATGCCGGTAAAAAATTACATACCGGGCGCTCACGCAACGATCAAGTCGCCACCGACATGCGTCTCTACTTGCGTGATGAAATTGACCAAATCAACCATGAACTAAAACGATTGCAAAGCGGCCTGCTCGATTTAGCCGAAAGAGAAGCCGATACCATCATGCCCGGCTTCACCCATCTTCAAGTGGCTCAACCCATTACCTTTGGCCATCACCTCATGGCTTGGTTTGAAATGATTCGCAGGGATGAACAACGTTTCATCGATTGTCGCCGTCGTGTTAACGTCATGCCGCTTGGCGCTGCGGCACTTGCCGGCACCAGCTACCCCATCGATCGCAGCATCACTGCAAAATTACTTGGGTTTGATGACATCGCTAGTAATTCATTGGATGCGGTCAGTGATCGTGATTTTATTATAGAGTTCTGCTCCGCTGCCTCAACACTAATGATGCACCTTTCACGTTGGTCAGAAGAACTCATCCTCTGGTCGTCAGCACAGTTTGATTTTATCGAACTACCGGATCGCTTCTGTACCGGTTCATCCATCATGCCGCAAAAGAAAAATCCGGATGTACCCGAGCTGGTTCGCGGCAAAAGTGGACGGGTTTTTGGTAACCTTATCTCCATGCTCACTTTGATGAAGGGACAACCGCTCGCCTATAACAAAGACAATCAAGAGGATAAAGAACCGCTTTTCGATAGCGTTGACACTGTCAAAGGTTCGTTGCTGATCTTCGCTGACATGATCCCTACGTTGCAGGTAAAAAAGGACGCTATGCTGAAATCTGCACGTGCAGGATTTTCCACAGCCACCGATTTAGCCGATTATCTCGTACGCCACGGTGTTGCTTTTCGTGATGCTCATGATGTGGTGGGCAAAGCCGTTCACTATGGGATCACTAAAAAATGTGATTTATCCGAAATGACGCTTGAAGAGTTGCAACAGTTTTCAACCGCCATCGAACCGGATGTCTTCGACGTGCTGACATTAGAAGGCTCTGTCGCAGCGCGCAACCATCTTGGCGGCACCGCTCCAAAACAGGTACACAACGCAATTAAAACCGCCCGAGAAAACCTAAGCAAATAGAGAAAAGACTCAGCGGACTCTGGGCCTTTATAAAACTTTCATCGCCATATCATTTTCACGCGCGTGATTCACCGCACAGCTTGCTCGACCCAGTAACTTTTTTGGATCATCGCCCGGTTGCCATGCGGTGATACCAAAACAGGCTTTTAGACTCGCAGGCTGACGACCATTATCCAAAAATAGCGAATCCAATTGGCCCGAAATTTTTTCTACCAAACGTGGCGCATCGTCACCCACCGTCTCCGGAAGTAAAAAGATAAACGCATTATCATCCACGCGCCCAATGACATCCGCCCAGCGCAGCTGATCATTTAACAGATGCCCCGCTGCCTTTAATATATCTGAGCTCGAAACCTGCTGATCCTTGTCATCGACATTAACAATGTCCATTCTGACCACCGACATGGGGTTGCCATAACGCCGACTACGCGATACCTGTGCTTCGAGCATTTGGTGAATACCCTGGCTATTCAGTAAACCGGTTTTCGCATCCCTGATACACAATCTTTCAAGATCAGCCCTTAAATTTTGTTGCTCACTGACATCACTTATCATGTAAGCAAAAATAGATTCTGTAGCCTCTAGAGGAAGTGACTGGGAAAGATACCATTTCAAACCATCCGGCGATGAAACCGCTCGCTGCAAAGTGGAGGTGGCGCCAATCAGCTTTGAAAAAGGCTCTGGCAAGACATTCACCGCTTGGCCAACTAACGCATCACTATCCTGTAAAAATAAATTCGCAGCTTTTTTGTTTAACCATAACACCCTGTCTTGCGCATCAAGCATCACCACAGCAACTGGTAGCGCCTCAAGAATAGAAACTGCCTGAGCGCATTCAATATTTTTTGACATAAATGTCTCCTCAAAAAGACTGGGTAATGGCGCTCAGAATAAACCCTAATTTACTTAACAACAACAGGCCACTATTTTTCAAAAAACCTATGGAAGTTCTCGGAAAATCTTATACCAATCCATCAACCAGTCTCGGTGCCGATGATAAGCAATTGAATTAAATAGATTATTTAAATTCATCGCTTTGTCAAAACGGAAAATATCCCAGTAATTCAACGGCTTCTGCTGAAGAAATTATGCTCATAGCCGATACTTTTAGTACAACAAAAGGTGGCAAAATAAATCACATTTAGTATTAGCGGAGGGTAGTTTGCAGGAACTAAACACCATCAAAAAGCGCTTTCTAGCTTTGAATAGAGATCGCTTAAGTCGTACGCGTGAAACGTTGCGAAACCGGCAACGCGATGTAATGGATTTACTCCCGCTGTTATTTCATGTCAACAATGCAAGCCTGCCAGGCTTTATTTCACCTGACACACCTCTTGGCATATCTGAATATTCTCCAACAAAAAATAGCATTGATGCAGCAAAACGCTTTGTTCGTGGTTTTGACATAAAAAACAAAGCGTTACCAAAATACGATATCTATGCCATGTTCCTCATGGGGAGCAGCGGCAGCATCGCTTATAACTCTAGTAGCGATTTCGATATCTGGCTTTGTCATCGTCCTGATTTAGACTCAGAGCAACTCACACTGTTACAAAGAAAAGCCGTCGCCATTGAGCAATGGGCGGATGAATTCAATTTGGAAGTCCACTTTTTCCTAATGGACGCAGAGAAATTTAAAAAGGGTGAAAGCTTAGCGCTATCATCCGAGAGCAGTGGCAGTGCGCAGCATCATTTGTTACTCGAAGAATTTTACAGAACCAGCCTGTTGTTTGCGGGTCGCTATCCCATGTGGTGGCTGGTTCCACCAGAACAAGAAGTTAATTACGAAGAATACTCTTCAAATCTGCTGCGTAGACGCTTTGTTCGCGACGGGGAAATCATCGATTTTGGTGGCATGCCCACTGCACCCGAACAAGAGTTCTTTGGCGCCGCGCTCTGGCAACTATATAAAAGTGTCGACTCGCCCTACAAAGCTGTGCTCAAACTGATGTTAATGGAAGCCTATGCAGCTGAACACCCAAATGTAGAGTTGCTATGCATGGGCTTCAAAAAAGCCATTTACAATGGCATTAAGGATCCAATCGAGCTCGACCCCTACATCATGCTGTATAAAAAAATAGAGCAGCACCTCAATGTGCTCGATGACAGTGAACGACTCACTCTGGTTCGACATTGTTTTTATTCTAAAGTAGGTCAGCGCCTAGGTGATCCGGACTCCAATAACAATGAAGCCTGGCAACGTGACATCATGCGTGACCTGACCGAATCATGGGGCTGGGATATGGGTTATTTAATGCTGCTTGATTCACGCCCAAGCTGGAAAATTGACCGTGTACAAACAGAACGTAAAAATCTTATTGACACACTAACGCAAAGCTACCAGCTGCTATCAAACTTCGCACGCAATAATACCAAGTTAACGGATATCAATCAGAAAGACCTGCACATACTCGGTAGAAAACTCTATGCTGCCTTTGAACGAAAAGCCGGGAAAATTGAAATAATCAACCGCGGCATATCAGATGATATGTGGGAACAGCACCTCTCGTTCCATCAGCTTGGTAATGGTGAACAATCTATTTGGGCGATCTATCAAGGCACGGTTTACTCGAACGAAATTTCTGAACATAAGCCATTAAAGCGCTCCCGCAGCATTATCGAACTCATCACTTGGGCGCATATGAATAAGCTACTGGATCAACGTACAGCTGTTGCAGTATATACACAGGACAGTGCCATCACACTCAACGATATTAAAGCCATCACCCGCGGTCTAGGTGAAATGTTTCCTGATGTTAAACCCGTCTCAACACGCATGAGTGATTTGATCAAACCACCGCGTTTAATTCGCTCACGAATTTTCATAAATGTCGGTTTTGAGCCTTCAAGAAATCGACTCAGACAGGGTATGCATTTAACCAGCGATAGAGTCGATGCCCTTAGTTATGGCGGTGTTGGTGAAAATTTGGTGCTTTCAGTAGACCATATTCTGCAAAACAGCTGGCAGGAAATTATGACCTACCACTATGAAGGGGCAAAAGGCTTGCTGGAATGCCTAAGCGCCTACATGCAGTCATCCCCACCCTCTCAAGGCGTTGCGCCACCTGAGGTGATCTGTTATTGCTTCACCACCGGTCGAGGCATGACGATTGCCAAGCGCATTGAAGATCTTTTCCGTGAAATTAAAGATGTTTTCTATACAAAAGGGTCTGAATTAAGCCGTTATATACTTTTAATCGGAGATTCGTATTTTTCATTTAATACCAATAAAGATGCTTTCAAACATAAGCGTATTGGCTCGGAACCTGATCTTTTACGTTACCTTTCGGAATCACACCAATCTTTTTCGCCCACAGCATTTGATTCTCGATCCATCAGCAATTCGCCATTACCGATTATTTTTCGCAACAATAAACCCAACGTAATACAACTTTTTTTTCAGGTGCATGGAGCGGACATTGATGTCTACATACTTGACGAAAAAGGCTCTATGTTTTTTCAAAAACTGCATAATGCCAATGATCAAATCATGCTTAATCAGTTCAGCCGCTTCATAAAATCTGTCACCTATAAACAGGAAATGCAGATCGTTGTAGATAATGAAGAATCAAGTAACCACTTTGGTTACGACGTTGAATATTATCAAATCATAAAAGATAAAAAGGGGCAGTCCAGGTTACATCAGAGGGTGGCTGAGAAAAGTGAAACGTCATCCCGCTACTTCAATTTACAAGTCATTGCTGATGTCTCAGACAATGGAAAACCAGTGTTCACTTTGTATTGCAATGAGCAAGAATACTCTTCGCTTGAATATGGCGATAAAGTATTTCATGAAGCGGTCAAAGCTGTATTGTCACACCGAGATAGTAAACTTCTCTATCCGATTTATATTACGGATATTGACCTTTCCCGTCCGTTACTTGGAAAAGATTCCACTGATTATTTGCAAACAATTTATTTTCTAAATTACAAACGTAACATTGAAGAAAAGTTAAACAAGGCAATGCTGGAACAGTTACGCCAAAAAAGTGAAAGTGGATCTAATGCAAAAGCCAATTAAATATTATTTTTTATTTTGATAAAGACCCAACATCGGATTTTTTGGTGGGACCTGTAAGTAATAGCCATTGACTTGGATCTGTTTCAACACCTCCGCCGCGTCTGCCTGCGCAAGCTTTTTCTGTAACGTCAACTCAATGGCAACTACAAGCTCAAGCTCTCCCAACGCCATCAATAACGCTTCGGGGACAGTTTCAAAATCATCTTCATTTTCAACAAAGAGATAACTGCCTTCTTTTTTTATGCCTTTATAAATAACGCAATTCATATTAAATTTTACAACGGTTATTTAGCTGATTGAAATGCTCATGCAGACTTAAGCATGCTGCCATTTTGTTTTTTTAAATAGACTAACAACAAAGAAATTGCAGCCGGAGTAACGCCTGAAATACGTGATGCCTGTCCTATAGTGGCCGGTCTTACCGCTGATAATTTTTGTCGTACTTCAGATGACAAACCTTTTATTCCATCGTAATCCAAATCATCATTCAAATGCAGATTTTCGTAACGTTTCTGCCGATCAATTTCAAGCTGCTGACGTTCAATGTAACCACTGTATTTAGCCTGAATTTCAACTTGCTCCGCTACACGTTTATCTGGGACAGCGGGCCCCGCTTCGTCAATTTCTATTATCAAATTTTCATAGCTGACTGTTGGGCGTCTCAATAAATCCATCAACGAATATTCACGCGACAAATTAATATTCAAAGCTGCTTCAACTTGGCTGTGAAGTTCAGTGCCCGGTTTTACCCAATTTGATTGTAGTCGCGCTTGTTCATTTTCAACTGCATTTTTCTTAATTGAAAACAATTTATGACGTTGCTCTGAAATGACGCCCATTTTATATGCAACAGGTGTTAAACGTAAATCTGCATTATCTTCTCGTAACTGCAATCTATACTCAGCACGACTGGTAAACATACGATAGGGCTCAAGCGTACCGCAAGTAATCAGGTCATCCACCAACACGCCAAGATAAGCCTCATCTCTGCGTGGACACCAGGGCGCTTTATTTTGAACTTGTAATGCGGCATTTATACCCGCCAATAATCCTTGTGCCGCCGCTTCTTCATAGCCTGTTGTACCATTGATTTGCCCGGCAAAATATAAATTCTTTATGAAGCGCGTTTCGAGTGATGACCTCAAATCACGCGGGTCAAAATAATCATATTCAATTGCGTAACCAGGGCGTGTGATGTGGGCATTTTCAAAACCGCGAATACTTCGTACCATTTCATATTGCACATCAAATGGCAGACTGGTTGAAATACCGTTTGGATACACTTCATTACTATCGAGCCCTTCAGGCTCAACAAATATCTGGTGTGATGTCTTCGTCGCAAACCGCACCACCTTATCTTCAATCGACGGACAATAGCGCGGACCAGTACCTTCAATCACGCCACTGTACATCGGCGAACGCGACAAACCGCCACGAATTATTTCGTGGGTCTGCTCACAACTCGCGGTTATAAAACATGAAATCTGAGCCGGGTGCTTTGCATCCTGATGAAGATACGAAAAACTCGGAATGGGTTGGTCGCCCTGCTGTTCTTCCATACGGCTATAATCAAGGGTGCGCCCATCCAGACGTGGTGGCGTTCCCGTTTTCAATCTCGCCACGCGAAAAGGCAATTCGCGTAAACGCATCGCAAGTGCATTCGATGGCGGATCACCCGCGCGCCCGCCTTCGCTATTCGTCAGGCCAATGTGAATGCGGCCACCAAGAAACGTTCCGACGGTTAAAATTACACTTGTTGCAAAAAAATCCAAACCCATCTGAGTTGTCACACCGATGACTTGATCGTTTTCAACAATCAAATCATCAACGCCCTGCTGAAACAGGGATAAATTTTCTTGATTTTCCAACACCGACCGTACTGCATTACGGTACAAAACCCGGTCAGCCTGCGCTCGCGTTGCCCTTACGGCTGGGCCTTTGCTGGCATTAAGAGTGCGAAAATGTATACCCGCTCGATCAGCTGCCCAGCCCATCACACCGCCAAGCGCATCAATCTCCTTAACCAAATGGCCTTTTCCAATACCGCCAATAGCAGGATTACAGCTCATTTGGCCAAGCGTATCGAAATTATGTGTCAACAGCAGCGTTGCCATGCCCATTCGTGCAGCCGCAAGCGCAGCCTCGGTACCTGCGTGACCGCCGCCAACAACTATAACGTCGAATTTATTTTGATACGCCATGGCGTTCTTTCACAGCCTTTTATCTACAGTGTAGTTATAACTAAAGCGATCTATTTTAACAGATCCACAACAGCAACATTACAAACAAACCATTTTTCCCTAAAATCTACTAAAAACTATATAAAATCTTCTAAAAAACACAAACACCTATTATCTTTAATTTCACAGACAGCCAAACCCCTGCTATTTGTTACGCTAAGTGAATCATTTACAGACAACCGTTCGTAACCATACTAGAATTTAAAATACTCAATCTATTAAGAAATTCAATAATGATTACGCAGAATGAACAACCTCTGTTGGAGGAACTAGGCTTTGGAGAAAACTTCAAAGATGAAATCATTGAAATGCTCGACAGCACCCAAATGTTCAGTGATTTTAGCGGAGAAGATATCAATCTATTATCGGAATATTTACACGCTTACAGCGCCAAAGAAGGTGCAGTCCTATACCATGAAGGGGAACGGTCAGACCATGTATGCATCCTTGTTATAGGCAAGCTTGAAGTGCTCAAATCAACGGGAGATGGAGAAAACAAAAAACTTGCGGATGTGCGGTCAGGAAAATCCATCGGTGAAATGTCAATAATTGATGTGTATTAGTTCCGACTTGATCTGACACATCGCTTGCAAAAGTGAGAGTTACCCGTTTTGATAAAGGTGTCGAATCTTTAAATCAAAACGAAAAAAGGTAACTCTCATGATACATACTAACAATC
>Ga0316204_10006264_pt1 | contig 18462 bp, 7 predicted proteins | sample 6monrhotite_MG_2_FD_205661 | JGI IMG/M metagenome (GOLD analysis project Ga0316204, IMG submission 205661) | Microbial mat bacterial communities from mineral coupon in-situ incubated in ocean water Damariscotta River, Maine, United States -... | ecosystem: Environmental > Aquatic > Marine >... | reverse complement strand
TACATCCCAAAACGCGGATTACCGAAGGCAAAGCTGTTAAGACCCAAAGGTTGGGATTTGTTTAGGCGTTCTTCGAACTGGAGTGCCATGTTTTTCTCTACCACTTGAAACCACTTACGTGACCCCACCCAAACGAAGGACAAATGTCCCATTTGACGGTCCCGAAACCGCCAGTTAGTGCCGAAGATTTTACTAAATTGGCAGCAAAACCCTGACGTGACATCCACAATCTCATTCGCCCCAAATGAGTAGTTCTGCGTCTGTCGTCTTGTGAAATTGTAGCGACACCAAAACACACGCGGCGTTCACTACACTTTCGTCTTGTCCTGTTTGTGCCACAAATCATGAGTTCCAGCCACATTTTTGTCCAATTCTGCCTTGTTTTAGCTGAAATCAGTCTGTTTCCAAATGCGGGATTATGAACAATTTAAGTCGAAGCCGGCGTTTGTATGCCGATCGGTGAACAATCGGGTGTTGGGTCAATCCGTCGCACCATTCGAGAATGATCGACCCAACCGCAAGGAATCCTAGGAAACCAGGTGTTTTGAGACAAGAATGCCGGATTAGGCTCGGTTCTGTCAATCAGCAGGTGTCGCGCTCTACCTATCATAATGAGAATTTACAGAATTCTGCAGGCCATCTCGCAAATGCCTCAAGTTTTCGTGAAAATGTGCACAAATGCTAGGAAACGACCAAAATCACCCAATTGGCAGCGCGAAATTGTCATTCAATTGCGCCGGAATCGATTCGAAAATTGGACCGTTGGGTTTAGTTTAAAGGCTTGTTTCGGCGTTGAATTAGGGCGCTGGACATATGGCCTGGCAGAACCACAGCGCAATCAAGATAGCGCTTCGCCATACGCTTTGGATTAGACAGCATGCGCCAAAGCCATTCCATAGCGATCTTGCGAACCCACTTTGGGGCTCGTTTTTGCTGACCCGCAATAAAGTCCAATCCAGCACCGACGGATGCAAACCCAATTGAGGGGAACATGTCGTAGCCTCGGGCGGCAAAAATCTCTTGCTTGGGCGCACCGAGCGCCAAGAAGCAAAGCCGCGCACCACTATCCTTCATTTGCGTTAGGATTTCACCAGCGAGGTCGCCTTGCGGATCAAACCCAAACGGCGGCGATATTGAGGACACGATATTCGCACCGGGAACGAGACGCCTTAGCCCTGAGGCGGCCTTCTCTAATGCCTCAGTCGTGCTTCCGATAAGGGCGATTGGCGTTTCCGTTTGCGTTGCCCAGTGGGTCAAAGGCACAACCTGATCAGATCCTGTGATCAATTCGACCTGATCGCCGCCAAGCTTGGCGACCCAAACAACAGGATTGCCGTCAGCCACAACTAAATCGTGTTTGGCATAGGCCTCGGCAAATTCCTTTGAGCGCCCAAGCTTGACCAAGTGATCAACATTCATCGTGGCCAATGCGAAACCTCGTTTGGCCACAAACCGCGCCTTCACTTCACTTTCCAACTTAGCGAGTGTGGGGACATTGATGTTGATAGAATAATGATTGCCGCGAAACCGCATACACTTAACCTTGCTCGTTACGTTGTCTGGATATCTCCGGACTTTTTGTCGCTTATAAGACGCAAGCTTGTCGCTACCAAGAAAAACCGATCGCGTGCGTTGGCCGCTTTCAATTGCATGCTGGTAATGTATTTTGTCCACCAGAACGAGAACCAATAGTAAAGTCTGAGACGGACCATGGATGACATCGCGATTATTGCTATTGGGCGCAACGAAGGCGAACGCCTGCGACGCGGGCTCGCATCCATATCGGGCAGGGGGCTATGCGTGGTTTATGTCGACAGCGGGTCGACAGACGACAGTGTCGACATAGCAAAGGCCGCGGGTGCCCGTATTGTTGAGTTGGATATGAGCATTCCGTTCTCTGCCGCGCGTGCGCGAAACGCAGGTGCCGATGTGGCTTTGTCGCTTACCCCTCAGCCTAGGTATCTTCAATTCATCGACGGTGACTGTGCGATTTCTGAGGGATGGCTTGCGACAGCCCATGACTTTTTGGAAACCCACCCTGATGTTGTTCTTGTCACGGGTTGGCGCGAAGAGATTGAGCGCGACGCCACCGTCTATAATGCGATGTGTGATGTGGAATGGCATCGCCCCCCCGGCGAAATCGAAGAATGCGGAGGAGACCTTATGGTGCGGTCCGCATCGCACGTGGCAATAAAGGGCTACAACCCGACCGTCATCGCTGGCGAAGACATTGATTACTGTCTGCGCTTGGGCACCGAAGGTCGGCGGATCTTGTTGCCGCAATCGATGACGCAGCATGACGTTGCAATGACGCGCTTTGGCCAATGGTGGCGCAGAGCTGTCCGGGCGGGCCACTCTTATGCACATATTGCCGATATGTATCCTGGGCGTTCGCGGCGCGAGATCCTTCGCGCGGTGGTCTATGCCTTCGTTTTGCCAATTGCGGCGATAATCTGTCTGCTGATCTGGCCGCTGGCCATAGTCGGCGTGGCGGCGCTTTATGGGGTTTCCTATCTAAAAACAGCGCGGGGGCTGATTGCGAACGGTCAAAACCCCGCCGAGGCTTTTCACCATTCCCTATTTCTTAGCATCGCGAAGTTTCCAAATTTTATTGGAATAACAACGTTTTACCGTCGGAAACTTCGAAAATCAGACATGACGATAATCGAATACAAATGACGCGCTGCCGACGCCAATCCGGTGTTTGGGCGAATCACTAAGGCAAATAGGCACGATTCTTCGCAAACATGCTGTCGACAAAGTGATGCCAAGCTCTCGCCACAATTCAGAAGTTGTCAAATTCGATACAGTTTTAGATGAATCGCGTGATCGTTGCCGGATATGAGCCCAATTGTCCCCAAAAAGCCTTACTTAACGCAGGGTCAACTTGAAATGACCCCTCTAAATAGGGAATGTAGGGCAAGAAGTTTAAGACCGTGTTCAGAGGCAAACGCTACTGTAACATGCCGGTGATTGAAGGGTATGAAGGTTATGAGTACTGTAGATAAATCGTCCAATCTGTTTAACGCAGATAGACCGCGCCGCCCGAGTGCTCAGGCCTCGACTGCGCCGCTATTGGATATCCGCCCACCTGAAGAAGCATGGGATGAGCTGAGACAGTTTATTCCTCATCCTCATACGCTTGAGGCGTACAAAATGATCGCCGCAACGCGTCAGGACCCTGCGCATGTTGCTTTCGATGTGCTGCGGACGCGGATGACGTTGGCCCTGCGGGAACGCGGTTGGCATCGTGTTGGCATTACGTCGCCGACCCGTGGATGTGGTAAAAGCTTCACAGCGGCAAATCTGGCGATTAGCTTTTCGCGTCAGGCTGAACTGCGCACCGTCTTGATGGACCTCGATTTGGCGAACCCAAGCCTTTCTCGTTATTTGGGCGCAAGCGGCGTCGGTGCGATTTCGGAATTCTTGTCCGGTGGTCGGTCTGTCGAATCGCATTTCATGCGCTCGGCACCAAATTCTCCGCATCTTGGGTCAAACCTTGCGCTGGGTCTAAATGAGCAAAACGAAATGTTTGGGTCTGAGATCATTCAGTACCCGTCAGCGGAAATGGCGATCAACGAAGTCCAATCTCTGCTCGACCCGGACGTCATGCTGTTTGATCTTCCACCCGTGCTAAGCAGCGACGCTGCTGTGGCCGTGTCAGAGCAACTCGATTGTATCTTGATCATTGTTTCAGGGGAAAGCAGCCGCGCAGAAGAAATCCGCGAAGCTGAACGTATAATTGCTGGTTCAAAGCCGGTGCTCGGCGTCGTCTTGAACCGGGCAAAGGGCTCTCGGGTCGGAAACTAATTCATAAACCCTCCTACGGTTTGAAAAGAGGCGCGATTATATCGCGTCTCTTTTTGTTTGTGCGCGGCTCTGTAGGGCGTGAAGTTGAAACGTTTCGTACGTGGATTGGTGCGTCGTGACCACCATGCACCAATCTGGCTGACACTGGTGCCTGTCATTGGCGCTGTACGTCACTAGGATTAATGGAAACGCTTGGGCGGATATCCACCGTCACACAGGTTTTGACCTTCGTGACGCACCAGCACAAGCGGCGGCTGACCGGCGTCGTTTCTCAACCAAACGAGAGAACGGCCTTCGCCAACCGACGCCGCGTTAGGCTGTTAATCCTTTAAGGTCGCGCGCGCACGAAGGTGGCAGGCATAAGACAAGGATCAATGATCCTCTGCCTGGTACACCCAGTCCTAGACAGCATCCTTAGGCGGGCTGAGACCAGAGTGCCCACTGAAAGACCGACACTCGCCAAAGCAAAAGGGCCGCTCGGTGTACGAGCGGCCCTTTCAAAAGGAGTGGTTTGTTGGTTGGTTTAGGCGCCTGCTAGCTGAACGGTAACCAGCGGGATGACCAGAAACAGAATGGCCAGCAACGAGGCTACGACAAGTCGTTGGCCAAAGGCCTCACGTGGGCTGACAATGCTTGGAATAGACACAACGGGTGTCAAATCCAGCTCTGATTTCAACCGACCTGCGGTACGTATCGCCGGGTTCATCTGTTCAAAGATGAATACGGCTACACCTGCACCAATTATCGAAAGGGCCAGACCAATTCCGAACATCAGACGACGGCTTGTTGAAACCGGAGTTTCGGACGGTAAGGCCGTTTCAAGAATTTCAAAGCGCTCTGCTTGGTTGCGATCTTCAAGCGACAGCGAAAGCTCGGCCTCAGATCTACTGCCTGTTACGATCTCGTACTGGCCTTGGAACAACGTCAATTCACGTGTCATCCGACGAAGTTCACGCTCGGCTTCAGGGGCACGCTGGATCTTTGTGCGAATGCCTGCTGCGCGCTCTGCAAGAAGCGTTTTCTGCTCCTCGAGAATGGCAACTTGACGTTCAACAAATTCATCACGCTGACGGTTTCCATCGCTTTTGAGGGAAAGCATCTGACGATCGATGTCCAGAATGTTGCTTTCAAACGCCGCTTCCGAAGCCACCAAACCTGGCAATGCCGAAGGTAGGATGTCTGCGTTCGTTTGTTTGAAAATCGCCAGCTTTTCTTCAAGGTCTTCAACCGAATCCAGCAAGCGCGCTTCTTCGGTTTCAAAGAAGGAAAGCGTTTCGCGCGCTTGGTTTTCACGGCGCTCAACGTTTTGGTCGATGACCTGTTGAACCAAGTCGTTGGCCAAAGCAGACGCGGCAATAGGATCGCTTAGTTGCACGGCAATTGTAAGACCCGCCGGAACTGAGATTGCACCAAAGCCTGCAGTGTCGCCTTCGATCTGGTTGATCGAAATTGCTTCACGTAGCAACACAACTTTTTCATGGTCGCTTAGGCTTGCGAGTTCTGAATACAGGCCAAATTCGTTGATCTTCTCAACAAGGTTGTCGCGCGCCATTAAGCGTTGCTCAATAAGCTGCAAGCGGTGTGCGGCACCAGATCCGAGGCTACCCAAAGTCGGTTCCGCCACTTGCGGGCTTTCAATTTGGATAACGGCTATCGCCCTATAGGTTTGAGGCTGGCTCAGAGTATAGACGACTGTCGCTACTACGCCGATGATCAGCAATAGTAAGAATATCACGACGCGATTTTTGAAGGCTCGCATCACGCCACTTAAGATTTCGAACTGCTGCATCCCAAAAACACTCCATTAATAACCAACCGGTACAACACCGCTTTAGTACACAGTTAACCGGCGTTTCTCAAATTATGCACGGGACCGTATCTGGTATGAGGACAATCATTAAAGTTTGACAAGATTGATGCCAAATTAAGGCTATCTCGCCACAATTCTAACTAAAAACACAAATAGAGAGAATCATTCCGTTTGATCGCAATATGCGGCCGCGTGCGAAGGTCTTGCCCGGTGGGAAATGCGGGGAAAACGGGATTATCGGTCTTGCGCAATATTCGCTGCCATCTACAGACATTTCAAGCTCGACATCGTGAAAGCCTATGACCTTGTTTATCGTCGCAAAAATGGCTTTGTAGACGGCTTCCTTGGCTGAAAAATAGATACCCCAGTCCATGTTCGTCGCTTGGACACGATGCATTTCTGCGTCTGTTAATATTGCTTTGGCTAAGTCTGGATTGAAACGCTGGTCTTCCTCAAGATCGATGCCAATCCCTGTGAATGCGGTTGATGGGCAGGCGGCGGCGATAGCCAATTTGGCGGTGTGCGTGATCGATCCGACCGTCTCTTGCGGCCAAACAGGTTGTCCTTTGTCGCCCTTACCGATGGCAACAGGGGCGGCCCCAATTTGGCGCAACGCCGAACTTGCGGCTGCGCGACCCGCTTGAAACTCAGCGCGTCGCTTTGGAACCGCATTCACAGACAGCAAATTGGCTTCCTCAGGCAGCAAGGCAGGCAAATGCGCGTCAATCGGTTGAAACGCAAAGGCAAGGTTCGGGTAATGCCCGCGCAATGATGCTCGAAATTCATTGACGGCTGTGTCGACAGATTGCGTTGTCACGAATTTCGTCGCGCACGCATGGCGCGCCGTCGCTCAATCGCGTTTGTCCTAAGCTCGGTTTTTTCCTTTGAGGATGTCTCAGCGGCCTGCGCCCCTTGCGACGGCGTTTGTTCCGTCGTGCCAACGCCCATCAAACTTTCAACGCGGGCGGTAAGGTCTTTAAGCATCGGAAATCTGAAAATGTCGGTGATCGACAGCTTTTCGGTTTTCAGCTTTTGACGAATATCGCGGTGCGCTTGAACGGCAAGCAAGGAATGGCCACCGATCTCAAAGAAGTTGTCTGACGACGAGATATTTGAGACCCCCAAAATGGCCCGCCAAATGGCGGTCAACTGTTGCTCTATTGGCGCGTCCGATTCTGAAGTTGATGGCGCGCTTACCTGATGCGCAACAATGGGTGCCGCGCGCAGCGACAACAAGGCTTTTCGATCAATTTTCTTGTTTGGTGTCAAGGGCATACTATCAAGCGCGACAAGTTCCGACGGCACCATATGCGCCGGCAATCGGGTGCCCAGAAACGCTTTGAATTCCGCCGATTTGACGGCACCAATTGTTGTGTAATAGCCAACGATGCGAAGGTCGCCAGACCCTTCTTGACGCACGACAACAGCCGATTGTCCAATGTCTGAAAACGCATCCATGGCGGCCTCGATTTCGCCCAGTTCGATCCTGAAACCACGGATTTTGACCTGAAAATCCGTTCGTCCGATATAGTCGAGTGTGCCATCAGGCATCCAGCTAACCAAGTCGCCAGTTTGATACATACGCGCGGCGGCGTCGGTCGAAAACGGGTTACTCACAAACCTCTGTTCGGTAAGATCGGGCTGGTTCCAGTACCCGCGCGCGACCCCGTCACCACCAATCCAAAGCTCACCCGGTTTGCCAATCGGCACGGGGCGACGATCGTCGTCCAGAACATAAATCTTCGTGTTCGCAATCGGTGTGCCAATTGACACCGTCCCGTCGACCGCCGTTGCCGGGCCTGTCGTTGACCAGATCGTTGTTTCGGTCGGGCCGTACATATTCTGAATTTCTGCGTTAGAAATCGCGTTGATGTCCTTAACCAAAGCGCCGGGCAGGGCTTCTCCGCCCAAAAGGATGGTGTCGATTTCCGCCAAGGCTTGCCGCGTTTCATCATTGGCAAGAAATAGTTGGGCCATCGATGGCGTGCACTGCATATGCGTGACGTTGTGGCGTAATATTTGGGCGGCGACTGAAAAATCGTCGTCCTCAAGCTTGGCGCCTTCGTTGCAGCGGCGCACGACTTCGGCGACGGGTCGCAATCCCTCAAGTACTTTGTTGGCCTCGATGCCATAGTCGATAAGACAAGCGATTTCGGTTACGCCGATCTTCTTGACTTCCTCAACCCGTTTCATCGCGTCAGCAACGGTGCCAAACAGCCCACTGTCTTCGAAATAGCGCAAGAACGCAAAATCTAGAATCGCTTCCAATTCGTCATCGTCCAACGTTCCCAAGTCGAGTTGGAACGCATTGTCGACGCCCTTGGGACGCTTGAATGCGGGGAAGGCCCACGCAAACTGTTTGATTAACCCCGCAGCCGAACGCAGGTAATCCTTCATCGGTTCGCGTGCAATTTCGCGTGCTTGTTCACGATCTTCGGCAAGATAACTGTGAAGCATCAGCGTCACAGCAAAATCTTTAGGATCGTGGCCGTTTGCACGAAGGGCGTCGTGGTAGATCCGAATTTTCCCACCGACTTCGGGGATGCTTTGGCCCAATAGGTGGGTCAGAACGTTCGCGCCGATTTCGCCCGCTCGACGCCAAGTTTCTGGGTTGCCAGCAGTTGTCACCCAAATGGGCAGTTTCTTGGAAACGGGGCGCGGCTGCGTCACTACATCATGCATCGACCCGTCGGCTTTTGGAAAGGCGACCGGTTCGCCTGACCATAGCTTCCTGAGGTCCTCGATGCTTTGAAACATCGCGTCGCGATTGTTCGGCGGTGTATTTTCGGGGCGCAAAACAAAGTCGTCCGGTTGCCAGCCGCTTGCGATGGCCAAGCCCGCACGGCCGTTGGTCAAATTGTCGATGACCGACCATTCCTCGGCAATACGTGCCGTATGATGCAGCGGCGCGACGCAACTACCGGCGCGGACAGCTAGGTTACCAGTGACCGCCGCGACCGCAGCGCCAGTGACTGACGGGTTTGGATAGGGGCCACCGAAGGCGTGAAAGTGACGCTCGGGCGTCCAAACGGCGCTGAATCCGTGCTGGTCGGCGTATTTTGCGCCTTCAAGCAAAAGCTTGTATTTATCGCGCCCGACCCCGTCGTCGTTGCCCCAGTAATAGAGACTGAAATCCATGCCCGAAACCTGTGACGGCAAAGGTCCATTTGACAACACAGTCTTGGCTTCGTCGCCCGTCAGAACCAGTTTGAACCCCCGACCAAGCGTCCAGAAAATCTCAAGAATTGAGATATCAAACGATAGGCTGGTGACAGCAAGCCAACTTCCCGCAGGCTCATGCGGGATACGGGCGTCCATGCCCGCAAAGAAATTAGCGACGTTTCGGTGTTCGACCATCACCCCTTTTGGGTGGCCCGTCGAACCTGAGGTGTAAATCATATAAGCGAGGTCGTCAGGCGCCGCTGCGGACAGTGCAACCCGCTTGCCTTTTGGATCTTGTTCGCTTCGGTCAGACACGATCACCATTGCCGAAGACGACGGCAGTTTTGCCACAACCGATGAATGGGTGATCACGGCTCTGGCGGCACTGTCGCTAAGGCAATACTGGTTGCGGTCCGCCGGATAGGATGGATCAAGCGACAGATAGGCGGCACCCGTTCTCAAAATGGCAAACGCCGCGGCTACCATGTCTGGTGCGCGCGGCATGAACAGCCCAACGACGTCGCCTTTGCCAATGCCGGCGGCCGCAAGCCGATGTGCAAGGGCCGAGGCTTGCGCGTCCAGTTCCTGATACGTCCAGTGCAGGTCATCGAAAACCAAGGCGACTTTATCGGGCGTCCGTTGCACGCAGTCTTCAAACGGGTGATGCAGCAGCTTGCTGGCATCATATGCCACATCGGTTTGGTTCCAGCTTCGAAGAAGCATGTCCATTTCTTCGGGCGGTATGACGTCTAGCGTTTCGAACATCTGCGCTGCCGTCGTGGTGGCCAAAGCCGTCAACGTGTGATCGAGACGTTTTGCCAACATCGCCGCTGCATCATTCGAAATCCGGGATGCGTCGAATTTTAGACAGCCATCTACGGCACAAAAGGTGACCGCTGTGCCTTCGATGAAATCTGAGGTCTCAGAGAATCCGATGTCTGGGGTCGCAACGCCGTCTAGTTCCGGCGCACGCGCCAGAAGATCACACGCAAATCCGTCTTTTTGCGCACAATTCTGATAGCCCTCGGACGCGGTTTTCAAGAACGTGTCTAAATTTTCTTGACCGTTAACTGACAGAGGTTTCCATGGGCTTATGAGGTTTCCAATTGGCGATTGGGGGTTAGCTGCAATGGCAACGGTCGCCGTGCTGCCTTCTTGTTGACGACAGGCCCACGCCAAAAGGGCGGGTGCCAGAAACGCCACGTCTTTGCCCTGTGCATTCGTAATCTCAATCGATTGAATCTCCGGCCCATCAGTTTCCTGATGACAAAAGCTGAGGCTCGCGCCAGGCATGTCTGCCAATTTCTCGCGCCAATGCGCATCGGTTTTTGCGACGAGAAACCCGTTCTGAGACAGCGTTTCGTTAGCGTCAAAACTCAGCGTCCGCGAGCCATCCAATAGCGCGGGAAGCGGTTCTGCTAACGGTCGGCCGTTGGTTTGCATCAGGTGCGACAGCGAAACCACCCCGTCGTCGGTGGCCACTTTGATGGCGGTGTCTGAGACATCGAGAACGTCTCCGCTTTCCCCGTGACCGTCCACGATGACAGCGTTCCCGACAGTGTAAGCGACGCCGTTGAGTGCGATCTTAGCCGTCGTCAGCGGGTTCCAATAGGTGTGATGATCAAGCCCGTTTACAAGCGCAACAACGGCCTTCGATGACCCATGAAAGTCGATCAAGCCGTGATTGGCTGGCCGATCTGAGCGCAAGAAATATCGTCTATCGTCAAATACTTGCGGCACCCTTTGCACCTGACCGGCAAGCAATTGCGCCAAAACGCTATCAAAGCTTTCCACGGCCGCTTCAAAGCATTTTGTGTTCAGTGAAAACGCGGTGTCGTCGTCCGAAATTGTAAAACGACGTTGTTCAATAATGTCGCCTTTATCGACGCCTCTTTCCATGACATGCCACGTGATACCGTGTTCAGATGCTTGGTTTATACGGGCCCAAACAGGTGTGTTTAGACCAGCATATTCTGGCAAAGGCCCGTCGTGGTAATTGACGGCACCCATCTTTGCCAGCTTAAGGATTTCGTCTGGAATAACAGATAGATACGCCAGACTTAGCAACCAATCAAACGCAACGCCTGACAAGTTTGACCCAAGCTGGGCATCGGGCGAGAACGCTTTAATCCCATTGCTTACAGCCCAAGCCAACAGGCTTTCAGACTCGGTCACGATCGCTGCAATGGTGTTCCCTGATCCAAGTATCTTCCCCCCACACTGGGCAAGGATGGATTGATTTCCGAACAGGACAAATGAACTCTGGGACATGGGGGTTACTCGGTAAGGGGAACGATAGCTTTTGGCGGGGTTGTCGGTGGGCGCGGTCGCCAAATCTTGCGAAGAAAATGCGCCAGAAGATCCAATTGAAACCTGTCCGGCCCAGTATGGCGAGGGCCACCAAGAAGGTAGCGAAGCCGTGCAAGCCCGCCGCCAACATAAAGCAAGAGCGTCGCAGCGGTCGTATAAAGCTTTCCGTAATGCTTTTCGTAATAATAAAGACGTGAATCCAACCAATACTGCGGAATGCGGTTCCAAGTGCCCATGCCCGTCGAAACTGACCCGAGGTGTATGACACGACTTTGGGGAACATAATGCGTGGTCCAGCCATGCTTTCTGGCACGGCGGCAAAGATCGACCTCCTCAAAATAGAGAAAGAAGTTTTCGTCAAACAATCCGATGTCGGCGAAAACCTCTTTTCGCACCATAATGCTTGCCCCGGCGATCCAATCGACTTGAATGGATTCGGTCTCGGACAGATCGTGCATCGGGACTTGGTAGTTCTTTAACAGTTTGGTGATCGGGCCCATATTTATGGACCCCTCAAATTCCGACGCAAGACTTGGAAACCGGAATTGCGTGAAATGGGGGTGGCCATCTTCGCCGTGCAAATGGCTGCCAGCAAAGCCTGCGGTCGGGTGCCGATCCAGAAAGTCCATTAGTTTCTCAATTGAATCGTCGGCGGGAAATGCATCAGAATTTTGGATGTAGAAATAGTCATAGCGACCGTCAGCAAGACCGTGCCGGATGCCAACATTGTTGCCAAAACCAAATCCGCCGTTGTGGTCAGATTGAACGACCGAACATTGCGAAAGTCCGTCTATTAAATCCAATTTAGTGGCTTCATTTTGCAAATATTCAAAGGACCCGTCACCTGAATCGTTGTCGACGATCAGAATGTCGCCGTCCAAACCACGCATAGCTTCGCGCGTGCGATGCATCGCGTCGGCCGTCATTTTCTGCGTCTTATAGTTCAACAGAACGACAAGTATCCGCCCGTGTGAGATCGTCATTCTACGTCCCTCATTTTGGTTTGAGGCCCACGCAGCAAATACTCACGTTCGGCTTTTTCGATTTCGTGGCGCATGCGCGACGCCATTACGCGGACGTTAGGTTCCAGAACCATGCTGTCGTGGTCGCCCGGAACTTCGGATACCAACAAATTGGGCAGCAAATCACCCCAATCATTGTCGGGAAACAAATAGCTGCGTTCGTGACTGATCATGCGACCCTTCGACAACGTCCACTTGGGAACCATCGGAGGCCTGAATAATACGGTCGCTCCGTCCCAGCGATGGGGGGCATAATTATCAATAGCACCCAAAAACGCCGCTTCAATTTGGGCGTTGTGGAATTGGTGATCGGGTTCAGCGGTTTGCAGCGCCTTGGCTTTGTTCTTTTGTTCAAAATACCAGTTTATCCGCCCGCGTGCCCAATTGAGCGGATAGCGGAACCCATCTTGCATGATGTTTTGGATTTGGATTGTCAAACGATCCAGTTTTGAAAGCAACCTACGTTGTGGAAGTGGCGTATCAAGCATCACCAACAAGGCGCAGTCTTGTCCTTGGGCCTTAAGTTGATGCGCAATTTCAAGCGCGTGGATACCGCCACCGGAATAGCCGCCAACGTAATATGGACCCTCTGCTTGGACGGATCGCATTTCTGCGATGTAGTCTTTCGCCGCCTCTTTGATCGAATTGTGCGGGCTGTCCGACCCAAGCAAACCCTTGGCCTGAAGCCCAAAGAACGGCCGTTCGCTGCCCAGCAATTGCGCCAAATGGCGAAGGTTCAAGACGTTGCCAAACATACCGGCAACAAGGAAAAACGGGTTGCGGGGACCGCCTTCACCTTCGTGCATGGGCACAAGATGTTTGAAGCGACGTTCATCCGAAGTGTCAGAATCCGCATCCGCCGCCGTCTTTCTGCCCGTCTGCTTTTCGACCAATCCGGCGATCTGTCGGATGGTAGGTGCTTCAAACAGCACCGAAATCGGGAAGTTCACCCCAAATGATTTCCGAATTTGCGAGAACATACGCACGGCAATCAATGAGTGGCCGCCAAGTTCAAAGAAACTGTCATCGACTCCGATGTCCTGAACGCCAAGCAAGTCTTGCCAGAAGTCAGCAAGCGTCTTTTCGACTTCGCTCTCTGGTTTGGCAAATTCTGTTTCAAGTTTAGGGCGTTGGAAATTATGCGAGGTTGAGCGCAACGCCTCTTGGCTTTCAGCGCTCGTGTTTGCCACCAGTTTTTTGACATCCATTGAACTGATGACGATTTGCGACAGGCCCTGTTCAAGCGCGCTGTCAAAAAGTGAGACACCTTCACCGCTTTGGATACCCTGACTAAGCAAATGGCGCATCCGAGAATTCGTCGCGGCCGAAACGGTTGCCCGCGCGGGCGAATCGTGTTCGAGCTTCGCGGCGGCTAGGGCCTCAGTGTCTAGGAAATCCGCATGGTCTTGGCGCTGCATTTGGAAGCCGACGACATCCACAAGAACGTTGCCGTTCTCATCACAGATCGTCACGTCGACGCTTGCCATTGTGCTGAAATCGGTCTGGCGCGGACTAAGTCTGGCCCAGCTGAAAATACGCTCACTTAGGGGTGCGAAAACGCGAACGGATTGATAGGACATTGGCACCCACAGATGGTTGCCAACATATCCCGGTACAAGCTGAATGGCCCATCCGGTCGCAATGTCCAAAAGCGCAGGGTGCAAAATATAACCGTCGTCCTGCGCAGCAGTCGCATGCAGACGCAGTTCAGCAAGCCCTTCCGTATCACCAATGGATTGATTAACCAGAGTATCCCACCGCACGCCGAATTTAAGCAAATGGTCCTGCGGACTGCTGATCCGTTTGTCGCCGGATGCGCCTTCATTCCAGCCAAGGCGATTGCCGATACGGTGAAAATCCAGCGGATCAGGCCGGGCCGCTTCAGACAGCACAATCTCAGATTCGCAGTGCGTTTGCCACGTGTCCAAACTGTCGCTTTCCAGATTGGATTGAACCTTGAATTTATACCCCATGCGACTGCGTTTGACCCGCGTCCGCATGCGGCGCGATCCTCCATCCGGAATATGGAATGGACTCATGAAATAGAGGTTCTGGATATCAAACCCGAAGGGCTCGTGCTGCTCGTGCATCGCTTGCGCTGCTAGCTCAATAAATCCGGTTCCCGGAAGAAGGGCTTTGCCGTCTTTGGTTCTGTGCTCGTCGAAAATCCAGTCTTGGTGTGCATTGAATTGACGATAGAAAATCCGATTGCCGTCTTGGTCGAAATGGGCGTCCTCAAACAGCGGGGACTTTGCTGGTGATACGGGAATTTCCTGCGGGTCGAATGATTTTGGCGCCGCTGAATCTGCCGCCATACCAACGTCAGACCAGATGCCCCAATTGATCGCAGTCACCCGCGTTTTGTCGTTTGCGCGACTTTTCGCGTAAGCATTCAGGTATTCGTTAACCGCAACATAGTCCACTTGACCCGCCGGGGCTGTCAGCGTCGACGTCGACGAAAACAGCACGAAATCATCAATTTCACCGTCCGGAAAGACGCGCGCCAATACTTGAGTGCCGTGCAGTTTAGGGGCAAACACCTTTTCGGTGTCCTGAGGGCGACGGCCAAGAATGGGCGAGTCATCAAGAACGCCAGCACCGTGGATCACAAGATAGATTCGGCCAAATTTCGACTTCGCCTGTTCAGCGGCTGCCTGCATTTCTTCGAGATTGCTGATGTCTGCAGCCAAAGGAAGCACATCAACACCGAGCGTTTCAAGGTCTCTAACAGCCTGAATTCTAACTGAGGTTTTATCGTTCGGCGCATTCGCCTCAAGATAGTTGTCCCATTGATCACGCTGAGGCAGGGGCTCTCGCGACACAAGGACTAGGTTCGCGTCATGGGTCTTGGCGACATGGCGGGCAAGCGACAGCCCGATGCCACCAAACCCGCCGGTGATCAGGCAAGTGCCGCCGCTTGGCAGGGATTTTAACTTGGCGTCACGGCGCAACTCGGCTGTCCGCCAATCCAACACAAAGCGTTTGCCAAGACGTACGGCCGCCACTGAATTACGAGGTTCCGATAGGATTTCTTCCAGCACATGATTTGACAGAGACCTGCGAACTTCAGCCGAAAACTTCTCGGTCCGTGTTTTCAGTCTGAGATCAAGATGAGAACATGTCAGATCCGCAAATTCCCGAGGCGCAACCCGAAGCGGCCCTGATACCATGGACTTTTCTGGATACAGCAATGCCTCTTCGCGAACCTTCATTGAATCCGAAGACACGCAACAGATATGCAAGGGCTTTGGCAACGCGATGTCTTCGATGGCCTGCAGCATAAATAGCAAACTGTAGTAGCCCTGTTCGATGTTGCGGTGATAAAAACTACTGCCAGGACGGAAGTTTTCATCATGCGTCGTCAGCCAAAGATGCACGATCCGAGTCGGTGCAAGCCCGCGCGTAATGAGGCTTGAAAACAGCCTGTCAAAGCCTTCACGACCTTGTTCGGTCGACAGGCGATACCCTTGATCCCCGTCGCGCGCAAAACTATCACCTTGCTGGACGGTGATGACCTTTTGGTTATTCTCGCGCAGACGTCGGGCGGTTTCTGCGCCGACACCTGTGTCGTCCACAAAGATCAGCCAAACTTGATGGTCTGCGTCTTTAAGATCGCATTGAATATCAACCGGGCAGTCCGCGGACTTTGGCACCCAAACGGGGCGATACCCCCAGTCCTCCGGTCGATCAATGCGGGTTGGCGGCGCTGCAAGCTTTTGGTCGTTCGTTTCACCGGGCTCAATAAAATAGGCACTTCTTTGGAAAGGATATGTTGGCAGAGGGATGCGCAGACGCTTCTGATCACCCCAATACTGCGACCAGTCAAAGTCCAAACCAACCGCCCAAAGACGTCCAAGCATCGCAAGAAAGTATTTGTCGTCGGCAATTTCGTCTTGTTCGTGGCGCAACGTGCCGATGACTTGATTTGCGGCCACGTCTGGATGGGACTGCGCAAGCGACGCCAAGGATTTACCCGGTCCAACCTCTAAATAAATGCGGTCTGGATCTTCGCTGAGGGTCTGGATGCCGGCCGCAAAAAAGACGGTGTTTCGTAGGTGTGTGACCCAATAGTCGGGGTCCGTAGCCTCGTCATTTTTGATCCACGTACCGGTGCGATTTGATATGAACGGGATCGACGGTGCGCTTAACGAAATGCTTTGCAAAAATGCACGAAATTCATCTAAAATCGGCTCAAGCATTTGCGAATGTGCCGCAATATCTATCGGCACGTCTTGGCAGTCAATCTTGTTGGATGCCAGCTTTTGCTTCAAACGCTCCAAGGCAGACCGAGGCCCCGAGGCGACGCTTAACGTCGGTCCATTTTCGGCGGCCAAATCCAGTTCAGTGTCCAAATAGGGCTTTAGATCGTCCGCCGAAATGGGAACGCTTAGCATCCCACCCTTTGGGACCGTGTCGAAAAGCCTGCCGCGAAGGTGGACCAAGGACACACAGTCCTCAAAGCCAATAACGCCCGCCACGCAGGCGGCAGTGTTTTCACCCATCGAGTGCCCGATAAGCGCATCAGGCTTCACGCCCCACGACATCCAAAGCCGCGAGAGCGCATATTCGGTTATCATTATCAGCGGCAGCTGGATCGACGGTTTGCGCAAAACCTCATTGGCGGCGTCAAGTCCATCGGGCTGCGGCAACCAAATCGCGCGGATGGCGTAGTCAATCTCGCTCTGAAGTTTTTTGAGACCTTGATCCATCCAATCCTGAAAAACAGGCTCGGTCTCATAGAGATCACGTGCCATGTTCGCATATTGCGCACCACCGCCCGGAAACATGAATACAGGCTTGGGGGTGTCGGATACTTTACTATGGGTAAAAACCCGTCGCGTATTGTTTCCGCGCAGAAGTTCTGCGCCGTCATCGTGGCTCTCTGCAACGACGACACGGCGTTTTTCAAAGCCCCGACGGCCTTCTTTAAGTGTCCAAGCAATATCGGCAAGCTCTTGGTCTTTGTTCGCCTCAAGCGCTGATGCGAGGTTCGCGGTTGCATCGTCCAGCGCCGCTGCGGATTTTGCGGACAGGGTTAACAGCTGAAACGGCCAATCCGAAGGCTCAGAGGTCGGACGGGTAGGGGCCTCTTGCAATACAACGTGTGCATTTGTGCCGCCAACACCCAAGGAATTCACACCAGCGCGGCGCGGCCCCTTGTGCGACACCCAATCGGTCTTGGTCGACGCGACGGAAAACGGGCTGTTGTCAAAGTCGATCGCAGGGTTCGGCTTTTCAAATCCCAGCGTCGGCGGGATGGTTTTGTGGCTTAGCGCCAGCGATGCTTTCACAAGACTAGCAACACCGGCCGCCGTATCCGTGTGGCCAATGTTGGTTTTCACGCTGCCGATTTTGCAGAACCCGGTTTCACTAGTTGTTTCCTGAAAAGCGCTGGTCAGGGCGGCAACTTCGATAGGATCACCAAGATACGTGCCCGTTCCGTGGCATTCGATGTAGTCAATTGTGTCCGCCGTCACGTCCGCCATCATGTGCGCTTCGGCAATCGCAGCAGCTTGCCCGTCAACCGATGGGGCAAGGTATCCGGCTTTGGCCGACCCGTCGTTGTTGATCGCAGAGCCTTTGATGACGGCCCAAATGTGGTCGCCGTCGGCAATGGCGTCCTCAATACGGCGCAACACCACCACGCCAACGCCGCTACCAAACACCGTGCCCTGAGCGCGATGATCGAAGGCATGGCATTGCCCGTCTGGCGAAAGAATTTCGCCCTCTTGGAAAATGTAGCCGCGACCATGCGGCAACTCGATCGTCACACCACCTGCAAGTGCCATGTCGCATTCACCATTCTGAAGCGATTGGCAGGCATAGTGGGTTGCCACCAAGGACGTTGAACACGCGGTTTGAATGTTGATCGACGGACCTTTGAGATCGAAAATGTGGCTAAGGCGCGTCGATAGAAAATCCTTATCGTTACCTGTGTGACGCAACAAAAACATGCCTGTGTCTTCAACAAGATCGGGGTTTGAACAGATGTTGAAATAGAAATAGCTGCCCATGCCGCAGCCTGCGTAGACACCAACCGGACCGTCGATACTTTCGGGAGGGTGACCAGCGTTTTCCATTGCCTCCCATGAGCATTCCAAAAACTGGCGATGCTGAGGGTCCATGATCGCGGATTCTTTGGGGCTAAGCCCGAAAAAATCACCGTCAAACATTTCGAAATTGTCTAGCTTTGCAGCGGCGGGCACGTAGCTGGGGTTTTTCACCCTATGCAAAGCCTCGCCCGCGCGCAAAAGCTCTTTCTCGGAAAGCTTTTGGATGGATCCTACGCCATCGGCCAAATTGCCCCAGAATTGCTGGATATTGTCAGCGCCTGGCAAATGAACTGCC
>Ga0316204_10006263_pt1 | contig 18462 bp, 21 predicted proteins | sample 6monrhotite_MG_2_FD_205661 | JGI IMG/M metagenome (GOLD analysis project Ga0316204, IMG submission 205661) | Microbial mat bacterial communities from mineral coupon in-situ incubated in ocean water Damariscotta River, Maine, United States -... | ecosystem: Environmental > Aquatic > Marine >... | reverse complement strand
GCCGAGACGATGACCACGATTGTCGGGGCCTCATCGACCATCAACTGGATCGCGGTGAATTGGGCTGCGCCCGCGATGACGAGGGTGGTGAACCCCATGACCTGCGCGAGGTTCAACCCGGCCTCGGTCCCGACGACGCCAAAGAGCATGCCGAAGGGGACAACAACCAGCAAAAACGGCACCGCGCCGGTGACGCCCTTCAGATAGGCGCTTTTGGGTGTGGAGATTGCCATGCCGGCCCCTTACCTTGTCATCTGCGGCCCCGCTTAGGCCCGCGCGCGCGGAGATGCAATTGAGTGTTCTTGACGACATCGCATCACGATATGTGATTGCCCCCGATCCCAAATCCGCGCGGCTGTCGCGCGCCGTGGCAGGATACGATGAAAACGGCGATCCGGTGCAGATCGGCGTGGTCGAGGAACGCCCGCTGACGATCTATCTGAACGCCCGAGAAATCGTGACCGCAATGACCATCGGCGATCATCCAGAATATCTGGCGATCGGGTTTCTGCGCAATCAGGGCATGCTGTCGGATGCCGACCGGGTGACGCGCGTCGATTTCGACGAAGAGGTTGAGGCCGTCATCGTGCGCACCGAGGTCGAGACCGATCACGAGGCCAAGCTGGCGCGCAAGACGCGGACCAGCGGTTGTGCCGTGGGCACCGTTTTCGGCGATATGATGGAAGGGCTGGAGGGGCTGACCCTGCCGCAGGCGGAACTGCGCGCTTCATGGCTCTATGCGCTCAGCCATCAGATCAACCGCACGCCGAGCCTTTATCTTGAAACGGGGGCCATTCACGGCACCGTGCTGTGTCAGGGGGATCGGCCGCTGGTCTATATGGAGGATGTCGGGCGCCATAACGCGGTCGATAAGGTGGCGGGCTGGATGTATCAAACCGGGTCCGATCCGGCGGATAAGATCCTTTACACCACCGGGCGGCTGACATCCGAAATGGTGATCAAAACGGCGCTGATGGGTATTCCGGTGCTGGTCTCACGCTCGGGTTTTACCGCCTGGGGGGTTGAGATCGCGCAGCAGGTGGGGCTGACCCTGATCGGGCGGCTTAAGGGGCGGCGCTTTGTCTGCCTTGCCGGTGAGGACCGACTGATGCGCGATACCGACCCCGGCGCGGTGCCCGATGAGGATCGCAGGCACCGCCGCAAGGGGGGCGAATGATGCAGCAGCCCTTTGGTGTAATCCTTGCGGGCGGGCGGGCCACCCGCATGGGCGGCGGCGACAAGGGCCGGTTGTTGCTTGCCGGGCAATCGCTGCTTGGCCACGTCATCGACCGGTTTGGGCCGCAGGTGGCGGGGCTGGCGCTCAATGCCAATGGCGATGCAGCGCGGTTCGCCGATCTGGGACTGCCCGTTCTGGCCGACAGTGTGGCCGATAATCCCGGCCCATTGGCGGGCGTTCTGGCGGGGCTCGATTGGGCGGCGGGTCAGGGGGCCAGCCACATTGTGACCGCTGCTGCCGACACCCCCTTTCTGCCGCCCGATCTGGTGCCGCGCCTGTTGCTGGCCGCCGAAACGCAAGGCGCGCCGATTGCGCTGGCCGCCACCCGCGATCCGGCGCGCGGGGTGCTCAGGCAGCCGACCATCGGCCTCTGGCCGGTGGCTCTGCGCGAGGATCTGCGCGCCGCGCTGGCCGGTGGCATGCGAAAGGTCGTGCTCTGGGCCGATGGCCACGGGGCCGCCAGCGCCGTGTTCCCCGAGATCGGGTTCGATCCGTTCTTCAACGTCAACACGCCCGAGGATCTGGCACGGGCCGAAGGGTTTCTGGCATGAAGTTATACGGTATCGCGGGCTGGAAGAACTCCGGCAAGACCGGGTTGATGGAGCGGCTGGTGGCCGAATTCACGGCGCGGGGCCTGCGGGTTTCCACCGTCAAGCACGCGCATCACTCTTTTGACGTCGATCAGCCAGACAAGGACAGCTATCGCCACCGCGCGGCAGGGGCGGCGCAGGTGATGCTGAGCTCGGCCAACCGGTGGGCCTTGATGACCGAATTGCAGGGCGCGCCCGAGCCGCCGTTGGCCGATCTGCTGGCGCAATTGGCCCCGGTCGATCTGGTTCTGGTCGAGGGGTTCAAACGCGAAGACCACCCCAAGATCGAGGCGCATCGCGCGGCGACGGGGCAGGGATTGCTGGCTCCGGGCGATCCGACGATCCGCGCCATCGCGTCCGACAGCGCGTTGGCGACCGACAGGCCGGTGTTGCATCTCGATGACACGCGCACCATCGCCGATTTCATCGCGGCGGAATTGGGCCCATGAGCCCGTTCGACACCATCGTGATGGTTGACTGGTCCGGTGGCCACGACCGGGGGGCGGCCCCGGTAAAGGATGCCATCTGGGCCGGTGTCGTGCGCGCGGGCATCAGCGAAGAGCCTGTCTATCTGCGCAACCGGCAGGTCGCCGAAACGTGGCTGAGCGATTTTCTGGAGGCGGAACAAACCGCCGGACGGCGGGTGCTGGCGGGGTTTGATTTTCCCTTTGGCTACCCGACAGGCGTGGCCGAGGCGATCACCGGGCGGGCCGATCCCTTCGCGCTCTGGGATTGGCTGGAGGCGCGGATCGAGGATGCGCCCAAGGCCAATAATCGCTGGCAGGTGGCGGGCGATATCAACGCGCATTTTCCCGGGTCCGGGCCATTCTGGGGCAATGTCGGCAAGACCGATATCGCCGGGCTTCCACGCAAGGGAACCGCGCGCTCGGGGCATGGCTGCGCCGAGATGCGCGCGGTGGAACGGGTCGCAAAGGGCGCGTTCTCCGTCTGGCAGTTGGCGGGCGCGGGCGCGGTTGGCTCGCAGGTTCTGATGGGTCTGCCGGTGCTGGCGCGGCTCAGGCGGCGGTTTGGCGATGCGCTCTCGGTCTGGCCGTTCGAGGCCCCCGAAAGCCAGATCGTATTGGCCGAGATCTGGCCCACGCTGATTAACGTGGCGGTTAGGGCCGAAGAAGACCCAATCCGTGATCGGGCGCAGGTGCGATTGTTGGCACAGGCCATCGCAGGGCTTGAACCTGGGGATCTGGCGGCCTGTCTGGAACCGAGATCCAGCGAAGAGGGCTGGATTTTTGGTTTGGGACAGGAGAAAAAACTGCTTTCGGTGCTGGCCGCGCCGCTTGTCCCGCCGCCGTTGAAAGACGATTGTTTTGCGCTGCCGCCGGGCGTCGATTGGACCCCGGTGCCCGAAGCATTGGCGCGGCTGCGCGGCATTCTGCATCAGGTGGTGGGTCAGGAAAACGTGCAGCTTGCGCAGGCCGCAGGTCGCGTGCTGGCCGGGGATGTTCGCGCGCGCCGCTCAAACCCGCCCACGGCCAACGCCGCCGTCGACGGCTACGGCTTTGCCCATGCCGCGACAGGCACCGGGCCGCAGATCCTGCCGCTGGTCGCGGGGCGGGCGGCAGCGGGGCAGGCATTTTCCGGCACCGTCCCGCATGGCCACGCGATTCGCATCCTGACTGGCGCGGCTCTGCCCGAGGGCGTCGATACCGTGGTGATGCAGGAGGATTGCCGCACCGACAGCCGCGCCGTGGCCTTCAACGGGCCGGTGAAACCCCGCGCCAATACCCGCAAGGCGGGCGAGGATGTGGAAAAAGGGCAGGTGATCCTGTCCGCCGGTCAACGCCTGCGCCCGCCCGATCTGGGGCTCTTGGCAGCGACGGGGCAGGACGTGGTGCCGGTCTATCGGCGGTTGCGCGTTGCCGTAATCTCGACCGGGGATGAATTGCGCGATGCCGGGGACGCGGCGGATGAAGGCCAGATCTATGACGCCAACCGCCCGATGCTGGCGGCGCTGCTGTCGGCGTGGGGGTATGAGGTGATCGACCTTGGCCGCCAGCCCGACAATGCCGGCACGATCCGCGACGCGCTGGACCGGGCGGCGGGGGCCGATGCGATCATCACTTCGGGCGGGGCGTCGGCGGGCGACGAGGATCACATCTCGCGGCTTCTGCGCAGCAAAGGGCGGCTGTCGAATTGGCGCATCGCGCTGAAACCGGGGCGGCCTCTGGCCTTGGCGCAATGGCGCTGCGTGCCGGTCTTTGGCTTGCCGGGCAACCCGGTGGCGGCGCTGGTCTGTGCGCTGATCTTCGCACGGCCCGCGCTAAGCCTTTTGGCCGGTGCCGGATGGACCGAGCCGTTGCGGATGCAGGTACCCGCCGGGTTCGCGAAATCCAAGAAACATGGCCGCGCCGAATACCCCCGCGCGCGGATCGGTGCCGATGGCCGGGTAGAGCTGTTCAAATCGGAAGGCTCGGGCCGGATATCGGGGCTGTCATGGGCCGACGGGCTGCTGGAACTGCCGTTCGAGGCGCAAGAGATCGCGCCGGGGGATCTGGTGACGTTTCTGCCTTATGCGGGGTTTGGGGCGGAGTAGGCCGGTGCGTTCCCAAGCCCGGACTCAAGCGCGCAGAGCGCCGGGCTGACCCAATACCCAAAGATCAGAGGAGAGTGCAATAGTCTCGCCAAACATGCGTTGCAGCCCAATCTGCAGGCAGCCCCCCACCCCTAATCAAACGTCCCCGTCACACGGCCAAGCAACATGAAGGCGCGGGCGGTGCGTGTCTCGGACATCTGAACGATCTCCTCATCGGTCGCGTTCTGCTCGAAATCGACCAGCGTCTTGTCGAACTGGCGCAGGAAATGATGCACCGCGTCGCGAAACACCGGGTCTTGCTTCATCCGGCCGGACGACAGCGCCAGCGAGGACCGGTCGCGAATGCCACCAAGCCCCGCGATGGGTTTGCCGCGCTCGCCCTTGGCGAATTTACGCCAGATTTCCGGCTTGGCGCGGTCGGGGCGCAGATCGTCCATGTAGATCCCGTCCTGGCTGAGCAGGGTCAACGCGTCCTGGCTGGCGCGGATCAGTTTCTTGGTCGAGGGATCCTGCAAGGCGCGGCGCAAGGTGCGGAATCCTTCCTTGTCATGTTCGTTCTCGGGGAAATTCAGCGCCTTGATGAAATCCGCGATCGAGATCGGCTCCTGCAGGGCCTCGGCGGGTGTCCCCAATCCCAGGCTTGGCTGCGGGGCGTCGGGTGTGGCGGGTTCACGTACCACCGCGGCGCGGGCCTCGGCGCTTTCGGCGGCCTTTCGGATCGAGGTGAAGGTGGCCAGCGCGTTTTCGGCCTGGCGTTGCGCCCTGGCGATCTCATCCAGTTTGGCGACCACTTCGGGGCGCAGATCCATGCCGCCGTTTTGCTGCTGAACCACATAGGCCGCGCGCATGGCGTCAATCGCGCTCTGCAATCTTGCCGATTCCTCGCGCAGGATGCGGGCGGTCTTGGCAGCAGAGGCGGCGACCCAGATCAAGGCCACCGGCATGAAAATGGCCAACATGATCATCACGGCTTCTATCGCCGATGCCTCGCCCAGGCCCGACATATCGGTGCCGTAGAAGAAATAGGTGACGCCTGCCAGCCACACGATAGTCAGGGCCAGGGCAACCACTTCGATCATGGTGATGCGCGATGTCTCGGGGTCCGGCACAAACGCACCGAGATCCAGCGTCGAGAGGTTTTTCTCATCTGCCATGGCTACCAAGTTCCGCGTTCCGGCAGAGCGTCGCCCCTAGATATAGGAGACCTTGACGATCTCGTAATCCTTGCTGCCGCCCGGCGTTTTCACCTCAACACTGTCACCTTCCTCCTTGCCAATCAAGGCACGCGCCAGCGGGGAGTTGATGTTGAGCAGACCCTGTTCGATCCTGGCTTCGGCCTCGCCGACAATCTGATAGGTCTTTTCTTCCTCGGTATTCTCATCGACCAGCTCAACGGTGGCCCCGAATTTGATTGGACCGGACAGCTTTTTTGGGTCGATGACCTGCGCCAGGCTGATCAGGCCTTCAAGTTCCTTGATGCGGCCCTCGACGAAGGACTGCTTTTCGCGCGCGGAATGATATTCGGCGTTCTCCGACAGATCGCCATGCTCGCGGGCCTCGGCGATGGCCTTGATGATGGCCGGGCGCTCAAGGGTCTTGAGGATCTTGAGCTCGGAATCCAGGGTGCTGTAGCCCGTCGGAGTCATTGGGATCTTGTCCATCGCGTTCACCGTCTTACTGCATGCTATGTTGCCGCTCGAAGCCCGGACGATACGGGGGCTCCCGGGGTAGTTCAACGAGATTTTCCGCAGATGCGGTGGCGCAGGGCCGATGCGGCATTGGTTGGCGGCGGATAATGGCGAGACTATCCGCCAAGATCCGTGCCCGTCGCCATTAAATTGGCTGGTCGTGGCCTGAGGGGGGGCCTGTCCTAGCTGCCGCCGACGATCCCGATCTCGGCGGTTCCGGTGACGGCGATACCGGCCGCCGGGCGTGGTTCGGGCGCTGTGGGGCGGCCATCGACGCCGCAGGCCGAAAGCCCCGCCAGCATTGCCACCATCAGGATTGTCCGGGTCATTCCAACGTCTCCTTCCAGCGCGCCACCTGGGCGCGAACCTGTGCCGGTGCGGTCCCGCCATAGGACATGCGGGAGGCGACCGAATTATGCACACCCAAAACCTCGAACACATCGCCCGTGATCGCGCCATGCACGCCCTGCATCTGTGCCAGCGTCAGATCCGGCAGGTCGCAGCCTGCATCCTCGGCCAGCTTGACCAGAGCACCGGTGACATGATGCGCCTCGCGAAACGGCATGTCCAGCGCGCGCACCAGCCAGTCGGCCAGATCGGTGGCGGTGGAAAACCCGGCCCCGGCGGCGGTTTCCAGGCTGGTGCGATTGGCCGTCATGTCACCGACCATCCCGGCCATGGCGGCCAGCGCCAGCATCAGGCTGTCGGCGGCGTCAAAGACCTGTTCCTTGTCTTCCTGCATATCCTTGGAATAGGCCAGCGGCAGGCCCTTCATCACCGTCAAGAGCGCCACATTCGCCCCAAGGATGCGTCCGATCTTGGCGCGGATCAGCTCCGCCGCGTCCGGGTTCTTCTTTTGCGGCATGATCGACGAGCCGGTGGAGAACCGGTCCGACAGCGTGACAAAGCGAAACTGCGCCGAGGACCAGATCACCAATTCCTCTGCAAAACGCGACAGGTGCATGGCACAGATCGTGGCGGCGGCGAGAAACTCCAGCGCGAAATCGCGGTCGCTGACGGCATCCAGCGAATTGGCGGCGGGCCGATCAAAGCCAAGCGTGGTTGCGGTGTCCATCCGGTCGATCGGAAAGGAGGTGCCGGCAAGGGCAGCAGCGCCCAGAGGGCATTCGTTCATCCGCGCCCGCGCGTCGATCATCCGCGACCGGTCACGCGCGAACATCTCGACATAGGCCAGCATGTGATGGCCCCAGGTCACCGGCTGCGCGGTTTGCAGATGGGTAAAGCCCGGCATCACCCAATCGGCACCGGCCTCGGCCTGCGCAAGCAGCGCTTGCATGAGCGCGCGGAGCCCTTGGGTGGCGGCATCGGTCTGATCGCGGACCCAGAGCCGGAAATCGGTCGCCACCTGGTCATTGCGGCTACGCGCGGTGTGCAGACGGCCGGCCGGATCGCCGATAATGTCCTTCAGCCGCGCCTCGATATTCATGTGAATGTCTTCCAGAGCGGTCGAGAACTCGAACTTTCCGCCCTCGATCTCTGACAAGACCGTGAGCAGCCCTTCCCGGATCGCCTCTGCATCACTATCGGTAATGATACCCTGCGCCGCCAACATGGCCGCATGTGCCAAGGAACCGTCGATGTCCTGTTTCGCCAATCGTTTGTCAAACCCGATCGAGGCGTTGATCGCCTCCATGATCGCGTCTGGCCCGGCGGCGAACCGGCCGCCCCACATGGCGTTCGAGCTGGAATTGGACATGAGTGAGACCTCGAAAGGAAAGTGAATGATCCGCATGATGCGCCTTGCCGTGCTCTACATCGCCTTGGGGGCGGGTGCAAATAGCGCCATGGCCCAGGGGCTGGAGGATTTTTTGCAGGGCGATATGCGTATCATGATCCTGCATGAGGCACCTGTATCGGTGGCGCGCGTCCGGTTCACCGATACCGAAGGCGTTGAAATGGGGCTGGATGCCTTTGCCGGGCAGTATGTCGTGCTGAATTTCTGGGCCACCTGGTGCGCGCCCTGCCGGGTGGAAATGCCGTCGCTTGCGGCTTTGCAGGAGACCATGGGCAGCACCGATTTCAGCGTCGTCACCGTCGCCACGGGCCGCAACCCGATGCCCGCCGTGAACCGGTTTCTGCGTGAGGTCGGTGCCACCAACCTGTCGGTCGTGCTGGACCCAAGTCAGGATATGGCCCGCGCGATGGATGTGTCCGGCTTGCCGACCACGGTGCTGCTGACGCCCGAAGGGCGCGAGGCCGGGCGTCTGGTCGGCGATGCCGACTGGGCCGGGGACGCGGCGCTGGCGCTGCTCAGGGCATGGTCGGGGCAGGGCGACAGCTAAGCCAGTGCGGCGCATTTCGCATGGGCCGGGCAGGTGGTGACATGGTCGTTCACCATGCCCACGGCCTGCATGAAGGCGTAGACAATCGTCGGCCCGCAAAACCGGAATCCGGCTTTTTTCAGGTCCTTTGAGATCTGGGTCGAGAGCGGCGTAAACCCGGGCACCTCGCTCATGTTGGCCCAGTTGTTCTGAAGCGGTGATCCGCCGACATAATCCCACAGGAACCGGTCGAACCCCTGCGCCGCCTCGATCTTCTGCCAGGCCCGTGCATTGCCGATGGTGGCCTCGATCTTGCCGCGATGGCGCACGATGCCGGGGTTCTGCAGCAGCGTTTCAACCTCGTCCGGCCCCCATGTCGCGATCACATCCGGGTCGAACCCGGCAAAGGCTGTGCGAAAGGCATCGCGTTTGCGCAGGATGGTGATCCAGGCAAGGCCCGCCTGAAACCCGTCGAGAATCAGTTTCTCGAACAGCGCCCGGGCGTCCCGTTCGGGCACGCCCCATTCAGTGTCGTGATAGGCCCGATACATCGGATCGTCACCGGGCCAGGTGCAGCCTTCATCCGCCATATACTTTGTTCCCCTGCAAAATCCGTGGTCGCTTCGTTTTTCCTAAAACTAGAACAAAATGCGCACATTCACCATGCCTTAACACGCGCGCGCGCAATCTACCCGGGTCTGATCAAGGAGGCCGCCATGCGGGGGCGCAAACGCAAAGAACTGATCGATCCGGAAGTGGAAAGCCCGCTATCCGTCGCCGTGCAGCACCGCGACAAGGGCACATTGACCATGGTCCGCGAGGCGTTGGAGCGTGGCGACGTGGTGTTGGCCTATCAGCCGGTGGTGCAGGCGGGTAACGGTAAATCGGTGGCGTTTTACGAAGGGCTCATTCGCATCCTCGACGATACCGGGCGGGTGATTCCGGCGCGCGATTTCATGGGTGTGGTCGAGAACCAGGATCTTGGGCGGCTGATCGACTGCGCGTCGCTGCGGGCCGGGCTGCGCGCCCTGAAACAGGTGCCTGATCTGCGCCTCTCAATCAATATGTCGGCGCGATCGATCGGCTATCCGCAATGGAAACAGATCCTCAACCGCAGCCTGCACAGCGATCCGCGCGTGGCCGAACGGTTGATCCTTGAAATCACCGAATGCTCTGCCATGCAGATGCCGGAACTGGTGAGCGTGTTCATGGCCGAATTGCAGGATAAGGGCATTACCTTTGCGCTGGATGATTTCGGGGCCGGGCACACCGTGTTCCGGTATCTCAAGGATTTCTACTTCGATATCGTCAAAATAGACGGGCAATTCATCCGCAACGTGCATCAAGACCCCAATAACCAGGTTCTGACCCAGGCCTTGATCTCAATCGCCGGTCATTTTGACATGTTCACCGTGGCCGAAGCCGTGGAGACCCCCGATGAAGCGGCCTGGCTTGCATCTGCCGGGTTCGATTGTCTGCAAGGTTATCTTTTCGGGGCCCCAAGCCTGTCGCCGCCCTGGGCGCTGACCAAGGGCGGCAAGTCGCGTGCCGGCTGAAGCGCACCGGCCTTCCTTGATATTCTTGTTGAACCCGCTCCGCTCCTGAGACACCGTGTCAGTTGAGAACTCCCCCCCGACGTTTTATGACGCCGGGGATTATCCGCATTCCGCCGCGTCAAGCCCGTGCTTTCCGGCCTGATCGCACCGCAAAACCAAAGAAGGATCTGACATGACCAATGTCGTTATCGCCTCTGCCGCCCGAACTGCTGTTGGCAGTTTCCTCGGTTCATTTGCCAATACGCCTGCCCATGATCTGGGTTCGGCCGTTCTGGAGGCGCTGGTGGAGCGTGCCGGCATCGACAAGGCGGACGTGTCCGAGACCATCCTGGGCCAGGTGTTGACCGCGGCGCAGGGCCAGAACCCGGCCCGGCAAGCGCATATCAATGCCGGTCTGCCGAAAGAGGCCGCCGCCTGGGGTATCAACCAGGTTTGTGGCTCGGGCCTGCGCGCCGTGGCGCTTGGTGCGCAGCACATCATGTTGGGCGACGCCACGATCGTGGCTGCGGGCGGGCAGGAAAACATGTCGATGTCCACCCATGCCGCCGCGTTGCGCCAGGGCCAGAAAATGGGCGACATGAAATATATCGACACGATGATCCGCGATGGCCTCTGGGATGCGTTCAACGGCTATCACATGGGACAGACCGCCGAAAACGTCGCTGAGCAGTGGCAGATAAGCCGCGAAATGCAGGATGAATTCGCCGTCGGCTCGCAAAACAAGGCCGAAGCCGCGCAAAAGGCTGGCAAATTCGCAGATGAAATTGCGCCCTTCACCATCAAGACCCGCAAGGGCGACATCACCGTCGATGCCGATGAATATATCCGCCACGGGGCCACGATGGAGGCGATGGCCAAACTGCGCCCGGCCTTTGCCAAGGATGGGTCGGTTACGGCGGCGAATGCCTCCGGTCTCAATGACGGTGCGGCGGGTGCGTTGCTGATGTCGGCGGATGAGGCCGAAAAACGCGGCATAAACCCGCTGGCGCGTATCGCGTCCTATGCAACGGCCGGTCTGGACCCGTCGATCATGGGCGTCGGCCCGATCTATGCCAGCCGCAAGGCGCTGGAAAAAGCCGGTTGGAGCGTGAACGACCTCGATCTGGTCGAAGCTAACGAGGCTTTCGCCGCGCAGGCCTGTGCCGTGAACAAGGACATGGGTTGGGACCCGGCCATCGTGAACGTCAATGGCGGCGCGATTGCCATCGGTCACCCGATCGGGGCCTCGGGTGCCCGGGTTTTGAACACGCTGCTCTTTGAGATGCAGCGCCGCGATGCGAAAAAAGGCCTCGCCACGCTCTGCATCGGCGGCGGCATGGGCGTTGCGCTTTGCGTCGAACGCCCCTGAATTGAAACGATTGGCGGGCACCTGTCCCGCACCCCCCATTTCTCAAAAGGAGATAACACATGGCACGAGTTGCACTCGTCACAGGCGGCAGCCGCGGTATCGGCGAAGCCATTTCGAAAAAACTGAAGGCCGACGGCTATGACGTTGCCGCCACCTATGCCGGCAATGACGAAGCCGCCGCGAAGTTTTCCGCCGAAACCGGCATCAAGACCTACAAGTGGAACGTCGCCGATTACGATGCCTCCGCTGCCGGTATCGCGCAGGTCGAGGCCGATCTCGGCCCCATCGACGTGGTTGTCGCCAATGCGGGCATCACCCGCGACGCGCCGTTTCACAAGATGAAGCCCGAGCAGTGGAAAGAGGTGATCGACACCAACCTGACCGGCGTGTTCAACACCGTGCACCCGGTCTGGCCCGGCATGCGGGAACGCAAATTCGGCCGCGTGATCGTAATCTCCTCGATCAACGGTCAGAAGGGCCAGTTCGCGCAAGTGAACTATGCCGCAACCAAGGCGGGCGATCTGGGTATCGTTAAATCACTGGCGCAGGAAGGCGCGCGCGCGGGCATCACCGCCAACGCGGTATGTCCGGGTTATATCGCCACCGAGATGGTGATGGCGGTGCCTGAAAAAGTGCGTGAAAGCATCATCGGGCAGATCCCTGCCGGGCGGCTGGGCGAGCCGGAAGAGATCGCGCGCTGCGTTGCCTTCCTGGCCTCCGATGACGCGGGCTTTATCAATGGCTCGACCATCTCGGCCAATGGCGCGCAGTTCTTCGTCTGATACCGCCGCCCCATCGCGGTTTATTCGGCCGGGCACATATGCTGCCCGGCCGTTTTGCTTTCGGTGCGGTGAAACAGCGACAGGATCAGATCGCGAAATGCGGCCCCGCGGGCGGCACGGGCATTTTCAAAGGCGGTCTTTGCGGCGGGGCTTGCGGTGATCTGGAACATCGGAACATCCTTCAATGTCAGGTTTTTTGAACTGACCTGAGTGTGGACCTTTAAATATCATGGCACAAACGAGACTTTACCTCGGTTCAGATTAGTTTTACTTAACTGATATGTCTGATCACCTACCGCCCCTGACCGCGCTTCGCGCCTTTGATGCCGCCGCCCGCCATCTCAGTTTCGCCAAAGCAGCGGCGGAATTGAACGTGACGCCCGCTGCATTGAGTTTTCAGATCAAATCGCTTGAGGAACATCTGGGCGCGCCCCTCTTTCGGCGTCTCAACCGCGCCGTGGATCTGACGGAGGCCGGGCGAACGCTGGCCCCCGGTGCATCGGATGGGTTTGCCACCTTGCGCGCCGCCTGGGCCGCGACAAGGCGGGTGGTGGATCATTCCAGCCTGACAGTCACGGCGGGCCCGGCGCTGACCGCGAAATGGCTGGCTCCGCGTGTCTTTGCGTTTGCACAGGCCCATCCCGAGATCGAGCTGCGGTTTTCCGCGACGCTCAGGCTGTTGGATTTCGACCGCGACGATGTCGATGTGGCAATCCGGTTCGGACTGGGCGGAGAAGAGCCCGGCATGTTTTCGCAATGCATCTATCGCGAATGGCTGACCCCCATGATGCATCCCGATCTGGCGGTGCGCTGCACCGAGCCCAAGGATCTGCTGCGCGTGCCCTTGCTGCATCAGGATGACACCGCGTTTCTGAAGCCGCCAGTCGATTGGGCGGCCTGGTTTCGCGCGGCGGGCCTGCCCGCGCCGACGGGCGGGGCCCGGTTTTCGCAGGCCGATCACGCAATCGATGCGGCCGCCGCCGGGGGCGGGGCGGTTCTGGGGCGCATCACGCTGGCGGAAAAGGATCTGCGCGAGGGGCGGCTGGTGGCCCCGTTCGATCTGGCGTTGACGACCGAGGCGCATTACCGGTTCGTTTGCCCGCGCGGCAACGAGACCCGCCCGCAGGTGCGGGCCTTTCTGGATTGGGTTCTGGATCAGACAAAAGATTTCGACCCCTACCGCAAAGGTCGGGTCTTTGTCGCGGCGGCGGATGTCGCCCCATAACGGGGCGCGCGCCGCCGCTATCTGTTCCGGCTTAGCTGTCGAGCCGGGAAATTTCTTCCTTGAGGCGGAGCTTCTGTTTCTTCAGTTCCTGGATGGCAAGGTCGGTGGTGCCGGGGCTTCGTTGGGCCTCTTCGACCTGTTTTGAGAGGGTCTCATGTTTCTTCTTCAGTTCATGAAGATGAGCGCCTACGGTCATTCAGTATCTCCTCTCGTATTGTAAAGACTGCGTGCCAAGCGAAGCACAGGACGGGCCGGGAGTCACGTCAAAGCTGAACAAAATTGTCTGGGATTTGCGGATGCCCGCCGATCAGGTCCAGCCGATCGCCGCCGCATCGCGCAGGACCGCACGGGCGGGGGCCGAGAAATCGTCTCTATCGGCCACATGTGCGGGGCCATCGTGCAAAACCAGCGGTGCCAGCAGGCAAAACGGCGCGCGCGCGCCCTTGCGGGCGCGGATCAGCACGCGGGTCGCGGCCCTGCCCGTGCGCGGGACAAGGGGGCGCAGGGAAATAGCGCCAAAATCCGGCGTCAGCGCCGCCAGCAGGTCCGGCACCCGGTCGGCGGAATGGATCATCGTCAACCAGCCCTTGGGCTTCAGCCTGCGAGACGCGGTGCCGATCCACTGCGCCAACGGGGTGTCTTCGCGCAGGGCCTTCTCGCGGCCTGCATCCTGTGCGGGCGTGCCGCCGTTCGCGGAATAATAGGGCGGGTTGGCGATCACATGGTCAAAGCTTAGCTGGCGCAGATCGGCGGGCAGGGCGGTCAGATCGGCGGTGACGACCTGCATCGCCGCGCCGGCGTTGCGTCGGGCCAGGTCCGCGTAATCGGGTTGCCGTTCGACCCCAGTCAGCGCCAGCCCCGGAACCCGCACCGCCAGGCAGAGCGACGCCACGCCCACGCCACAGCCAAGCTCCAGCACATTTTCCCCGGCATGCGCGTCGACCGCGGCCGCCAACAGCACAGGGTCGGTCGCGGCGCGGTAACCGGATTTGGGCTGCCACGCCATCACCCGCCCGCCCAGAAAGGCATCGCGCGTCAGGTCGGCCTCGGCAAAACCCACTCAGTCACGCCCCAGGGGAATTTCATTGTCGCGCAGCGTGCGTTCGGCGGCGACGTAATCTTCGCTGCGCACCATCATCCGGCGCGGCAAAATGCCGATCGATCCTTCCAGCACGCTCATATGGACGTCCATCACGAACACCTCTATATCCTCGCCGGACAGCAGTGCCGTGGCAAAGGCGATGACGGTCGGGTCGGTGCTGCGCATAAGTTCTTTCATAGCATGGGCACATAGGCATGATGGGCCCCAATGTCGAGACAAGGATGACCGCGAAGATGACGCTGTCTGATACCGCCACGAAGCCGCATGACCGGCTGAAGGATTTTCTGGCCGAGGATATGGAGGCCGTGAACCGGCTGATTCGCACCCGCATGGCCTCGGAACATGCGCCGCGCATCCCCGAGGTCACGGCGCATCTGGTCGAGGCCGGTGGCAAGCGTATTCGCCCGATGATGACGCTGGCGGCGGCGCGGCTCTGCGGCTATGCGGGCGCGGATCATCAGAAACTGGCCGCAACGGTGGAGTTCATCCACACCGCGACGCTTTTGCATGACGATGTGGTCGATGAAAGCGGTCAGCGCCGGGGTCGGCCCACGGCCAACCTTCTGTGGGACAATAAATCCTCTGTGCTGGTGGGCGATTACCTCTTTGCGCGTTCGTTTCAATTGATGGTCGAAACCGGATCGCTGCGGGTGCTGGACATTCTGGCCAATGCGGCGGCGACGATTGCCGAAGGCGAGGTGCTGCAACTGACGGCGGCGCAGAATCTGGCCACCACGGAAGAGATTTACGCTCAGGTGATCCGCGGCAAGACGGCGGCCCTCTTTGAGGCCGCGACCGAGGTTGGCGGCGTGATCGCGAGCGCGGGTGCGGCGCAGGTGACGGCGTTGGCGCGCTACGGCGATGCGCTTGGCATGAGTTTTCAGATTGTCGATGACCTGCTGGATTATGGTGGCACAACCGGCGCGATGGGCAAGAATGCAGGCGATGATTTCCGTGAACGCAAGCTGACGCTGCCGGTGATCAAGGCAGTGGCGCGCGCGGATGCGGGCGAACGCGCCTTTTGGGTCCGTGTGATCGAGAAGGGCGACCAGCGCGATGGCGACCTGGAGGAGGCGCTGCGCCTGATGCAGGCGCATGGCACGCTGGAGCAAACCCGCACCGAGGCGTTGCGCCACGCGGCTGAGGCAAAAGCGGCTCTCGCCTGTCTGCCGGATCACCCTTTGCGTGACATGCTGGCCGATCTGGCCGAATTCGTGGTCGAACGGATCAGCTGAGAATTTCGGTGGCGGCAACCCACCAATTCGGATGCGCGGCCTGAATGCGGGCGGCAATCCGGTCGGCGGTGGCGCGGGTTTCGACCAACCCGAAACAGGTCGCCCCCGATCCGCTCATCCGTGCCAGGGCCACATCTTCGCCGCGCAGCGCGTCCAGGCAGGCACTGATTGCGGGGGCCAGGGCCTGCGCGGGCCGTTCCAGATCGTTCCGCTGCAACTCCAGCCAGGCGATGAAGCTGCCGAAATCCTGCCAGTCGGGGGCGGAGAGGGGCAGATTGTTCTTTTCAGCAAGCCCTTCAAAAACCGGCCCCGTCGGCACCGATACGCGCGGGTTGATCAACACGGCATGCAGCGGCGGCAGCGCGGGTGATTCCGACAGCACTTCGCCAATGCCCGCCATCATCTGCGGTCTTGGCGACAGACAGACCGAAACATCGGCCCCGAGGCTCAAAATGGCATCCCGGTCCGGCAAGGCACGACCCGAAAGCCGGGCCAGGCCGCGCAACGTTGCCGCCGCATCGGCCGACCCGCCGCCAATGCCTGCCGCGTGCGGCAAGTGTTTTTCCAGCGTGATGTGCGCAGGGGCATTGTCAAAAAGCGCGGCAGCCTTGAGCACCAGATTGTCACCGCCTGTTGGCACGCCCGCCGCCAGCGGCCCCGCAACCGACAGCCCGAGCATATCCGCAGCTTCAAACCGCAACACGTCGCCTACGCCCGCGAACACCACCAGCGAGTGCAGGCGATGATAGCCATCGCCGCGCTGTCCGGTTACGTGCAGCGCCAGGTTGATCTTGGCGGGCGCGGTTTCGGTGATCACTGCGGGATGGTCTCGGCCTCGTCCGCCAACACCGCATCAAGGCCCAGTTCCAGTTTGCGACGGATGCGATCCGCCTCGGCCGGTTCGGGCCCGAACGAAAGTGCACGGCTCCACTGAAACTCGGCTTCGCGGGTGCGCCCGACCATCCAGTAAACATCGCCGAGATGGTCATTGATGATGGGATCGTTCGGCTCAAGTTCAACCGCGCGTTCCATCGGGGCCACGGCCTCATCGTATTGGCCAAGGCGATAGAGCACCCATCCAAGCGAATCGACGATGTAGCCGCTGTTGGGCCGCTCTGCTACCGCGCGTTCGATCATGTCCAACGCCTCATCCAGATTGCGGCGCTGCTCAACCAGCGAATAACCCAGATAGTTCAACACCTGCGGCTGGTCGGGTCGCAAGAGCAGCGCCTGACGGAAATCGGCCTCGGCCTCGATCCAGTTATCCAGGCTGTCATTGCTGATGCCGCGCACATAGAACAGGAACCAGCTGCGTTCACGGGTCTGATCGACCAGCGCCAGGGCGTCCGTGTAGGCGGTCACGGCCTCTTCGTAGTTTTCCAACCGCCGCTGCACATCGCCAAGCGCGGTGTGAACCGCCGCAATCAGCGGATAATCCCGCACCAGAGCGTTCAGGACCTCGACCGCCGCATCGGTGCGCTCCATCTGAAACAGCGCCTCGGATCGGCCCAGTTCGGCATCCACAAACAGCGGGTTGTCGCGTGGGATCCGGCGATAGGTTTCTTCGGCCATTGCCAGTTGATCGGCATCCGACAGGATATCGGCGGCCAGCAATTGGGCATGCACATGCACGGGGTCGATCACAGAGGCGGCGCGGGCATAGATCAGCGGCAGGGTGGTGCCCGCCTCGGTGCCCAGGGCACGGGCCAGGGTGAACAGAACCTCGGCCATGCCCTGTTGCGGTGTGGTGACGAAATCATAGGCGCGCGTCGGATTGGCGGCGATGTCATCGCGCAGCTCGCGCAAGCCCTGATCGCCATTTTGATCCAGCGCCGCATCCAGAAGCGCCAGCGCATCCGCCTGCCGGTCAAGCTGCACCAGAATCTGAGCGTGGGCCTGAAGGCCCCGGGTGCTGATCTGAAGCGGGCCATAGACGTCGCCCGCGAAAATCGCGTTGGCCCCTTCGAAATCACCGACCGAGGCGCGGGCCAGAGCCAACTGGTAGGGAACAAGCCCGGCGATGGGGTTGTTGCTGTCGACAATTGCCTCAAATGTTTCGGTGGCCCGGCGCATGTCGCCTTCGGCAAGGAACAGCCATCCCTGCATCAATGGATCGACCAGCGGCCCCGCCGCGCGATTGTCAGCGACGGCCCGGGCGGCGGCGGTAAGGTCGCCACGGCGGATACGGTCGACCTGCAAGATCAGATCGGCAAATTCACGACCGTCGAGGTCGTCAGGCAGATCGGCGGCCAGTTCGCTGGCGCGGTCCCAATCGCCAATGGCAGCCAGCGCCAGCATGGCGTCGCCACGCAGGTCGTGGTTTTCGGGGTCTGTTTGCAGAACCTCAAGAAAATAGCGCGCCGCCGCCCGGTGATCCCCGGCCAGCGCGGCTTGGCGTGCGGCAAGATATGCCCCGGACGCCTCGACCTGCAAAGGCACGGTGATTTGCGCGAAAACCGGAGTGCTGAGGGCCAGACCCGCGATAAGGGCCAGACGGGACATGATGGGCATCGCAAACTCCTGCTCAATTCCCGGCAAGACTAGGGTCGCATCGGGCCAGACGCAATGCGGACCGGTGCCGACGAGGGGCGATTTCTGCCCCGCTGATACGGATGTGAACGCGCGTGCCCGCCCGGGCGGGCGGAAGCGGCCCGACAGGCCGCCCCTTTGCTCACATATTGGGGTAGTTCGGCCCGTCGCCACCCTGCGGCGTGACCCAGGTGATGTTCTGGCTTGGGTCCTTGATGTCGCAGGTCTTGCAATGCACGCAGTTCTGGAAATTGATCACAAAGGCATTGTCGATCACCTCGTAAACCCCCGCCGGGCAATAGCGTTGCGCCGGTTCGGCGTATTTCGGCAGGTTCAC
>Ga0316204_10006262_pt1 | contig 18467 bp, 10 predicted proteins | sample 6monrhotite_MG_2_FD_205661 | JGI IMG/M metagenome (GOLD analysis project Ga0316204, IMG submission 205661) | Microbial mat bacterial communities from mineral coupon in-situ incubated in ocean water Damariscotta River, Maine, United States -... | ecosystem: Environmental > Aquatic > Marine >... | reverse complement strand
AAGCGGATCGTCCGGTTAAGGCGCGAGTTGGGACGGAGGAAGAACCGACGCTCGGAACACCGGCGCACGACAGCAACTGTGCTGCCCTTGAGGACACGACGAGCAAAGGACATGAATCACCTGGAGGGCTGGGCATCCTGAGGTGATTCGGTTGTAGCGAACCGGTCTCCTGTTCGCAATATGTTCGCGCCTGGCTAGCGTCCAGCGATGGCGTGCTTGCCAAGGTTCAAGCCCATTTCGAGCATACCCGCGCCCACGTTGCTGGCATTCAGGGTCTGGTCGAGAGCGTCGACGATTCGATCCACATCGGACTCGTTCAGCGTCAGGGGCGGGAGGAACTTCAAGACGTCCATCTTGTGCCCAGCGACTTGGCTCAGGATCCGGTGCTTGTCCAAGAGGGTCATGATCACGACCTGCGTGAAGAGCCCCTTCTCGAGCTTGTCGAGGACGGCCCACTTCATCTTGTTGAAGAATCCGTCGGGAGCCTTGAACTCGATGGCGATCATGAGTCCGCGTCCGCGGACCTCGAGGATCACAGGGTGCTTCTCCTTGAGCGCCCTCAGCTTGGAGCGGAGCAGCTCTCCCATCTTGTCCGCGTTCTCGACCAGGTTCTCCTCGTCGAGGACCTCGAGGGTCGCCAGGCCAGCCGCCATGGCGAGGTCGTTCTGATAGAAGGTCGAGCCGTGCACGATGCAGCGGTCCATGCGGTCGAAGGTCGCCGAGTGGACCTTCTTGGTCATGAGGACCGCCCCGACGGGGATCATGCCGCCGCTCAGGGCCTTGGCCACCGTGACTATGTCGGGCACGACGTCCTCGTGCTCGATCGCGAGGAACTTCCCTGTTCGGCCAAGTCCCGTCTGGACTTCGTCCATGACCAGGAGCGCACCATACTTCTCGAGGAGAGCCTTGGCCTTCTTGAAGAAGCCTGGCGAGGGCAAGTGAACGCCCTTGCCTTGGATCGGCTCGCAGAAGAGGGCGGCCACGTCACCCTTCTTGAGCTCGTGCTCGAGGGCAGCCAGGTCGTCGAAGGGAATTGAGCGCGCCCCACCTAGGTAGGGGCCGAAGCGGTCGCGGAAGGAGGCGCAGCCCGTCAGCGAGAGCGCCCCCATGGTCAGACCGTGGAAGGCGTTGTCCCAGCTCAGGAGCCCAGGCTTGCCCGTGGTTGCTCGCGCGAACTTGATCGCGGCCTCGACGGTCTCGGCGCCAGAGTTGGCGAAGAACACCCGATCCAGAGCCTCGGGCGTCCGCTTGACCAACTCCTCCGCCAAGAACCCGCTCAGGAGCGCGCAGTCCATCTTGACCAAGTTCGGGAGGTCCAAGTCGAGGGCCTGCTTGAGCGCCGTCTTGATCTTGGGGTGATTCCGACCGACGTTGAACACGCCGTAGCCGCCGAGGAGGTCGAGGGTCTGATTCCCGTCCTTGTCGTAGAGATACTGCCCCTCTCCACGAACGAAGGCCCGGTCGAAGTGAATCGCCTTGAGGACCTTCACGAACTGTGGGTTTATGTGCTGCGCGTGCAGCTCATACACCTCTTCACCGCGCTGCGAGAGCTCTTCGGACAGCTTCTTCATACGCCACCTCCGCTGAGCCGAGCAGCTTAACGCCGCGGCGCGCCAAACAGGGGCCCCAGAGCGAGGGAGCCGCCAGCTCACTGACCCGAGCGAGTCGGGCCCTCCTGAGCGATAACACTCCCCCATGCGCGAGACCCTCCTCCGCTTCTTCCTCCGACTCGCCCGCGAGCGGACGAACCTCGTCCTCGGCTTCAGCGTCGCGCTGGCAGTCCTCAGCGGAGCCTTGGCCGCGACCAAGCTCCGCATCGACTCCGACCAAGACCACCTGATCTCGGCCGAGCTCCCCTACCACCAGCGCTACCTCCATTTCCTCGACGAGTTCGGCGATCTCGAATACCTCTACGCCGTGATCGACGGTCGCCAGGACCCCGAGCAAGCCCGCGACTTCGCAGACGCCCTCGCCGCAGAGCTCCGCGCTCGACCCGAGCACTTCAGCCAGGTCCACGCCCGGCTCCAAACCGAAGACCTCGGGGTCAACCTCCTCCTCCTCGCGCCCGAGTCCGAGCTCGCGGACCTCGAGTCCCTTCGGGATAACCCAGAGGCCCTGCGCGGATTGGTAGGTAGCGGGGATCTAGCAGAGCTCTTCGAACACCTCACTGACTCCCTCGAAGAGACTCCGAGCGACACCAGCTCGCGAGCCCAGGAGCGAGGCTGGCAACTCCTCGAGGGCCTCGTGGCAGCCGTGGACTCAGCGTCGGGGGGCCGCGCCCCGCCAAAGGAGGAGAGCGCAGCCTTGGCCGACCTCCTGCTCCCGGTCCTGGAGGTCCCGCGTGAGGCCTCATACGACGCCCACGGCGGTCTGATCCTAGTCTCCTTCATGCCGCTCAAGGACTACGGCTCCCTGGACCACATTCGCGAGCAGCTGGACCTAGCCCGCTCCCTGGTGGACTCCCTCGAGACGCGCTTCCCGAATGTCCAGGCCGGAATCACCGGGCGGCCAGCCTTGGCAGCGGACGAGGTCCAACGCTCCTCCAAGGACATGACTCTGGCCTCGATCCTGGCCGTGATCGGCGTCTCGATCGTGTTCATGCTCTTCTTTCGTGGCGTAGTGCGTCCCTTGTTGACAGTCCTCTCGTTGCTGCTCGGCGTGGCCTGGGCCGCGGGCTTCGCGACCCTGGCGATCGGCCAGCTGAACCTGGTCTCGAGCGTGTTCGGCGTGATCTTGGTCGGGATCGGGATCGACTTCGGGATCCACCTCCTAGCCCGATACCAACAGGTCCTGGCCACCAGCGGTGACGTCGAGGCGGCGCTCGAAGACGCGCTCCTCCACTCGGGCCGCGGAAACCTGACCGCAGCCTTCACGACCGCCACTGCCTTCTACGCCTCGCTCCTGACCGACTTCGAAGGCCTGGCTCAGCTGGGCATTATCGCGGGCTCGGGCGTCCTGCTGTGTGGACTGAGCATGCTCCTGGTCCTGCCAGCGGCTCTCTATCGCCTCGACCGCGGCAAGAAGCCTGAGGGGCTACGACCCCTCCCCGTGTTCAAGGGCCTGGATGGACTCAGCGCGAGTCCCGGGTGGACGCTCGGCGTGGTCTTGGTCCTGACCGTCTTGGGGGCCTTGGGGGCGCGCTGGGTGCCTTGGGAGGAGGACCTCCTCAAGCTCCAATCTCAAGACGAAGAGTCCGTCCAGTGGGAGCGCGTCCTCCTGGAGACCGACACCTCGACCTGGGTCACGGCCTCGCTCGTGGACTCGGTCCCAGCCGCCCTCGAGCGCCACGCCGAGCTCCTGGCCCTCGAGCCCGTAGCCCGCGTCGAGAGCGTGGCGAGCTTCCTCGGGCCCGAGGCCAAGAAGACGCACGCTCGCGTCCAGGCCATAGGCGTGGCCCTGGGTCCTCTCTCCACGCCCGAGCTCGAGCCGCAGGTCAAGGGGCCGCGCTTGGCCGAGGCCCTCGAGCGCTTCGGGACCGGCCTCGAGGACCTGGCCGAGGTCACGATCAGCAACGGCCTCGCTGAGCAGACGGCCGCGATCCTGGCTCTAGCGGAGCGGGCCCTCGAGCTGGCTGAGCGCGTTCCCGCTGCGAGCCCGGCCCTCGACCTGCTCCAGACCGGGCTCTTGAGTCGCGTCCACGCTCGCGCGCGTCGTCTAACGACGCTCCTGGCTCCGCCAGGCTGGACCCTCGAGAGCATTCCGGCCTGGATCCGGAGCCGCTTGGTCGGCAAGCGCGGCCAGCTCGCGGTCTACGCCTTCCCCCGCGAGAGCGTGTGGGTCCCCGAGTCCATGACTCGCTTCCTAGCGGCGATCAAGGAGGTCGATCCCGAGGTCACGGGCGCCACGGTCTCGGTCAGCGAATCGAGCCAGGTCCTCCGAGACGCCTTCGCCACGATGACCGGCGTGACCGCCGTCGCGATCCTGGTCTTGCTCCTCCTCGAATACCGCCACTGGCGCGGTCTGATCGCCCTGATCCCGCTCTGCGTAGGAGGGCTGTGGTTCCTGGGGGCCATGGGGGCGCTCGGCGTCTCCTTCAACATGGCCAACTTCTTCATCGTCTCGGTCCTGATCGGCCTCGGCGTCGACGACGGGGTCCACATGTTGAACCGGAGCCTCGAAGACCCCGAGGGTTCACTGGTCGGACACTCGACCGGAACCGGCGTGATCCTCAGCTCCCTGACCACAATGGTGGGCTTCGGAACCCTGATGACCTCGAGCCACGTCGGGATCGCCAGCATGGGGAAGGTCATGTCCCTGGGCGCGGGAATGCTCCTGCTCTCGGCCCTCGTAGCCCAGCCCGCCCTCTCGCGGCTGCTCCTTCGCCGAGGCCAATCCGGAGAGCGCTCACCAGGGTCGGCTCCGAGCGAGAGCTCAGCCCCGAGCGGCGCGGCCGAGGACGCGCATTAGGCCGTCCCGCGCCACCGCGCTGACCTGCCCTTCGGGACCGCGGACGTGGAACACAGCCACCGCGCGCTCTCCTTTGGTGGCGACCTTGGCGAGCTGAATGTCGAGCTGCGTCTCGCTCAAGGCGCAGGTCAGGGCGTGCAGGAGTCCGACTCGATCAGGCGCGGTAACGTCCACGAGGGTCAACTCGGGGTCGACCTCATTGCTGATCCTGACCCGAACTCCCGTCGTGGCGACCGCCGGGGGCGCAGGCTGACGCCGGAGGCGAGCTGAGATCAGGTCCCTGGGCTCGACCTCGTCCGCGAGCACGCGCCGAACGGCTTCCCGCAGGGCGGCCTCGCGCTCGAGGGGCGCCGGCGCCCCCTCTGGCGGGACGACCGCGAAGCGGTCGAGGACGATCCCGTCCGAGCGCGCGCTGGCGCTCAGGCCGACGATCTCCCAGCCCGCACCCGAGAGCGCTCCGCAGAGATCGCTCAGGAGGCCGCTCCGGTCCTGAGCCGCGATCCAGACCCGCTCGAAGCCACCTGCCGGCGCCCAGCGCAGGGTGGCTGGAGCTTGGCCTGTCTGGAGCTCGTCGATCAGGTCGAGGTGGAGGAGGAGCTCGCCGGGCTCGACGCTGGCGAGGTAGTCGGGGGTGCTCTTCGCTAGGTGAGCTTCCAGCCGAGCCGCGTCGACTTGCCCCGCCAGGAGCTCCTGCCAGCCGGCGACCGAGTCAGGACTGGCGGGCAAGCCCTTCCCGGCGAGCTCGGCTGCGGCTTGCTCGTAGAGGCGCGTCAGGAGTGAGTCCTTCCAGCGCGTCAGGGCCTGCGGCGACACTCCGCGGATGTCCGCGCAGGTCAGGAGGTAGAGGTGGTCCAGGCGACGCGGGTCGTGAGCGCAGACCTCTAGCAGGGCTTGGACGGTCTCTGCCGAGTCCACGTCACGGCGCTCTGCGATCCCGGACAGGGTCGGGTTCTCAGCGATCAAGAAGGTCACGTGGCGCTGCTCACCTGGGCTGAGGCCGAGGCGGCGCGCGACGTCCCGGACCATGGCCACGCCTCGTTCGGTGTGCCCGAGGGAGCCCGAGACCTTTCCGGCGTCGTGCAGCAAGAGCGCTAGGCGAAGCAGGTCACGGTCGGGACTGCGGGCGAAGAGCTCCTCGCGCTGGAGCTCTTCGCGCTCCGGCGCGCGCGGAACCTCGCTGGCGTGGACGTGACTCCCTTCCAGGGCGCGGAGCCCAGCCAGGGTGTGCTCGTCCACGGTGTAGACGTGATAGGGATCCGCCTGAGCCAAGCACTCCAGGGCGCCGAATTCGGGCAAGAGGCGCCCCAAGAGCCCGCAGGCGTGAAGGTCGTCCAGGGTCTGGGCGACGCCCTTGCCGCCGCTCAGGAGCCGCCGGAAGCCGGCCGCGCTCTCAGCGTCGAGGGGCAAGTTCGCGTGCTCCGCGCGGACGCGCTCGAGGGCCTGGGGGGAGACGCGACGCTTGCCGACCTGAGCCAGCTCGAAGATCCGCAGGAGCGCGCTGGGGTTCTCAGGAGGATCCGGGTCGAAGATCACGACGTCGCCGGAGGACGAAACGCCGGGGCCGAGCGGCTGACGGAGGGGCGCTGGGGGCTCGGGCGTCAGGCGGAGTCGGACGCGGTTGAGGAGGTGATCGACGAACTTGGCGGCGCGATAGATCTCCTCCATCGCGACCTCGACCGGGAGGCGCCCGTTGCGCTCGCCGTAGCCAAGGTGTTGTGCGAGGTCGAGCTGGTGGTGAGGGTCGAGGCGTTCACCGGCGGTCGGGGCCAAGACGTGCAGGGCGCCGCGCGCCGCGAGCAGCACCTCCTCGGCCCGAGCCAGGCGTCCCCACTCGGCCGCGCTCATTCCGAGCCAGCGCTCGAGGGCGCCGCCCCAGCCCGGCAGGACGCGTCGGCGATCCCCCACGGGCGGACTCTCCTCTTCGAGGGCCGCCAGGAGACGGGCTAGCTCCAGGTCGCGGGCCTGCCCTCGGCCGCGCTTGAGGTCGGGAGCCAACAGGCAGACCGCGCCTCCGCTGCGAAGGTAGCGCTCCTCGGTCTCGGCTAGCTTGGCGCTCCTGAAGCGCTCGCGCTCAGGGCTGCGACGAAAGCGCTCCAGGATCGCCTGGAGCTCGGCGAAGAGCGCCTCGTCACCCGTGATCAGGCGGCCCTCACAGGTCCCGGTCGCGCTCGCGAGGTCAGTTCGGAGGGTGGCCTCGACTGCGCTCAAGGTTCGCACGGCGTGCCCGACCTCGACCCCGAGGTCCCAGAGCTGCCGGAGGAAGACCTCCGCCTGAGCGGGGTCGGCGCGCTCGCCCTGCAGAAGGAGCAGGTCGAGGTCTGAGGCTGGGAGGAGGGTTCCGCGACCGTAGCCCCCGATGGCGACCAAGGCCCAGCCGCTGTGGTCGCCCCAGAGCTCGGTCAGGAGCGCGTCGGCGAGCGCGGCGCGAGCGCGGGCGCTCGCGGGGTCGACGTCCTCTGGGTCTGCGGGCGGTTCGCGCCAGCCCTCGAGCCAGGCCGCGCGAGCGGCCACGGGCGACTCCGCCAGCGCCGTCCTTAGCCCTGGCGGGAGGCTTCCTCGCTCCCAGGTCGCGTCGCTCATGAGCCGAGTCTATGCAGCGGAGCGCTCGCGCGCGACTTCGGCGAGGGCGATGGCCCCTGAGAGGAATCCGGTCCAGTTTCACGCGCGCGTTCTTTCGTCGCCGATTGGCGCTAGGCTGTCCTCGTGGTCGACGCCTCCCTCCCACCGGAGCACGCCGAATCGGCGGACCTTGACGAGCTCTTCCGTCAAGAGGCGGAGGGGATCACCGAGCGTTTGGACTTGCTCCTCTCCGCTGGCACGGCCGAGGCTTCTGGCGAAGCCCTGCGTCTGGCGCACACCCTCAAGGGACTCGCGGTTGCGACCAGCACGCACTCGCTTCGCGACCTGGCGCGCAACCTCGAGCAGGCCCTCGTCGAGCATGAGAGCGAAGGCGGCCGCCCGGAGGCGATTCGCCAAGCCATCGACGCCGCCCGGGGCCTGATCGCCGGCGAGCGCGGCGCTCAGGCGGCGGCGCGCGAGGCCTCGGCTGCCCTCGAGCGACGGGCCGAGGTTCGCCGCAGCGGCGCTCCTTGGGCACGGCGGGCGCTCCTGCGTCGGGTCAACGTTCAGCTCGGGGAGACCCTCGTGCACGGCGCGGCCCGCCTGGCGGACCTTCGCCAAGGTCGCGACTCCCTCCCCGCCCGCCTCGTCGTTGCGAGACAAATAGAGTTGATCGGCGCCGCGCTGGGTCTCTGCGGACAGGCCTCGACCAGCGCCCTCACGCTTCAGTTCGCGGCCTTCCTCTCCGAGCGCGTCCCTGCTCACGGCGGATTCGAGGCCGCGCAGCGCGCGCTGGAAGTCCTCGCCACTGAGCGAGACAACGACGAGGTCGACGGGTCCCTGGTCCCGGGCGTCCTGCGAACCGTCGAGGCGCTGCGGGTCAGCGTCCCCAGGAGACAGGACGAGGTCCGCGAGGGGTTCCGGGTCAGCTTCCCCTGGCCCGACGTCGACGACCCGGGCGATCTTCTCCGCGCCCTCGAGCGGCAGACCGCTGGCCAAGTGATCCTGGACGCGCGACCGCGCCGGGTCGGCTCGCGCGAGCTGGAAGGTGAACTCGGGATCGCGCCTCAGCGGCGCCGCAAGCGGGAGGAAGAGGGCTTCGTTCGTGTCCCTCGACGACGCCTGGATCGCCTCCTGCGCTTGGCCGAGCAGCTGGTGGTGGCCAAGGCCGAAGCCCGCGATCTGGCTCGCAAGCTCCAGCGCCTCTCGGCCTCGATCAACGAGGCTCCCCCCGAGCTGCACCGGCTGGCCCGCCAGGCTCGTCACCACGACCGGGAGCTGGATCACTTGGTGCGCGCGACTCAGAAGGGCGTCCTCCGGGCGCGTCTGGTGACTGCACGGAGCTTCTTGGGCCTGGTCCGAATGACGGTGGCCGAGTTCCTCTCGCGCCACCCCGACCGCGAGGTCGACCTGGAGCTGGTCGGCGGCGCGGCCGAGGTCGACAAGGGGACCTTGGACGCGCTCGTGGAGCCCGTCTTGCACTTGGTCAAGAACGCGCTCCTGCACGGCGTCGAGTCCTGCGAGGAGCGCTTAGCCACCGGCAAGCCTCGCGCGGCCAAGGTCCGGGTCGCGATCAAGAGCGGGTCCGTGGGCGTCCGGATCGAACTCAGCGACGACGGGCGCGGCCTGCCTCAGGACGAGGCCAGCCCCTCGGGCCAGATCCTGCTCCTAGCGAGCTCGGACGAGGGGCCCGCTCTGGCGGTCAACGGGGAGGGGCGGGAGGTCACCGACGACGCGGGGCGGGGGGTCGGGCTCCTGACTGCCCTCGAGCGCGTCCGCAGCCTGCGAGGCCGCCTCGCGCTCGAGAGCACCCCGGGCAAGGGGACGACGGTTCGTCTGGTCGTGCCGCCTGCGGTGGGGACTGCGCGAGTCCTCCTGATCCGCTCGGGCAGTGAGTATTACGCCCTCCCGCTGGGGGAGGTCGAGTCCGTCGTCGACGTGACGGGTCCCGAGGACGCGCCGCCAACCGCCCAGACTCGAGTCCGCCTGACGGCGCTCGTGGGGGCGCCAGCCCAGCCTGAACGGCGGCGTCGGGCCGCGTCTGCTGTCCACGACCGACGAAAGCGAGACCGGTTCGCAGTCCGCCTGCGTCCCCTCCTCGGTGACTCCCGGTCCACAGCTCCCCTGCCTCACGCGGCGGGCGGGCTGGAGCTGATCGTGGACGACGTGCTCCGGCGCGACCTGGTCGTAGTCCGTCCCCTCGGGCGGCGCTTCGCGCGGCCCGGCGTCGCCGGCGCCGCGGTCCTCGGCGAGGGCCGCTTGGTCCTGGTCCTAGACCCCTGGCAGCTCTTCCTCTCCCAGCAGACGCCGAGCTCCCTCGGGATCCGGCTCCCCCAGCGAGAGGACACCAAGCCATGAGCGTGGTCCGAGTCCTAAATGTCGTCGCAGGCGGACGACAATTCGCGCTGGAGATCGGCGTCGTGCAAGGGATCGAGCGCCCTCGGCGCTGGGCTCGCCTTCCCCTAGCGCCGAGCTACGTGCTCGGGGTCTGCGAGATCGGGGGGACGGTCGTGGCGGTCGTGGACCTCGCGGCGCGGCTAGGCCTGGAGGCGGGCCCGGAGAGCCACACCGGCGGTGTGGTCTTGCTCGACTCAGCCGAGGCTGTCGGGCTCTCGGTCGAAGCGATCGACGGAGTCGGCGAGCTCGACCTCGAGGCTGGAGTCGACCTCGGTCCTACGGGTCGCGCCGCGGGTGCGCGCGGCCTCGGCAGCGGTGGTCGGATCTTGTTGGAGAGTGAGCCTCTGGTGGACGGCCGTCCCCTGACCTCGCTGCGCGAGATCTTGGGTGACGCTTGGAAGGGGTCGGAGTGAACGCGGATCAAGACGGCGGGTTGCGGCGTTGGGGGCGCGAAGTAGACGCCCTGAGCGCTGAAGCCACTCGGCACAACACCCGCCTGGAGGCGGGCTTGGAGCGGGCCCGCCAGGCGGTGGACGAGGTCTTGGCTCGCTTGGAGGGCTTGGAGGCGCGCCTCGACCCCTCACCAGCCCTGGTTCAGCGTGTGGCAGAGGTCGCGCACGTGACCGGCGAGGCGGCGACGCGGACCGATCTCCTGGCGCTCAACTTCCAAGTCGAGGCTGCGCGCCTCGGTGAGGACGATCGGGGCTTGGCCCAGGTGGCCTACGAGATTCGGAGCTTGGCGGAGCGCGGGGCTCGAGGCGCGGCTGAGCTCCAAGAGCTAGCCAGCGGCCTCGAGCGCGCGGGGGCCTCCGCCAGCGAGGCCTGCGCCGAGGGCCGCGCCAGCCTGGAGAACGCGCGGGAGGTCTTGCGCGAGGCCCACCGCAGCGGAGCTCGCATGGGCGAGTCGCTCTCGCTGGCGCGCTCGGCCGCCGCGAGCTTCGCGGCAGGAATCAAGCACCGGGCCGACGCGGGCGACGCTGCCGGTGAGGCCGCGCGTCGCCTCGGGGCGGCCGCAGGCGTTCGCGAGGAAGCGATTCGGCGCCTGGCCGAGACCAGCGCCGCCCGGCTCTGGCAGACCCTGCGCGACCTGCGGGAAGAGGGGCGTCGCTCCGAGGGTGCTGTTGAGCAGGTCGAGTCCTTCTCCAGCAAGCTCCGGGGCCTCTTTGGCCTCGTCTCGGATGCCGACGAGATCGCCCGACGGGCCAAGCAGCTGGCGCTGAACGCGGACCTCGCAGCCCACCGCAGTGAGGACCCCGCCTTCGGCCTCTTCGCCGAGGAGGCTCGTCGCTTGGCAGAGCAGGCCGAGGTCACGGCCACCGCCAGCCAGGCCCGCCTGGTGGAGGCCCAGGAGCTGATCGGTCCCGACCTCGCGGATCGTCGCGCCCGGGTCTTGACCCTCAAGCGGATCGCGAGCGAGCTGGACCGGGTCCTGCGCGGCTTCGGCGGGACAGGAGACCAGGTCGCCGACCAGAGCGAGCTGGAGCAGGTCTGGCGAGAGGACCGGGCGACGGCTCGCGGCCTCGCCGACGCCCGCGCGAGCTACCAGGCGCTCGTCGACGAGGCCAGCGGTGAGCGGCCGGCGTTGGAGTGAGACTGGTCTCTGGCGCGATCGAGTTCACGCTCTCCATAGAGGGCTATCAATACCCGCACTTGGAGACCGAGCCCTACGACTCCAACTGGCTGAACGTCCGGATCGACGTTGAGCACCCTGACGGTGCCTGGACGGCGATCGATCCCGCGCTACTCACCTATGAGGGCACCGCGCTCATCGAATGGCTCGAGCGCGCAGCACAGCCGGGCTCTCAGGCAGGCGAGATCCAGTTCATGGAGCCGTGCCTGATCTTCAGGCACGTTCCCGAGGAGAGTTTGCTGCGCGTGTGCCTGGAGTGTGGGTTTCGGCCGCAGCGCCTGAGCGAGTCTGCCGTCCCAATGTGGGAGTTCTGCTTGGATTTCTCTGTGAGCCCGGAGGTCCTCAGGGGGTGCGCCAAATCCCTAGCACGAGCTCTTGGGCCCTATCCGCGGCGGGGGCGCCGCTGACTCCAGGGCGACGAGCAGGGAGCACCACCCTTCCTCCTCCTCATCCGTCCTGACCTTCCATCAAGCACCCCGTGCATGTGGCCCGTATAGTGATGACGGAAGGTATCTAAGCGTTTGGGATATCAGGTCTTGTCGTCGCGCGCGACAGGATTTGAGCTCTGTGGGAGAGGTCACTAGACCCCTGCCCGTGGTCCATGCGTCTCAGAACACGGAAGGAGCGTCATGGGCGCTGCCCCCTCACCCATTTCCCCAGGTCTGACCCCACTAGGGCTCGGAGTCATCGCCCTCAGCGCGATCCTGGCTCCCCTGGCCCTGGCTGCGCCGGCCGCCGCGCAAGGCCGCCGGCCCAAGGGGAAGAGGACGAAGGTCCACTACCCGATCTCGACCGAGGCCAAGGCGCTCCTGCGCACGGCTGACCGGGCCCGCCAGAACAAGGACTGGGCCACGGCCTGCGTCCTCTATCGGCAGGTCCTGGATCAGGACGAGAACATGGTCGTGGCGCACCCCGACGCCGAGGCCGGTGAGCCGCTCCGCCTGATCGGAGTCAAGGAGTGGGCGATTCGGGGTCTGCGTGGCCTGCCGCCCGAAGGCGTCGCAGTCTGGCGCGAAAAATACGACTACCGCGCCCTCTCGGCCTTCAAGAAGGCCCGTCTCAAGACGGACTCCTACTTCGCGCTGGCCGCGGTCTATGACCTCTACCCGATCTCAGCCTGCGCCAAGGACGTCCTGACGCTTCTGGCCGATCGCTGCTTGCAGCGCGGAGAGCTGGGTCGCGCGCGCAAGAACCTAAACCTCCTGCTTCGACACCACGCGAGCGAGTTGGCTGACGCCGATCCGGTTCGCCGGAAGCTCCTCCTTTGCGCCCTTGGGCTGGGAGATCCCGTCGCGGCGGACGCTGAGGCTCGCGCCCTCCTGCACGGCAACGAGAAGAAGGTCCTGTTGGGGCGCTCGCTCTTCACGCCCGCCGAGCTCGTCGCCCAAGCGCTCCAGCGCGAAGCCGAGCGGACCGGCCGCTATCGCGGCTCCAACGCCACCGGTCCTCACCCCCGGGGCGGGCTCGCCAACCGAGCCTGCTATGACGGCGAGGCGATCTTCGGGCCGGTCATGACCCGTCGCTATCAGTTCGGCGACGACATTCCGGCTTGGCGCGGGTCGGTCCGTGGCCGGCGTCGCGGCATGCCAGGGGCCTCCCTCCCGCGCAGCCTCCCCGTCGTCTACGACGGCCAGGTCTTCGTGCCCAGTGCGGACCGGCTCCACACCATCGACCTCGCTACGGGTCGTCCTCGGCGGCCGCTGCGCCGCCTCCCGAGTCGCCAGATCTACCCCGACGACGACAACGACAAGGTTCAATACGGAGCCTGCGTCGGGCAGGGGACCCTCGTCGCGCCGCTGGTGGAGTCGGTTCAGCGCGACCAGTCCTTCCGGGGAATCCCGATCAAGGTTCGGATCCCCAAGCGCAAGCTCTGCGCCTTCAACCTCGAGGACTGGCGTTGGAGCTGGGATCACGCGGTCTCGCTCAAGGGCACGCCCTACGAGAGCTGGAGCTTCCCCACCACGCCGACGGCTCACGAAGGGCGGGTCTACGCGACGGCCTGGTCCATCGAGGGCTACGTCAACTCGAACGTGGCCTGCTTCGACCTCACCACGGGCGAGCCGCTCTGGGGCGCCTTGATCGCGAGCGGTCAGGTCGAGCAGACCATGTTCGGCGAGCAGGCCAGCGAGCCGCTCTGCACGCCCCTGGCCCTGGTCGACGGCGTGCTCTACGTCGTGAGCCAGATCGGTTGCGTGGCGGCGCTCGACGCGGACACCGGTCGCCTGATGTGGATCACCGAATACGACACGATCCAGGTCCGCGCCGCCAAGGGCTACTTCCCTGACCACCGCGACATTCGCTGGGAGAACAACGCACCCCTCGTCGAGTCGGACGTCGTGGTCGCGGCTCCTCTCGACAGCTGGGCCTTCTTCGGCTTCGACCGGCAGACTGGAAAGCGCCTCTGGCGTGCCAGTCAGCGCCTGGGTGGGCGCGGAACCGAGGCTGACATGCGCTATCTGATCGGCGCCGACCAAGGGCGAGTCGTCCTGGCCGGCGGCGGTGACGTGCGCTGCGTCGACGTCCAGACGGGGCTTCTCAAGTGGCGCTCAGCCGTCGGCTCGCGACAAGTCGCGGGACGCGGCTGCCTGATCGGAGGGCGGGCCGTGGTCCCCCTAGACGACGGGAGCGTGGCGCTCTTCGACCTCCAGCGCGGGCGTCAGGTCGGCCAGACCAAGCTCTCTATCAGCGGCAACCTCCTCCCCTGCGGGCGGGCCTTGGTCGTGGTCGGGAGCGGCTCGGTGGCTGTCCACCAGCTCGGCTCCAAGTCGCAGCACACGCCCGGGCAGAGACCTGGCGACGGCGGGCAGCGGCCCGGAAAGGACTTCAAGTGAGCGCCCTCCACACCACGCTGGCGCGCGCTAGCGGCCTCGCGACGCTTCTCCTCTGCGGCTCCGCCTTCTCAGGTTTGGGCGGGACGGCGCTGGCGCAAGATCGCGCCGAGCGCGACGGCGAGCGGACCGTACGGCGCAACCAGGTCAAGATCACGCCTCAGGCCAAGCTGGCGATTCGCCGCGGGCTGGACTACCTCGCGGCTCCTGGCCGCCAGCAGCCCAACGGCGCCTACATCGACGGAATCGGCCGCAAAGTCAACGACCGCTACGTCCACGACAAGGGCGAGCACGTCGGCGTCACGGGCTTGGTCGGGATGGCCTTCCTGAGCAACGGCTCGACGCCGGGCCGAGGCCCCTACGGCAAGCATGTCCAAGGGTGCGTGGACTTCGTCCTGAGCAAGGTCACCCAAAACGGCATGATCAAGAACGGCGGCTCGCGGATGTATTCGCACGCCTTCGCGACGCTCTTCCTGGGTGAGGTCTACGGGATGGCCCCCTCGCCCAAGGTGCGGCGAGGCCTGCGGCGCGCCATCGACTTGATCGTGGCCGCTCAGAACGAACAGGGCGGCTGGCGCTACATGCCTGGCGCCGAAGACTCGGACATTTCGATCACGGTCTGTCAGGTCCAAGCGCTGCGCGCGGCGCGGAACGTGGGGATCCGAGTCCCGGCCCAGACGATCGACCACGCCATCGAGTACATCCGCCGGAGCTACGTGGACCCCAGCCAGGGGAACTTTCGCGATCGAAACGGGTTCTGGTATCAGACCTACGAGCACTCGCGTTATCGTCCCTCGCGGACGAGTTTCGCGCTTACGGCCGCGGGCGTGACCGCGCTCTATGGGGCCGGGATCTATGACGGGCGCGAGATCCGCGGCGGGTTGGAATACCTCTTCAACCGGCGCAACCGCCCCTCCCGAGTCAAGCTCAAGAACAGCTTCGACTACTTCTACGGCCACTACTACGCGGTCCAGGCCTTCTTCCAGGCCGGCGACGGCGGCGCGCGCCCCTACTGGTCGCGCTGGTATCCCTACATTCGCGATGAACTCGTCGGTGGCCAGTGGCCCGACGGGCGCTGGCAGGACTACGTCGGTCCGATCTACGCCACCTCCATGGCGACGGTCATTCTCCAGATTCCATATCGCTACCTCCCGATCTTCGAGCGCTAGAGCCTGTGTCGACTGCAGCCCCTCCCCGTAATCCTGTTGGATCTGCCCTCGGGCGCTCTCGTGCCCTGCCGGACGCGATCAGCTCCCAGCTCTCCGCCGCCAAGCGGAAGCTGTTCTTGGTGGACCTTGGCCTGAGCGTCGCTCGGGCTCTCCTCGTCCTCTCGACGGCAGCCGCAGGAGTGTTCCTCCTCGACGTCGTGCTCGAGCCGCCGCTGGCCGTGGTTCAGCTCTTCGCGCTCTTCGTGGTCATGCTGGCGACAGGCGTCGCCCTCTACTTCCTGAGCCGTCCCTTCCGCCGCGCCCTCGACGACGACACGATCTCGCTCCTCCTGGAGGCTGAGTTCCCCGAGCTCGAGGGGAGCCTGATCAGCTCAGTGCAGCTCCTGCGAGCGGCCGACGATCACACCAGCGCGGCCATGGTCAACCGGACCGTGACTGCAGCCTCGGCCCACGTCCGTGACCTGGACCTCGGGCGGATCGTGCGTCTTGGCTATCTGATCCCGCTCTGGGTTTTGCTCCTGGTGTTCCTGGGCGGCAGCGGGGCCATGGCTTCGAACGAGACGGTTCAGGACTACGCCAAGATATTCGCTCAGCGTGTCGTCAGTGGACGAGACCTGGGCTACCCGAAGCTGGTCGCGTTCCGAGTCGTCAAGCTCGACCCCCTGACCCTCGGGGCCTCCGACGAGGATCTGCCGAAGGTGACTCGGATCGCCAAGGGCGAGGAGTTCGACCTGCGCGTCAAGGTCACCAAGGGCGAGAGCCTCCTCGAGGAGCTGACGGTCGTGACCGAGCTCCCCAATGGCGAGGTCGAGGTTCGCGAGTTGCGCCAGACCAACGACGGGCTCGGATTCGCGAAGCTCTACCAGAACGTGACCGCGCCCTTCCGCTTTCGGGTGGTCGCCCCGGGCCACGGCGTCCGCTCAGAGGTCTACTCGGTCGAGGTCGTGCAGCGGCCCCGGATCGAGCGCTATGAATTCGTGCTTCGCTACCCGGCCTACGTCGGGCGCGCTCCCGAGGCTCTCAGCGTGACTTCGCTCAAGGTGCCTGCCGGGACCGTGATCAAGTACATGGCCGTCGCCAACAAGCCCCTCGTGCGCGCCGACCTCCTCGTCGACCAGGCGCGCAAGAAGCGCTCGCGTCCCGGGGCCAAGCCGGGGCAGCCTGGGGGCGAGGGCGCTAAGGCTGGCAGCCAGAAGACTGGCAGCCAGAAGACTGGGCTCTACGAGCCCGCGCCGGAGTTCTTGGGCAAGGTCCCCGAGGCCGAGCTCAAGGCCGCGACGCTCGGGCCCGACGGCGAACTCGTCGCGATCGACGAGGGCCAATGGTCCGAGTTGAGTCGGACCTTCGGGGCCTTCGGGGTCAACCGCAAGGACGACGGGAAGCGCGTCCTAGTCGGCATGATCGACGCTAAGACGGACATGAACTTCCGCTTCGACCTCCTCTCGGAGGAGGGTCAAGTCACCGGCGACCAGCCCGTGAAGTTCTCGATTCAGGTCGTGCCCGACAAGCGCCCCGTGGTCTCGATCCCCGTCCCCGGGGGAATGCGCACCGTGACGCCGCAGGCCAAGGTGGACCTTCAGATCGACGCTCGCGACGACTACGGTCTCAAGTCGGTCGAGCTTCGGCTGCGTGTCGTCCGCGGACAGAACGTTGAGCCTTGGAAGAAGATCGAGCTGCCCTTCGACGAGGACAGCGACCGCGAGGCCAAGCTGCCTTTCGCGCTCGCGCTGACCGACTACCGAGTCGCCTCGGGTGACCGGGTGGAATACATGGCCGTCGCCTTCGATCACAACACCGAGGCCAACCGCCCGCCCGGGAGCTCCCGTCGCTACGTGCTCCAGATCGGGGCCCCTGAGGACCTGGAGCGGATGTTCCAGGACCGGCTGGCCGCGCTCAAGGAGCGCCTGGTGTCGGCGGGGCGCGACCAGGAAGAGGCGCGCAAGAACAGCGCGGCCTTCTCGCGCGAGCTGGGGCCGAAGTCGGTCTTGAGCGAGGACGACAAGCGAAAGGTCAAGCGCCTCGAATACGAGCAGCGTCGCGTCACGACCCGCCTCCGCGACGTCAACAAGGCCCTGACGGAGCTGACCGAGGAGCGTAAGGCGAACCGGCTGACCGAGAAGGGCGCCATGAGCATGCTCGACGACCTCCGCAAGGGCGTCTCGAAGCTGTCCAAGGAAGACTCGCCCCAGATCGAGCGTCGCCTGGCTGACGCCCGGAAGGCAGGCGAGCTCGACTCGAAGACGAAGGCCGCCATGCGGCAGGTCCCCGATCTCCAGCAGAACTTGGCCGACGATCTCCGTCGCCTCGCGACGCGGATCGACAAGTGGGGCGACTACACCGAAGTGATTCAAGAGCTTCGGGACTTGCTCAAGGGCGAGGACAAGGTGATCGACGGCGCGGAGCGCGCGGCGGCGGAGCGAAACCGATGAGGACCTACGGGTTCGGAACCGATCGCGTCATAGAGACGGCGGCCGGGGAGGCAGTATGAAGAGCAAGGGATTGAGCCTGAGAACCCGCTTGGTGTGGGGAGCAGCCCTCGCAGGCGCGAGCTTCGGAGCCGCGGCGCCGATCGTGTTCGCGCAAGACGCGAAGACCGAGAAGGGGCCAGCCCCCAAGCCGGATCAGCTCGCAGACGAGCAGCGCAACCTCCTGGGGGCGCTCGAGCGCCTCGACGAGAAGATGGCGCAGCTGAGCGAGAAGCTCAAGACGCGTCAGCCCGAGCAGGCGGCCAAGCTCGAGGCGGCCTATCAGGCCGTTCGCCAGCGCTTGATCAAGGAGGACATGCGCCAGGTCATCACCGAGTTCGAAGGTGAGAACTTGATCCCGGCTCGCCAGAAGGCTCAGGAGGTCAAGGAAGACCTGATCGAGCTCCTCTCGATCCTCGACGAGGCGCGCAAGAAGAGCGTCGAGAACCTCGACGCCAAGATCGAGAACCTGAAAGAGGCGATCAAGGACGTCAAGCAGCTCGAGGACAAGCAGCGCGACCTGAAGGAGGAGACCCAGCGCGGCGAGAAGCAGGCCAAGCAGCTGGCCTCGGTCAAGGAGGCTCAAGAGGCGATCAAGGATCTCAAGGAGAAGCAGGAGAAGCTCGAGAAGGGCAAGGTCGACACTAAGGGACAAAAGGCCTTCGCGCAGCGAGTCAACGAGGCCGCCAAGCAGCTCAGCAAGCTCGAGAAGAAGCAGCAGGAGGCGCGCGAGGGCGCAGAGGCTGGCGGCGATCTCCAGTCCTTGGAGAAGGCGGGCGAGGCTCTTGACGAGCTGATCCGCAAGCAAGACCAGGTCGGGCGAGGTGCCGAGGGCCTGCGCGAGCGCTTGCAAGGCAAGCAGGGCGAGCAGGGCGAGCAAGGCAAGCAGGGCGAGCAGGGCGAGCAAGGCAAGCAAGGCAAGCAGGGCGAGCAAGGCAAGCAGGGCGAGCAAGGCAAGCAGGGCGAGCAGGGCGAGCAAGGCAAGCAAGGCAAGCAGGGCGAGCAGGGCGAG
>Ga0316204_10006260_pt1 | contig 18468 bp, 20 predicted proteins | sample 6monrhotite_MG_2_FD_205661 | JGI IMG/M metagenome (GOLD analysis project Ga0316204, IMG submission 205661) | Microbial mat bacterial communities from mineral coupon in-situ incubated in ocean water Damariscotta River, Maine, United States -... | ecosystem: Environmental > Aquatic > Marine >... | reverse complement strand
GAGCCGGAGCTGTCGATCACAAGACAATCGTGTTTGGGAATGATACCCACAAACAAAGCCTGATTAACGGAGACGACGACATGAAGATGAACCCTTTGGGCCGCACCGGCATCAATATTAGCCATCTATGTTTGGGCACGATGACCTACAGCACGCAAACCCCGCAGGCGGACGCGTTTTTGCAGATGGACACGGCGCTGGATCACGGCGTGAACGTCTTTGATACGGCCGAAATGTATCCGGTCAATCCAAACCGTGCAGACACCACCGGCAACACCGAACGGGTCATTGGGAACTGGATCAAAACCTCGGGTCGCCGACATGAGGTTGTGTTGGCGACGAAGCATTCGGGCGAAGGGTTTTTAGGTGCGCGCAATGGCGCCCCGATCACGGCCGCCACAATCCCCTTGGTTGTTGAGGAAAATCTGGCACGGCTTCAGACAGACTACATTGATCTCTACCAATTTCATTGGCCCAATCGGGGGTCATACATGTTTCGCAAGAACTGGACCTACGATCCCACGTCGCAAAACCGTGAGGAAACGCTTGAAAACATGGGCGACTGTCTTGAAGCACTGCAAAAGCTGGTGGATCAGGGCAAAATTCGCGCGTTTGGGCTGTCGAATGAAAGCGCGTGGGGGGCTGCGCAGTGGTTGCGGATATCTGAGGATCGCGGATTGCCAAGGGTGGCGTCGATCCAGAATGAGTATTCGTTGCTTTGCCGTCTTTACGATACCGATCTGGCTGAGCTTGGTCACAACGAAGACGTTGGTTTGTTGGCCTTTTCGCCACTGGCGACGGGTTTTTTGACTGGGAAGTATCAGGATGATGTCAAGCCCGAAGGGTCTCGGATGACATATGGCGACGGCATGGGGGGGCGTAATACGCCGCGCGTTCGACCGGCCGCTGCTGCCTATTTGGACATCGCACGCCGTCATGGTCTTGATCCGGTCCATATGGCGCTGGCGTTTTGCACCATGAGGCCTTTCGTTGCGTCGGCGATTTTTGGGGCCACCACGCAGGATCAGTTGGAACGGGTATTAAGCGGGTGTGAGGTGGTTTTGTCTGATGAGGTTCTCGGCGAAATTGATACAGCGCATCGTGCCCATCCGATGCCATTTTGAATTGCGCCGCGCTTGACGCGTCGCGGGGTTGGGGGCGCTGCCCCCTCTGGCCATCGGCCATTCACCCCCGGGGATATTTTATGTCAAAAGATGGGTTTAGAGCAGTGTTTTATGGCAAGGCGCGACGGAGATTCCGGACGGATTGGCCAAAAGCGGCCTTGAAGGCGCGGGCGAAGGCGGCTTGGGATGAAAAACCTGTGGCGAGCGCGATTTCCTGCACGCGGGCGGTTGTGTCTGTTGCAAGACGTTGGGCCTCGGACAGGCGCAGGCTGAGGAAGTAGGATTTTGGCGTTGTTCCCAAGGTCTTTTGGAAGCGAAGTTCCAGACTTCTCGGGGATAATGCGAGCAGATGTGCAAGGTGGGCGATGCTGGGCGGGTCTTCGATATTTTCCGACATCAGGGTTAGGGCCTTTGCGATTTCGGGATGCTTCTTGGCGAGCGCACTGACGGGAAGCTGGGTTTGCGGAATTTCGCCGTCGTTGACGGGGTCGTAGATGAACGCGCTGGCGACACGGTCAGCCAGCGGCTTTCCATGCCGGCGTGCGATCAGCGCGAGCATCATATCAAGGCAGGGCGCCGCGCCGCCCGTTGTCAGACGGTTGCGATCAATGACAAAACGCGATCGGCGGGTGTCAACGGCGGGGAAGGTGGTCGCGAAAGCCTCGTAATCCTCCCAATGGGGGGTGGCGGCGTAGCCGTCGAGGAGGCCTGCGTGGGCGAGGGGCCATGCGCCTCCGTCGACGGCGGCGATGCCTTGGGCGCGGTGGGCGTGGGTGCGCAGGTGGGTGATGAGACGGGGCGAGATTTGCGGCTGGACGTTGAAGCTGGCGACCGAAATCAGCAAGTCAGCGGGGGCGCTGTTGAACAGGGCCGGGGCGTTGATGGTGATGCCCGCTGTTAGCTTGGCAAGCGCGCCAGCGGGCGTGGCGAATTTCCAATCAAACAGCTTTTTACCTGCCCGTCTGTTGGCGGCGCGCAGGGGATCGACCACCGAGGACAGCGACAGCGCATTGGTTTCGTCAAAGACGAGGATCAGCACCGAAAGCAGGCTTCCTTGCGGGTTGAAGATAAGATTTTCGCTATTCATCAAGTATAGTTCGTAAAAGATCAAGAATTGGAAATCAATTCCAACATTCTGACAGGGAACCTGAAGGAGAATTCGATGCCCCTGCAAATGAACCGAGATGTTTTTATCACTTGTGCTGTGACTGGATCGGGGGGCACGCAAGATCGTAGCCCCAAGGTGCCGCGATCACCCAAGCAGATTGCAGACAGTGCGATAGCTGCTGCCAAGGCCGGAGCCGCGATTGTGCATTGCCATGTGCGTGACCCTGAAACGGGCGCGCCCTCGCGTAAGCTAGAATACTACCGCGAGGTGACGGATCGTATTCGCGATGCAGACGTGGATGTTGTACTGAACCTGACGGCCGGCATGGGGGGAGACATCATATTCGGGGGGGCAAAAAGCCCGTTACCGATGGTTGAGGGCACGGACATGATTGGCGCGGAAGAACGTGTAGCGCATGTGTTGGAATGCCAGCCCGAGATTTGCACGCTCGATTGCGGAACGATGAATTTCGCTGAGGCGGATTATGTGATGACCAATACGCCGGGCATGTTGCAGGCCATGGGGCGGATGATGACTGAGTCCGGTGTGAAGCCCGAGGTTGAGGCGTTTGACACAGGCCATCTCTGGTATGCCAAGCAGTTGGTAGCGGACGGGGTTTTGGAGCCGGATGTGCTGGTGCAGTTGTGTATGGGGGTGCCTTGGGGCGCGCCGGATGATCTCAATACTTTTATGGCGATGGTGAATAACGTGCCGGATAACTGGACGTTTTCGGCGTTTTCGCTGGGGCGCAATCAGATGGCTTATGCGGCGGCGGCTGTTTTGGCCGGTGGGAACGTGCGTGTTGGATTGGAAGATAACCTGTGGCTCGATAAGGGTGTATTAGCTGAGAATTATCAGTTGGTTGAGCGGGCGCGCGGCGTGATCGAAGGCATGGGTGCGCGTGTGATTGGCGCGGCTGACGTGCGCAAGAAACTTGGCCTTGAGAAACGGGCACCAAGATGAGGAAACGCGTTTTAGTCACTGGGGGTGCGTCTGGGATCGGGCGGGCCATAGTTGAGTATTTTTGCAAAGATAAAGCCCAAGTTGCGATTTGTGATGCGGATTCAGCGGCTGTGGCCGCGTTTCAGGTGGATTTTCCAGACGCAATTGCCGAGGTTTGCGATGTGCGCGATGAGACGCAGATGGATGCGTTCTTCGCGCGGGTTGAGGACGCTTGGGGGGGTGTCGACGTTGTTTGCGCCAATGCTGGAACGGGCGGTCCTGCGGGGCGGATCGAAGATCTCGACTTTCAGGCGTGGCAGGATTGTGTGGGCGTGAACCTCTTTGGCGCATTTTTAACCTGTCGCTGGGCTGCGCGGGTGATGAAGGCGCAAGGGTCGGGGGTGATTTCGATCACGACATCGACGTCGGGGTTTCATGGGGTGCCGTTTCGCACACCTTATGTGGCGGCGAAATGGGGTCTTGTCGGGTTGATGAAAGCGCTGGCGATGGAATTGGGGCCGTTTGGCGTGCGGGTCAACGCTGTTGCTCCGGGGGCTGTTGAGGGGACGCGCATGGAGCGGGTCTTGGAAATGGAAGCCGCCGCCGTTGGGCGTGACATTGAAGAGGTGCGTGCGCTTTATGCGGAAGGCACATCTTTGCGGACGTGGGTGACGGCTGAGGATATCGCGCAGATGGTCGGATTTTTGGCCTCGAGCGCGGCGAGTAAAGTGACGGGGCAGTTGATGGCCGTCGATGGATATACAGAGAGAATGACGTGATGGGTAAGATTGCAGCAATCATTGGCGGCGGTGTAATTGGTGGCGGTTGGGCCGCGCGGTTCTTGCTAAATGGTTGGGATGTCAGGGTTTTTGACCCTGATCCCGAGGCCGATCGAAAAATTGGCGAGGTGTTGACGAATGCGCGTAGAGCCTTGCCTGGCCTTGGGGATGTGGCCTTGCCAGCTGAGGGGGCGTTGACGTTTCACACAGAATTGGCCGACGCTGTTGATGGTGCTGTTTGGGTGCAGGAAAGCGTGCCTGAGCGGTTGGACTTGAAGCAAAAAGTCTATGGCGCTTTGATGGACTGCGTGGATGCGGGGGCCGTGATTGGGTCTTCGACCAGCGGGTTTAAACCGTCAGAATTGCAGGGGGATTTGGCGCGGGCAGGGCAGCTTGTGGTCACACATCCGTTTAATCCGGTTTATTTGTTGCCAGTTATCGAATTGGTAACGACCCCTGTGAATAGTGCGGAGGTGATCGCAACAGCGAAAGAGGTGTTGACCAGCATCGGCATGTATCCGGTGCATATTAAGAAAGAAATAGACGCCCATGTGGCGGATCGTTTGCTTGAGGCCGTTTGGCGCGAGGCGCTTTGGCTTGTGAAGGATGAAATCGCCTCAACCGAGGAAATAGACAACATCATGCGCTATGGTTTTGGTTTGCGTTGGGCGCAGATGGGCCTGTTTGAGACCTATCGCGTGGCAGGCGGCGAGGCTGGAATGAAGCATTTCATGGCGCAGTTTGGACCGTGTCTAAAGTGGCCGTGGACCAAATTGATGGATGTGCCTGACTTAACGGATGAGTTGGTGGATTTGATTGCAGGTCAGTCGGACGCGCAGTCGGGTGATCGCACAATTCGCGAGCTTGAGCGCGAGCGGGATGACAATTTGGTTGGGATCATGCGGTCGTTGAAATGGAACGGAAATGCGGCTGGGGCTTTGATTTCAAACGGCGATTTGGCGCGACTGGCGACGTCGGGGATCGTAACGCGAGCGGACGAAATCGCTGATCCGAGCCAGCCGATTATGACGATCACGCGGGCGGTGCCGCTGGATTGGATCGATTACAACGGGCATATGACGGAAAGCCGGTATCTCGATTGTTTTGCGATGGCGACAGATCGATTGATGGAGATTGTGGGGTGCACGCCAGACTATATTGCCACCGGCGGAAGTTACTTTACCGCCGAAACCCATCTGCGCCATTTGGATGAGGCTAAAGCAGGCGCGCCGATCCAAGTGCATACGCGTGTCATCAGCGGCCAAGGCAAGAAGATGCATTTGTGGCATGAGATGACATCGAATGGAACGCTTTTGGCGACGGCCGAGGCGATGCTGATCCACGTTTCACTTGAGACACGACGCGCGTCGGTGCCGAGCGATGAGATCGCAGCAAATCTGGATCGGCTTGAGAAAGCACAGGCCGCTTTGCCAAGCCCGGTCGGAATTGGAAAAGCGATTGGCGTGCGGTAGGTTGAGGCGGGCAACTATCGCGCCCACATGCGAAGATCAGACCGTTTCAGGGGGTATTCATCTTTGAAGATCGGTTCTCATCTGCTCCAAAAGTTTCGGCAAATCCCTTGCCGGTACTTCGGCGTTTCTAACGAGGGTGTCGAAATGCGCCGTGATGGCATCGACACGTGTGTGATCGCGGAAGGCTAGGTAATTTTGGCCGAGGTAAATAACGGCCAAAAGCGGGCCGAATATAGTGACGGGCGCGGAATAAAGACGATGGGCGTCGAAGAGACACAGCCTCAGCGATGGGTAGTGTTCGGTCGCGAGGTTTATGAGGCGTTCAATCTGTTCAAGACGGATCGCGAGGGGCAGGCCGGCATAGTACCCCTCGGCACGGACGAAAGATTGCAGGTCGTGTAGTGGCACAGCGATTTCATAGTCCGAGCGGGAGCGGCGCATCAATTCAAGGCGGCTTTCGGAATCCTTGATGGCCTGCGTCGTCGATCGACCCAGCGATGGCGCGTATTCCCATTCGAGCATTGCACTTGTTTTCAACATATCCGGTAGACCCGCCGGGACGTGGCGGATTTTATAGCCAGCGGCTTCTTGATGCCACTGAAAGATTTGTTCGTCGATCAATGCGCGCGAGGCTTCTGTCATGCTCATTGACGCGGCCAATAGGTCAGCGGCGCTTTCCTTTTTGTCGGTGATTCCAAGCAACCAATCAGCGGACACGCCTAACACGCTGGCACATTGGGCGATGAGGTGGGCGTTGGGCAAGCGTGGGCCGTCAGATTTGATCAATTGCGAAATTGTTGAGCGGTCGACGCCCGCCTCTCGGGATAGGTGGCTTTGATTGCTTCCGGCATCTTTCATCGCCTGCTGTAATCGTTCCCGGAACAGCTCTGCGCGATATGATTTTGTGACTAAATTCTGCATTGGTGACATATACCATCATTTGCGGCATTTTGTTAATCCCTATCGGAATGTTGCGATGGCCTGATCTCACGTAAGCGTGACGGTGAGTATCAGGAGTGATAAATGGAAACCCGCAAACGATCCCTTGTGAAGGCCCTCGTCTGGAACGCTGTTGGATTGGCCGTCATGGCGCTAGTCGGGTACTTGATGACAGGTTCGCTTAGCACCGGCGGCATAATCGCTGTAATAAACGCAGCCTTGGGATTCAGCACCTATCTGATTTACGAGCGTGTTTGGGCCCGTATTTCATGGGGGCGGCATGTTTAGACCCGACCGGATTGAATGGCCGACCCTTGTATTGCTGCTTGGAACATATGTGATTTGGGCCGTGGCCACGGTCTGGGTCGCACACTGGTTTCTGCCGGCTGGCATGGTGATTGTGGCCGTTGCAGGGGCGCAACATTCATCGTTGCAGCACGAGGTTTTGCATGGTCATCCGACCCCTTGGAAGACGGTAAATGAAGGGTTGGTTTTTCCAGCTTTGACGATCGCCATTCCCTATATCCGGTTTCGCGACAGTCATCTGCTTCACCATCAAGATTCGACGTTGACTGACCCTTATGAGGACCCTGAATCGAACTTTCATGACCCCAAAGAATGGTCGAAACTGTCACAGAGTTGCCAATTTTTACTGTTTATAAACAACACCCTAGCGGGAAGAATGTTGATCGGGCCGATCGTTGCACAGATCACGTTCATGCAAAGCGATTGGCGTGCAATTCGCGCGGGTCAGCGCGACGTTTTGCGGGGATGGGTTTGGCATTTACCCGCAGTTGTTTGCGTCGGTTTGTGGATATTTTTTGTCTCAGCAATGCCGCTCTGGGCCTTTTTGATATCGGCCTATGCGTCGCTTTCGATCCTCAAAATACGGACCTATCTTGAACATCAGGCACACGAGGACTCAAGGGGTCGAACCGTCGTGATTGAGGATCGGGGTTTGTTGTCCTTGCTATTCCTGAACAACAATTTTCACGTCGTGCATCATTTGCATCCGGGAATGGCGTGGTATCGTCTGCCGATGTGCTATTTTGATGATCCTCAGGCCTATCTTGATCACAACGACGGGTATCGGTTTAAAAACTATGCCGAGGTTTTGGGGAAGTTTTTGTTCAAGGCTAAGGATCCGGTGCCCCACCCGCTCTGGTCTACGGACTAAATTCGGGGCATTGAGACGGGATGGAACTTTGGATCCCCATCGCAATTGCCGCCGCCGCGTTTCAAAACGTGCGCTTCATGCTGCAAAAAGTCCTCAGCACGGGCAATTTGACCGCCACGGGGGCCACGTTTTCGCGGTTTGTCTATTCGGCCCCGTTGGTTTGGGTTCTGGTTTGGGCGTATTCAAAATATAGCGGCATCGGGGTTCCCGATTTGCCCATCCGGTTTTGGATTTTCGCGCTTTGTGGCGGCCTCGCGCAGGTTTTGGCGACGATTTTCGTCGTCGCGCTGTTTAAGCATCGCAATTTTGCTGTTGGGATCACGCTCAAGAAAACCGAGACGGTTCAGTCCGTGCTTGTGGGCTTTGTCATCCTTGGCGATCAGGTTTCGTGGGCCGGTTTTGGCGCAATCCTCATCGGCTTGGTGGGCGTTTTGCTTCTTGTTGACACGCCGCAATCAGAGGCCTCGTTTTCGAAGCGGATATTCAACAGGGCCGCGGGCTTGGGTCTTGGGGCAGGGGTGCTGTTCGCCTTTTCCGCCGTTGGATATCGCGGGGCCAGTCATGCCTTGGCGCTGGATGATACGTTCCTGAGGGCGGCTATTACCTTGGCTTGTGTGACCACGTCTCAGGCGGTTGGGATGGCCGTTTGGATGCGATTTCGCGACGTCGGGCAGATCACGAAGGTTCTACGGATTTGGAGGACGGCAGTCCTCGTAGGTGTCACGTCGATGGCCGGATCGCTGTGCTGGTTCATTGCGTTCACGCTTGAAAACGCAGCCTATGTTAAAGCCGTTGGTCAGATCGAGTTGGTGTTTTCGTTTCTTGCGTCGGTGTTTTTCTTCAAGGAAAAAGTGGTTGGGCGCGAAATTGCCGGCATTTTGATCCTGTCGGCGGCGATCGGTATTCTTATCGTCGTCAAATAAGGGCGCTGGGTTTAGCGGCCAGTTCCCCGAAGGCGTAAAAACAAACTATCTTCGTCGTCATTGCGAAAGAAGGGCACCGATTTAGGCGGGGCGTCCTGAGTGATTGTTGACGCGACCTCGGCCAGAACGACTTCGGTTATGAATGGCAGATCGAATGAACGCGCTTTAGATAACGGTATCCATTGAAGGTGCGAAAGCTCGTCGCAGGCACCGGAGAAATCGTCTTTGTCGTTTTGGATGTGCGCGGCGTCTGCAAGGAAAAAGCGGGCGTCAAACCGTCTCGGCCTACCGGGCGGGGTGATGGCGCGAAACACGAATTGAAGGGTGCGGCCAGATGGCAAAAAACCTTGATCCGCATAGGACTGCCAGTCTTGCGGGGCAGCGTTGGGCCAAGTGCCGGTTTCCCCAAGGATCAATCCGGTTTCTTCCCACAGTTCACGGATCGCGGCGGCCACAAGTCCGGTTCTGTGATCAGAGACGCTGTCCTCGATCAAGCGGTCATAGCAGGGCGACGGGATAGGTGACGCCAAAGGCACGTCTGCATCCGCAAGATCCATCGCGCCGCCGGGGAAGACGAACTTGTTGGGCATAAAGGCAGCCTTGGATCCGCGTTGCCCCATCAAGACACTGGGGTTTTCGTGGCGATCCCGCACGATAATGATCGTTGATGCATCCCGAATGGCGGTTTTGTCCAAGGCTTCACCTCATAATGTCTGCGTGTTTAGAAACCGTGCATATGCCGAGACCATTGGATCGAGACAACCACGCCTTTCAGTCTTGGCAGAAGGTATAGAGACAAAGCCACACAGCCAACAGACAATACCGAAAACATGACAAGCGGCTCCGGTCTAAAGGTGACGAAGACGAAATGCATCAGCGGGGCAAGGATGTGGCCCACGATCAGGATCGTCAGATAGGCTGGCCCGTCATCCGCGCGGTGGTGGTGCAATTCTTGTTTGCAGACCTGACATTCGTCACGCACCTTTAGATATCCCTTAAACATCGGACCCGATCCGCAGTTTGGACACGTCCGACGCCATCCTCGTTTTACGGCCGGTCGCATGGGACGGTCATCTTCAAAGCTGACTGTGGCAGAATTTATGGTTTCGATCGAAGGATCGGCTTGGGAATGGTCCATAGGCATTGGGGGCTCGCACTTATTACTGAGCCCAAATTGGGGCGGAAACACCTGATTTGTAAGGGCACTTAGTGTCCTTGCGTCGCGATGTCGCAAAATATTTTGATTTCGTGCGACGGAAACCTTGGGCTGGCGCGTTTGTCCTTATGAACACGGCAGGAAACGCTGGTTCTAAAGAAACCGAGTTATTAAGGCAAAAGGAAACCTGACAATGAACAAGCACCTAAAAATCGGCGCACTCGCACTTCTCATGGCCTCAGTTGGCGTTGTAGGCACAGCTAGCGCATTTGGCGCACCCCGCGGCGGCGAAAACGCCCCAACCTTCGAAGAACTTGATACGAATGCAGACGGCATCGTAAGCCTTGAAGAACTGGAAGCCCAAAGCGAAGCGCATTTTGCTAATCTTGATTCAGACGGCGACGGCGTCATTTCAGCCGACGAAATGTCAGCAATGATTGAAGCCAATCTGTCTGGCCGCGCAGCCCGCGGAGTTGAGCGTATGATTGAGCGCTTTGACGACAACGGTGACGGCGTTCTTAGCGAAGACGAGCTTCCACAGCGTAACCACTCTCGTATGCTTGAAAACGTAGACGCAGACGAAGACGGCGCGATTTCTGCCGAAGAATTTGAAGCGGCAAAAGAGAAACGCGGCGAACGCGGAGATCACGGCGGCAAACGTGGCGGCGGTGCCAAAGGCGGCCGCGGCTAACCAGCCGAACGTCGATCGGCAGGGACGCCCCCCGCCCCTGCCGATTGCGACTAGGATGTTGGACTGATACTGCACGGGAATGGTAATGCCCTTTGATATGTACGCAGATGCACCGGACGAAGCATTGTTGGCCCTTTATGCCAACGGTGATCGCGACGCCGCGCGTTTGTTGATGCACAGGCTTACCCCGCGGATATTTCGTCAGGCTTATCGCATGTTGCGCGACAAGGCCGAAGCCGAAGATGTGACGCAGGAAGCCATGTTGAAGTTGTGGAAGATTGCCCCTGATTGGCGGCAAGACGAAGCAAAAGTTACGACGTGGCTGTATCGGATTGTCGCAAATCTTTGCACGGATCGGCTTAGGAAGCGGCGGCCAAATGATAGTTTGGATCAAGTTGCAGAACCCGAAGACGGGTCGGACAGCGCCGATGAGAAGATGCAGAAAAAATCACGGTCGGATGCGTTGAACAACGCGTTGGATCAATTGCCGGAACGGCAGAAACAAGCCGTTGTATTGCGCCATTTGGATGAACTTTCAAACCCCGAGATCGCGACAATCATGGACGTGGGCGTCGGGGCCGTTGAAAATTTGATTGCACGCGGCAAGCGCGCTCTTGCCAGCGTTTTGGCAAAACGAAAAGATGAACTGGGGTACAGCGATGACTGACGACAGTGAAAATATGAGCGACCTTGACGCCTTTTTCCAGGCTGGCCGCCAAGAAGCGCCAGACCCGTCTGCAGCGTTGATGAGCCGGATTATGGGCGACATCGACATGGTTGCCGACGAGCGCGAGGCCCCTGTGCCTCAGACCCCGAAGAAGCGGCTTTTCGCGCGGCTTTTGGAAGGTTTGGGCGGATGGCCGGCGGTGTCTGGCATGGCGACCGCTGGTATCGTTGACATTGTCGTTGGTGTTAGCCCACCCGACGCGATTTCAGAATTTACCTCGGCCTATGTTAACGGCACGACCGATCTCTATCTGGTTGACCAGTATGACAGCTTCGGGTTCGAGTCTTTTGAAGGATAAGAAAATGAGTGACGTAGAAAAAACACCGTCAAAAGGCATCCGCTGGGGCAAGGTCGCTTTGGTCGCCTCGCTTTCGGTGAACGTTTTGATCGCGGGTTTGGCCATCGGGACGTTTGCGAATGTCAAAAAGGGAAACAATTTTGTGCGCACAGGCGAAGCGTCCGGTGCCTATACATTTGCCCTTAGTCCCAAAGATCGCCGTGAGATCGGCAAGAACATGATGTCTCATTTTAAAGAGATGGGGCGGGATCGCGATGCGCTGCAAGCTGAATACCAACGCATGATAACGGTCGTGACGGCCGAGCCGTTCGATCGTGACGCAGCGCAGGACGTGCTGGGAAATCAGGCTGAATTTGCGAACGCTCGGCGTGTGGCTGCAGAAGGGTTACTGTTGGATCAGCTCGAAAGCATGACGGTTGAGGAACGACTGAGGTTCGCCGAGCGCTTACAGGAAGGCGTGAAACGTCGCCCGCGTCCGCCGCGGCCCAAGGGTTAATGGCATTTCGATCCAATTGATGACTATATGACGATAGCGGTGCCCGAGGGCGTCGTTTTGTCAGTGCCCTTTTCGCATGCTTTGTGTTTTCTAAGGTCTGATAGACACATCGAAAACGGGACGTGATCCATGACAATATCGCAGGAAAATGCCGAAGCCATCGCCTTGAAAGCGCTTGCCTTTCTTGTGGCGGATGAAGATTTACTGCCAGTGTTTTTGGGCAGCTCCGGCGCGACTGCCGATGATCTGCGCACAGGGGCGGCGGATCCGGCGTTCTTGGGATCGGTGCTTGATTTTCTTATGATGGACGATCAATGGGTCATTCGGTTTTGTGACGGTCACAATGTTGCTTATGATCAGGTTTATCCGGCACGAATTTCGTTGCCAGGGGGCGAACAGATGAATTGGACGTGAAGGACAAAAGCATGCGCAGGATTGATGGAATCGTTTTTGACAAAGACGGCACTTTGTTTGACTTTGAAGCCACTTGGACCCCTTGGGCCTCGGACGTTTTGCTGCAACTATGCGACGGTGATCGCGAAAAGGCGACTATCCTTGGTCAGGCCGTTGGGTTTGACCTTGCGACAAAGACGTTCGCGCCAACCAGCGTTGTCATTGCAGGAACGCCAGAAGACATCGTGGCTGAATTTGTCCACCTTTTGCCCGGCTCACGCCATGCCAACATTGTGCGCATTCTGAACGCAACAGCCGAGGTCGCGCCTATGGCCGAGGCCGTTCCTTTGGCACCGTTCTTAGATCTACTGGCAGCCAATGGGCTAAAGCTGGGCGTCGCCACCAATGACGCCGAAGCCCCTGCGCGGGCCCATCTATCTGCGGTTGGCGTCCTTGAGAAATTCGATTTCGTTGCTGGAAGCGATTCAGGCTACGGCGGCAAGCCCGCTGCGGGGCAGCTGCGTGGGTTTTGCACCGAGACAGGCGTGCAGCCTGCGCATGCTGCAATGGTCGGGGACAGTCTACATGATCTCAAGGCTGCGGGCGCTGCGGGCTTTCTGCGCATCGGCGTTCTTACTGGCTTGGCCTCGCGCCAAGATCTAGACCCCTTTGCGGATGTCGTTTTGGATCACATCGGCCAAATCCCCGACTGGCTTGGGCTTAAAAACGGCTAAAGCGGCGCTCATTCGAGAAATGCGACAAGATACGTCGTTATCCGCAAACTTGCGCGGATGGTTCTCCGGTCTGTTGGGGTGAACATCAGGGCGGAGAATGACAATGGCTGAACGATCCAAACAACGCAGACGTAGCGGCGGACGATCAGGCAATGCCCACAGACGAGGCGGCGCGGCGATCGCCCAGATGCCGTGGCAAATTCCGATCAACAATGACCGCCCAACCGAGCCGCTAACGGACGAAGGCGTTGAGGCCATCCACAACGGCGCTATGCAAATCCTCGAAGAGATCGGCATCGAAATCCTCAATGACGAAGCGCTTGAGATTTTCCGAGAAACGGGCGCGACTATCAACGGCCAAAACGTTCGGGTCGGACGTGAATTCATCATGGAAATGCTGGAAAGAGCGCCCTCAGAATGGACGATGACGCCTAGGAACCCAGAACGCGCCCTTCCGGTCGGCGGCAAGGCCATTCTGTTTGGCAACGTCAGTTCGCCCCCCAGCTTCTGGTCAATGGACTCAAATGGTAAACAAACCGGCACCCGCGAGATGTGTGCGAACTTTATCAAGCTAAGTCAGTACTTTAACTGCATCCACTTCATCGGCGGTTATCCGGTCGAGCCGCAAGACATCCACGCCTCAATCCGTCATTTGGACGTGCTTTACGACAAGCTGACGTTGTCGGACAAAGTCGTGCATACCTACAGTCTCGGCAAGGAGCGGGTCGAAGACGTGATGGAGATGGTGCGCATTGCGGGCGGTCACACCCACGAAGAATTCGACGCTGGCCCGAAGATGTATACGAACATCAACTCGACGTCTCCTTTGAAGCATGATGAGCCTATGCTGGACGGTTGGATGCGGTTGGCACGACGCAATCAGGGTTTGGTCGTGACCCCGTTTACGCTGGCCGGGGCGATGGCCCCGGTGACCATGGCGGGCGCGGTTGCCCAATCCATCGCAGAAGGCCTGATCGCCGTGGCGTTGGCCCAGTGGATACGTCCGGGGGCGGCCTGTGCTATCGGAACGTTTACGTCGAATGTTGATATGAAATCGGGCGCGCCCGCGTTTGGGACGCCAGAATACATTCGCGCCACCCAGATGACCGGCCAATTGGCGCGGTTTTACGGGCTGCCGATGCGTTCAAGCGGTGTTTGCGCTGCAAATGTGCCTGATAGTCAAGCAACGTGGGAAACGATGAACAGCCTGTGGGCCTCGGTTCAATCGGGCACGAACCTTGTGTATCACGCGGCTGGTTGGCTTGAGGGCGGTCTGATCGCCAGTCCCGAAAAATTTGTGATGGATTGTGAAATTTTGCAGCAAATTCAACGGTATTTTGATCCGGCTTTGACCGCGACAACGCCTGATGACATCGCTGTCGAGGCCATTCGATCTGTTGGAAATGACGGCCACTTCTTTGGGATTCAACACACGCAAGATCGGTATACGACCGCGTTTTATCAACCTTTCCTAAGCGATTGGCGCAATTATGAAGCATGGGACGCTGCAGGCGGCATCTGGACAGCCCAACGCGCGCATGATGTTTACAAAGCAATTTTGGATGATTTCGAAGCCCCGCCAATGGATGAAGCAATCCGCGAGGAACTGGCGGACTTTGTTGTGCGTCGAAAATCCGAAGGTGGCGCACCGACTGATTTCTAAAATTGTAGGCAATTTGGAATTCAAGTTCGCGATTCATTAAGAATTGCTGCGCTAGTCTGATCCCAAAGCAATAGGGGTCGTCTATGCAAGGATTTGTCAATCGCGCTGTGCAGTGCTTTGTGCGGGACACCTATGGGTGGCCGGTCTGGCAAAAGGTCGTCAATCGCGCCGGTTTGGGGTTCAGTAATTTTGAAGCGATGCTGGATTATCCCCCGTATATCACGCAAAAAATTGTCGAGGCGCTTGAGGGCGAATTTTCGAGACCACGTGAAGCCATTCTGGAAGACTTGGGCATCTATCTGGTGACAAGCCCCACTACAAATGCGCTTCGCCGGATGCTGCGATTTGGTGGCCACGATTTTGAAGAATTTGTGCTGTCGCTAGATGAATTACCGGAACGTGCACGCCTCGCGCTGTCTGAGATTGAATTGCCCAGCATCCGCTTGGAACCCAAAGGCGCTAAGGCCTATTTGATTGCAGTTGGGGATACCTTGCCCGGTTTCTCGTGGACCTTGGTTGGCGTTTTACGCGCTTTGGCAGATGACTACGGGGCTTTGGCGTTCATTGAGCTGGCACCAAGCGCGACCGGCGACAGTATCTCGGTCACATTGGCGGACGACAGCTTTGCCCATGGGCGCCACTTTGAACTCGCTCCGGTGCGTTATGCTTCAAGCTGAAAAGGCAGAGATACTGCGCGCTTTGGATATTCTGAATCCGATGAATATTCTGGTTGAGGGTGGGGGTACGATTACCCACATTGGCCCGACAGCGCGCCGGTTTTGTCCCAAGTCCGACCCTTGTTTCGACGATGTTTTCCACATTGTAAGGCCCGCTGAAATCTCGATCTTGGATGGATTGGACGCGTTTATTGGTAAAAAAATCGTCCTAAAACTAAGGAATGATGACGAGTTTTCATTGACCGGCGTGGCAGTGCCAATGTTTGGTGGCTATTTGATCAATCTCTCCCTCGGGCTTGACGTTGTTGAGGGCGTGCGGCGTTACAATCTTACCGCAAGCAGCTTCGCCCCAACGGATCAATCGGTTGGGATGATCTATTTGACCGAGGCCAAAACCATCGCAATTGATGAATTCAAAAGGCTCAACCAACGTCTAAACGGTGCAAAAACACGGGCAGAACTTGCGGCACAAACGGATGAGCTTACCGGACTTTCCAACCTAAGGGCTTTGCGGGAAGAGCTTATAGCCCTGCAAAATTCCGACAATAACTTTGCAATTATGACGCTGGATCTTGATCACTTCAAGGCGGTCAATGACAACCTCGGGCATGCTGCAGGCGATCACGTCCTTAAAGAAACCGCCCGGATATTACAGGAAGAAACCCGTGAAGGTGACGTCGTTGCCCGCAACGGGGGCGACGAATTCACCCTGTTACTAAAGGGGGTCCATGCGCGATCAACCACATTGGAAATCGCAGCCAGGATCATCGAAAGAATTGAGCGCCCCATAAAATTTGAGACCTCAACCTGTCATATATCGGCAAGCGTTGGCACAATCTTTTCCAACGACGCCCCTGCGCTGGATATCGAAGAGATGTTAAGCAAGGCCGACAAAGCGCTTTATACATCAAAGAGAGCAGGACGCGGACGAAACACGATCTACACCTAGTTCAAAGAATTGTACGACTGTCCGACGCGGCCGGATTGTATGGCAGCACTGTCCCACCAAACAAGGGTGATGGTCTTAGGTGCGTCGCGGACTTCAATCGTTCAGGAATGCCTTCAAGATGGCGCCACAGACCGCCCGCCAACATCATGGTTAGCGGAGTCAGCGTCGCGTTAGGCAGCATATCGATCGCGTTGGCGGCAAGCAGCAAAGCAATAGCGGGTACATAGGGCGAGATCACTTTAGGATCGGTGATGTTTCTCCAATGGAAGGCGGCAATAACCGGCATAAGGATCAAGCCCATTTCGGCAATGAAGCCGAATACGCCGTAAACGCCCAGCGTAATAATCCAGTGCCCGTCGGGAATGGAAAGCAAACGGCCAGAAAGCGGATCGAGAACCAAGTGGCGCGCACCCGCACCCCATCCGAACCAAAGTTTTTGGACAGCACGTTCCAACAAAATGTCTTCGTTTAGAAACCGGAAGGCCAGCGAGTTGCTTCGGTCGGTACTCGCGGATTCCGCGGCTCCGATAAGCAACTCGGTTGGGAAGAAACCGTACTGTCTCAGAACCGGGTAGCTAAGAACAACCGCGGTAAGCGATATCGCAGCGACAAGCTGAAACTTCGGCTTCGTAACCAAGAGAAGCGCAGCCAGCATAAATCCAAATAGGATCGGACCCATCGATTTACTAACGACCAGAACGAACAAAAAGAACAGCCCGAGGAATAGATAAACCAGCCGAGGGTCATTTCTGAAAAACCGGACGAACATGTTCTCGGGCGTAAAAAGGAACGGCGAACTGGTTTTATGCTCTCGGTTTTTATAGAGGGCGATCGTTGCAACCACACCCATGACCGTAAAGAAACCAACCCAAAGTGCGTGATAAAGAAAGACAATCGGACGAAAGCCTGTTCCCCGGATCATCTGAGCAAACGTGTGCTGGAAAAACCCGTAAATCCAAGTGTTCAGCTGAGGGCTGAATCGCACCTCAAACAGAATGAGCACGGAATAGGCCATCAATCCGATGACGATCGCCATCAAAACATCGGACAAGTGATCAAAATCAGAGAACAACGAGTACGCCATTGCAAATGGAATTAGGAAAATGGCTTGGTTTACCACAAGGGACGGAATGTCGATAATGCTCAACCCATCAAGGACAATTCGACCAAAAGCGACGCTTTCAAGGTTCGTAAGCACTGTAAAAACTGGCGCGGTGACATAGGCAAACCCCAGCAAGAGAATGATCGGGTTTTTGGGCAGTTTGAAAATAGTGAACCCATGAACCGCAAGCGCCATAACGGCCGAAGAAACCGCCGCAATCTCAAGTTTGGTAAATTCGGGAAGTCCGGGAAGGTCGAACGCCGCAGATGCCGGCGGCATAAATAGATAACCCAACAGAATGGACCATATAAAAGCGCGTTGAACCGGCAGGCGCACATACATGAAGTAGACCAAAAGCGGCCAGGAATATAGGACGAGGAATGCAAATATATTGGGCATGTGGGTCTACGTCTTTCTACTCGTTAATCCTGATATACAGCGGCGGGTCTATACGCGAAAAGGGACCAAATAGTGGCTGCGGCAAGATAATAATGGGCTTGAATGGGCGAAAACGTGGATCCCCCAAATAAGCGTTGGCTTAGTAGCCTGTTCCGCGCACCACGACGCCGAAAGTTTTAAGCATAACCATCATGTCTGTTTTGAACGACAGCTCACGAAAGTATTGCGCATCAAACGGTGCACGCTCTGTAAAGCTGGTCTCGTTGCGTTCAGATATCTGCCAGAAACCCGTGATGCCCGGCCGCAGCGCATAGTAAGACGTACATGGGTACATTTCACGCTGCTGAACCATGATCGGCCGTGGGCCAACAAGTGACATGTCACCCATCAGCACGTTCCAAAACTGTGGAAGCTCATCAATGGATGATTTGCGGATCAATCGCCCGATTGGGGTAATCCGGGGATCAAGTTTTAGTTTTTGATCCTTGTCCCATTCGGCTTTGGCGCTTGGATCTTTGGCCAAATAGTCGGCCAGTTTTTCGTCAGCGTCCGCAACCATAGAGCGAAGTTTCCACATCGTGAATTCTTTACCGTCAAGACCTACGCGTTTTTGGCGATAGAAAGGAGAACTTCCATCAAGCATGATCAAAAACAGGAAAGGAACGATCATAAGGATGATCATAGGTGCAGCCATAAGGACTACGAGAATGTCCAAAAGC
>Ga0316204_10006256_pt1 | contig 18474 bp, 18 predicted proteins | sample 6monrhotite_MG_2_FD_205661 | JGI IMG/M metagenome (GOLD analysis project Ga0316204, IMG submission 205661) | Microbial mat bacterial communities from mineral coupon in-situ incubated in ocean water Damariscotta River, Maine, United States -... | ecosystem: Environmental > Aquatic > Marine >... | reverse complement strand
CTGAACCCGGTACGGGGTCCACGGTGAACGGGGTACGGGGTTCACGGTGGACCCCAAACCATCCTAAAACCATCCATAAACCACCTACGCGCAGGCGCGAGGCGGCGGAGGAGGTTGAAGATCTTGAGTCTGAGAAGATCCTGGCTGCCTATCCCGAGGACAGGGTCCGAGACCGGCGAACCAGTCTGCGCCTGATCGCAGCGGCCGTGAAAGCAGGGGTGAAGCCCGATGACCTGCTGCAGGCGGTCAAAGCCTATGCCAAGGAAAGCGAAGGCTACACGCGCAGCAAGGTCTGCTTCTCAGACAACTGGTTCAAGATGCGCCGATGGGAGAAGGGCCTTGCCCAGATACAGGCGGATCGTGAGAAAGCGCGAGAGGCCGAAGCCAAAGGCCGCGCCAGCCTCGCCGAGTGGATCCACGAGCGCCATCCCCTGTGCCGCCACATTACCAACCGGCAGATCGAGGACTTGATTGCATCAATGCTGGTGACGCCTGAGCAGGTTCGCGCTGCGGGGCTGCAGGCGTGAGTGCATTGGCGAAGCCTGGGATACAGCTACCAATGCTGTCGAACTTTATGGTGCTCAGATCATATTTCGCACTTATGATTTGGAGGTCATATTGACAATTTATGATCCAGAGGTCATATGGAGTGGCAGGAGAACCGCCATGAAGCACCTCGTTCGTACATCAAAAAACTTGGGCCACGCAATTCGCCAGGCTCGGAAAGCCAAGAACCTGACACAGACGGAACTCGCTGCTATGAGCGGTGTCTGGCAGGAGACAATTTCCAAGATCGAGAACGGCAGCGGGGGCACAAAGCTGGAAACGTTATTCGATTTGGTTGCGGCCTTGGACCTCGAAATCACGGTGACAGAGCGCAGCAAAGGCACATCAGACGGGCTTGAGGACATTTTCTGACATGGGTCGCAAACGCAGCTACACACCGCTGAACGTCTTTCTGAACTCGCGGCTCGTGGGTCAATTGGTACGTGAGCCCTCAGGCGGCGTCAGTTTTGCCTATGCACGAGACTGGCTCGAATGGGAGCACCGGATGCCGGTGTCGCTATCGTTGCCATTGCAGGAAAACCGCTACATCGGCGCACCTGTGATGGCCGCCTTTGACAACCTGTTGCCCGACAGTGACCTCATTCGACGAAAAGTCGCAGAGCGCGTCGGGGCCGAGGGCGTCGATGCCTTTAGCTTGCTGTCCCAAATTGGGCGCGACTGCATTGGTGCGCTGCAGTTCCTTCCCGACGGGCAAGAGCCACAGCCAATGTCCGAGCTGACTGGAGAAGGTGTGAATGAAGCTCAGATTGGGGCAATTCTGAGCGACCTCGATCTCGCGCCACTGGGTATTCGCCGCGAGAATGACTTTCGCATTTCTGTCGCGGGCGCACAGGAAAAAACGGCGCTGCTCCGAAAGGATGGCCAGTGGATTGAGCCAACCGGTACGACGCCAACCACGCACATCATCAAACCGCAAATCGGCAGACTACCTAACGGCATGGACCTGTCCGACAGCGTTGAGAATGAATACTTGTGCCTCAAGCTGATGGAAGCGTTTGGGCTTCGGACCGCGAATGTCGAAATGGCTCAGTTTGGCGACAAGAAAGCCTTGGTGGTTGAGCGTTTTGATCGGCGCTGGACGACTGATGGCCGCTTGATCCGTCTGCCGCAGGAAGATTGCTGCCAAGCATTGTCCGTTGTGCCTACCCAGAAGTACCAGAACGAGGGCGGCCCAGGGATCTCAGATATCATGAATCTATTGTTGGGGAGCGATGATCCGAACAAAGACCGGTACGATTTTTTCAAAGCGAACGTCCTGTTCTGGTTGCTGGGGGCGACCGACGGGCATGGCAAGAATTTCAGTATCAGCCTCTTGCCCGGCGGGCGTTTTCGCATGACGCCGCTCTACGACGTTCTGACGGTTCAGCCGACGGTCGACGCCCGGCAGATCGAGCGGAAATACTTCAAACTGGCCATGAATTTTGGCAACTCGAACCACTACAAGGTGGCGAACATCGTTGGTCGACATATTTTGGAGACTGGAGTTCAATCTGGCTTGTCCCGCGCGGTCGTGCAGGGCCTGTTCGAAGAATTGCAGGAGACCTCGCACGCGATCGTTGAGGCCACGTTCAACCAGCTTCCAGAGGATTTCCCAGAGTCGTTGCTTGATTCGATCGACGGCGCGCTGAAGGCTAGGTTGCACCTGTTGAACTGAAACTGGTCGCGCTTGACTGGTGCGAAGATGCGTCTTTTCCGGGTCAAACGAAATCAGGTCAGGTCGCCGTAGCCATAAGCAGTTCCTCAATGATGTGTTTCTGATTGCTGAACATAAGCGGGCAGCCGTGCAAGACGCGGTGTGGACACCGCTTCAACAGGAATATTCCTCTGCGCCAGCGCATTCCTCGCGACCCAATATTCCAGCTGACATCTCCTTGGTGCCCGCGTTGGTCGTGTTCATCGAAACACTCAAAATGAGGATCAAACAATGGCTACTCAAACTCTGAAACTGAACGTCAAATCCGGCGAAAAAGACGGCAAGAACTTCTGGGACCGCTGCGGCGTGCTCTTCGTCAACACCGACGACCGCGGCAACATCACGTCGATCAACGTCAAACACAGCATGTTCCCCGACGTCGAAATGGTCGCCTTCCCACGCCGCGATGACGATCCGGTTACCGAGTGACCGGTGCGCCGGGGCGGGTTTTCCGCCCCGGATAAGCCCGAAGCTGAGTGTGGATCGCTGCCAATTGGACTTCAACAAGTATCCGATGTCGCATCGGTGTAACTCCTCAGACCGGACCTTCGCTGCAAGTGCAAAATCGGCAGTTGGGGGAACTGGTGCTCTGCGGACAGACCAGACCTTTACTGCCGCAGCCAGTGCTTACGCAGCATCCGTTTGCACCTGCAGCAAGCACCTTATTGCGGTGCAGCCAGATTCGCCAGATCGGCCATTGAGTTCGGGTATAAAACGTCGACCTCCAATCGTGCCTTCGCCCCGCGCTGTCTGAAACACCTTGAGCAAACCTTCCCTGTTCGCGATCTTGTCGGAACGAAGTCCCTTCTCCTAAACTGAAAAATGTGTTTTGCCATCAATTCAGAAATTCTGCTGGAGTGTCCCATGAGGTCAAGTCTACGTGCTAAGGCAATTGCAGTTTGCAATGATAAGATTGTCAAAAAAGGCGAAACTGTTGGCCTGTCCTTCTACGCTTTCTTTGCGAATAGAAATGATGACCCTGAACTTCTGATGGAAGCGGCAGAGTGGTGGATCAAGACGCATGAGCTGGATCATTTCGAGAAGGCTGTGAAAATCCGCGAGATAATCGCATCCGGTGCCTGAGGATCGGCGCCTCTGCGCTGAACCGCTACATGGATTTGCCTAACCGCCCCAGGTGTCAGAAAGTGTAAAGCCGCTTTGAAACGGATCGGTCGGGTCAAGTCCAATAGTCGTCATTGCGTATATCCAGCATTGGCCTGATATCTTGCTTTGCGTTGCAACATAGGGGCCGATATGTGTGTCGGCCACGAATTGCGTGGTGAACTCTCCGCCAATGATCGAGCGGGAGATCACAACGTCACCGAGTTTGGCGCGCCCGTTTGCGCGACGTACCGCCATGTTAGAATTGGAGCCTGTTCCACAGGGTGAGCGGTCGGCACGGCCGGGCCGCAACGTGGTGCAGGTGCGTACGGCGCCGTCGGGCTCCTCAGCGCGGAACATGACATAGGCAAGCCCATTCAGAACCGGAGTGGTCGGGTGCTCGGCGGTTTCGGCCTTGGCAATCAGGTCACGAAGCGCAACGCCCCGCATTGCCAGTTCACGCGCGTTTTCAGGCGCAATCGTCAGGCCGACCTGGTCGACATCTACCAGCGCATAGAACACACCGCCAAAGCACAGGTCATAGTTGACGCTGCCCCAGTCCGGCGTCTCGATCACGGCGCCGAGCTTCGCCACGAAGGCTGGAGGCATGTCGAGCGTTACCTTTGTCACCTTGCCATTTTCGCAAGCAGCGACGGCGCGCACCAGCCCGGCTGCGGTGTCGAGCGTCACGATGGTTTCCGGCTCCTGCATTGGCTTCATGCCGGTTTCCAGTATGGCCGTCACGGCGCACATGGCGTTGGAGCCGGACATGGCATGGGCCTGATCCGGTTGCAGGACGATGAACCCCGCGTCGGCCTCTGGCGAGGTTGCGGGCAGCAGCAGGCAGAAAGACCCCGCCGGTGCCGAGCGCGGCTCGGAGCAAAGCAACCGGCGCAGGCTGTCATCGACATTGTTGAGGTGGTCGAGCTTGTCCGCCATCGAGCGGCCCGGAATATCGAGCACACCGCCCGTCACAACGCGGCCGATCTCGCCAGCGCAATGTACGTCTACGGTTTGGAGGGTTCGCGTCCAACGCATGGTTTGGTCCTATTCGATCGTTCTCAGGCGACGGCCTGCGCACCAGTGATTTCAACAACGCTGCCACAAAGATATCCGGCCTCATCGGAGGCAAGAAACGCAACCAGCGCGGCAATCTCTTCCGGTTCACCAATGCGGCCATAGGGCACCAGTGCATTCAGATCGTCTATATTGCGCCCCGTGCGGGCCAGATTGCTTTCCAGCATCGGCGTGCGCACCTCGCCCGGTGCGATACCGTTCACGCGAATTTTGTCGCCCGCATAATCTCGGGCCAGATTTTCGGTAAAGGCAACCACCGCAGCCTTGGTGGTATTATAGGCGATATGCCCCGGTGCAGGGTGCAGCCCCCACTGGGACGCAGTGTTAACGATTGCGCCGCCACCCTGTTTTTGCATCACCGGGATTACCGCCTGACACATGTGAAACAGCGCATTAATATTGACCTTGAAAGACAGCTCCCAGTCCGCCTCGCTCAACTCCATCAGCGCCCCGCGCCGCATCAATCCGGCATTATTGCACAGAACGTCGATGCTTTGACCTGCGGAGACCAGACCAGAGACAAAATTATGGATTGCCTGCCTGTCTGTCAGGTCAACGGCGCTGAAATCGGCGCGTCCGCCATTCGCAACGATCTCGGCCGCCAGTTTTTCGGCGGCGGCTTCATTGGTGTCGACGATCCAGACAAATGCCCCTTCGGCGGCAAAGCGGTGGCAAACTGCCGCGCCAATTCCGCCGGCCCCACCCGTGACAATAGCCGTCATATTTTTAAAACGTTGCATATGATTACCTTATTTGGCTCGCGCCGTTCACATCCAGAACGGCCCCGGAAAGGGATGGTTGCGAAGTCCGCAAAACGAAAGCCACCAGTTCGGCAATTTCCGATGGCTCGGCCATACGGCCAATTGGAATGCCGGAAAGAGCGGCGGCCTCACCGTGCTCGGCAACATAGGCCTCGGACATGTCTGTGCGCACCCAGCCGGGTGCCAGCGCCGTTGCGGTGATGTTATCGGCGCCAAAGCCACGTGCGATGCTTTGAGTCAGGTTGATCAAGGCGGCCTTCGTGGCTCCATAGGACATCGCTTCAGCGCGGTATCCTCCCTGCGCGGCACGGGAGGCCATATTGATGATTTTCCCACCGCAATGGTCGCGGAAATGCTGGATCGCGGCACGGCAAAGATCGGCTGGTGCCAGCAGGTTGACCTGCATATCGCGGGTCCAAGTGGATTGCCACTCGGTCAGTGGATCAGCGATCGAAGAATGCGATAGGACACCCGCATTGTTGATCAGCGCATCAATGCGCCCTGCCGCCTTTACAGCCTCATTCCAAAGCTGCGTTGGGGCCGCTGGATCACTCAGGTCTGCAGCAATACACTTGGCCTCATTTCCAATCTCGTCTGCCAGCGCCTGGGCTGCGTCCTTATTGCGCCCGTAGTGCAACAAAACTCGTGCGCCTTCGACGGCCAATTCACGTGAGATAGCCTTGCCGATCGAACCTGTCGCGCCGGTCAACAGGACCGTCTTGCCGTTCAGATGTGCCATCGTTTAATCCTTTAGATACCAGCCCCAAGGTTTGGAACGGTCGTAGGTCGTGATCTGCTTGGTTTCGAGGTAGTTGTTCAGACCCCATTCCCCCAATTCACGCCCGATACCGGATTGCTTGTAACCGCCCCAAGGGGCTTCGGTGAATGTGGGTTGCGAGCAGTTGATCCAGACAATCCCCGCGCGAAAGGCACGCGCGACCCGTTCGGCGCGGTCCAGATCGGAGGACATGACAGCGGCGGCAAGGCCAAAGCGGCTGTCGTTCGCAAGCGCGACAGCTTCATCTTCAGTCGTGAAAGGGCGAACGCAAACCACCGGGCCGAAGATTTCTTCGTTCCAGACCCAACTGTCGATCGGTGGATCGGCAAGAACCGTCGGTTCAACGTAACAGCCATGTTCAAGCCCCTGTGGCACCCCGCCGCCTGCAATAACTTTTGCCCCTTCATTGCGGCCCTTTTCGATCGCCGCCAAAACTTTTTCATGTTGCGACGGACTGACAAGCGGACCAAGTAGCACGCCGTCTTCCAACCCATGACCGATCTTGATCTTCTTCGCCTCCGTGGCCAAGCGGGCCAAAACGGCCTCAAAGATCGGTTCTTCAATCAACACGCGGGACGTGGCCGAACAGACCTCTCCTTGGTTCCAGAAAATGCCGAACATAATCCATTCGACGGCTTCTTCGATTGGAGTGTCCGCAAAGACGACCATCGGCGATTTACCCCCCAACTCAAGGCTTATGGTTTTGATATCGCGCGCCGCCGTCGCCATGATCTGGCTACCCGTTGGCACGGAACCCGTAAAGGCGAGTTTGTCGACCAAAGGGTGTTCGGTCAGGGGCTGACCGGCCTCTGGCCCGAACCCGGTCACGATGTTCAGCACACCTGCTGGCAAGCCCGCAAGTTCTGCAATCGCGCCGTATTCCAAAGCGGTGATCGGGGTTAGCTCCGATGGTTTGAGCACCATTGTGCACCCCGCCGCCAAGGCCGGTGCAATTTTCCAAGCGGCCATCAACATCGGAAAATTCCACGGAATAATCGCGCCCGCTACACCGATCGGTTCTTTCACTGCCTTGGAGGTAAACACGTCCATCGGCAAAGCGGTGGTTTGTTCTGGCGCTGCGTCCAGCTTTTCCGCTAGGTCCGCGTAGAAGTGGAAACATCCCGCCGTGTCTTCAATGTCCCAGACGGCCTCGGGCAGAGGTTTGCCGTTGTCGCGCACTTCCATGCGGGCCAATTCGTCGGTACGACGAACAATCTCATCCCCCATTTTGCGCAGGATTGCGGCACGTTCAGTGCCCGACATGCGCCTCCATGGGCCAGTATCAAATGCGGCGCGGGCCGCTTTGACGGCACGGTCAATGTCCTCTGCATCCCCTCGCGGCGCTTGATGAAACGCCTCCCGGCTTGAAGGGTCGATCACGTCGAATGTGTCCTGGCTAGCGGGGGCAACCCATTCGCCATTGATAAACAGTTTGTCTTTCATGGTCTTTTCTCACATATGCCGCGTGACACCGCCATCGACGCGCAGGCTTTGTCCGGTGATGTAGCTGCTGTCGTCGGTCAGGAGGAAAGCGGCGACTTTGGCTTGTTCTTCGGCCCGCGCCAGACGCCCAAGCGCCGACATGTCCGCAAATTTTTGTGGCAAATCTAGACTATCGGTGAACCCCGGCAGCAAGCAATTCATCCGGATGTTGGACGGCCCGTAGCGATCTGAATACAGTTTGGTAAAGCTGGAAACACCAACCCGATAAACGCTGGACGTTGGAAATGTCAGGCTCGGCTCAAAGGCTGAAAAGGTCGTGATGTTGACGATTGAGCCGCCACCCTGCGCCTCCATCACCGGTGTGACCAGCCGCGCCAAGCGGATGACCGGCTTGAGAACCATGTCATTGGCACGATCCCAATCTTCATCAGGAATCTCCAGCAGATCACCCTTGGGCGGGCCTCCGACATGGATCAGAACTGCGTCGATGCGGCCGTAAGTCTTCATCGCCAGATCAAAGATCGCCTTGGTGTCGTCGGCGTTTTCAGCCGTGCCGCGATGCGCGACACCGTCAAGCTCTGTGGCCAGTGTTTCACAGCTTTCTGACGGCGACATCAGCGCCAGTTTATGGCCACGCCTATGCATTTCGCGGGCCGTCGCACCGCCCATGCCGCGGCCTCCGCCGATGATCAGACAGGCTTTGTCGGTCATATTGTCCTCCTCAGAAACGGTTAATGCGATAGCGGTGCAGGTCGATATCAGGGCGATGTCCGCTGATAAGTTGCCCCATCAACAAGGCGGTCGTCGCGGCGTTCGTCAGGCCCAAATGGCCGTGACCCGTGGCATAAAATACGCCCTTGGTCTTGGCCGAGGCAGACAGGATCGGGATGGTATCGGGCAGGGCGGGGCGGTGCCCCATCCATTCGTTCGTCTGTTCGATCTGAAGGGCGGGCAAGGCGGCGCGCGCACGTTTAACGGTGATCTTAGCGCGGTCATAATTCGGCGGCGCATCAAGCCCTGCCATCTCAACAGTGCCGCCAATGCGTATACCGCCAGCGGTCGGGCTGATCATAAAGGCCTTGGCCGGCCAGATGATCGAATGGGAAAGCGCCAGATTTGGGGCCATGATCTGTGTGCTATAGCCGCGCTCGGTTTCAAGCGGGATCGGTTCATCCAGCATCTTTGACAACCGCGCCGAAAACGCGCCTGCGCAAATCACAACCTCATCGGCATGCAAAACCGAACCATCGTCTAGCCGAACACCTTCAATCCGCGCCCCACGCTCAAAACCAGTCACCGCTGCTTTGATCACCTGCCCGCCCTGCGCCTCAAACACTTGGGCCAGTCGTTCCACGATCTGATAGGGATCACGCACGGTCCGGTTGTCGGGCAAAAGGACCGCTTTGGTAATGGCAGGCGAAATTTCAGGTTCCAGCGCGTGGATCGCGTTTTGGTCCAAAACGTCATAGTCAAAGCCCAGGCGATCCAGCATATCGATACGCTCTCGGTCGGCTTTGAACTCTGCCTCACTGGCATAAAGCGACAGGCAGCCGGTGTCTGACAGATGGTCACTCAACCCGATCTCCGACAACAGGGCCTGCGTATCGTTCAACGCCCGCGCGCAAAGCGCCGCGCCATCGGCCTCCTGCCTGCGCACCCTGTTGGGAAGGCTGGCCGCCATGAACCGCAGGAACCACGGCATGAGTTTGGGGAGATACCGCGGGCTGATCCTGATCGGGCCCTCGGGGTGCAACAGCCAGCCGGGGATTTGCAACCAGATTGAGGGGCGTGCAACGGGCATAAACTCTGTGATCGCTATCGAGGCCATGTTGCCAAACGAAGCGCCCCGCCCCGGGGCGCCCTTGTCGATCAATGTGACCTTCCGGCCGCGTTTCTGTAATTCATAGGCAATCGTGGTGCCGATAATTCCGGCACCTATGACAAGCGCTGTTTTCTGCGACGTGGGCGTCACGGGCGGTTCCTTGGGGAAAAGTTGGAGGTGGTAACCACCACCCCCAAATCAGGGAGGGCTACCAGTTCAAGATCGGTTCCATCGCTGTGCGAAACTCTGCTTTTTCTTCATCCGTCAGGGGCCCCAGCGGCGCGCGGCATTCGCCCACAGGCATCCCCTGCAACTCACAACCATACTTGATCTTCTGGACAAACTTACCGGATTCCAGAATATTCATTGCCCGATACAGCGTCTTCATCATCTCTTTGGCCTTGGCCATATCACCGGATCTATAAGCCCGATCCAGATCACAACAGGCCTTCGCCATGCAATTGGACGGTCCGCAAACCCAGCTGTCTGCCCCCCAGAACATGAAATCGAGGGCGATATCGTCAGACCCGCTGACAAGCTGAATCTTACCGTCAAAGCGTGACACGATATCAATGGCCCGCTGCATCACGCCCGAGCTTTCCTTGATTCCGATCACGCGCGGGTTGTCCGCAAAATGATCCATCAGCTCAAAACTGATGTCTTCCCCATCCTTGGACGGATAGGAGTAAAGGACAAGGTTCACATCAACCGCATCCAGCACCGTTTCATAGTGCTTGATCAATTCGTCCTGTGTCGGACGGGTGTAAAACGGCGGCGCCAGCAAGACGTTGTCATAGCCGATCTGCTTGGCAAGTTCCGTTTGCTCAATCACTTCCCGGGTGGCAGGCGCATTGGTACCGGCAATCAGGATTTCGTCGTCATTGGCGAAATCCTTGACGAATTGCAGCACTGATTTGCGTTCTTCAGTCGACTGCGAAAAGTACTCACCTGTTGATCCATTGGGAACCCAGCCCGTGACACCGGCTTCACGGAAATGGGTCAGCAATTTTTCGAAGGCTTTGAAGTCAATGTTATTGTTGACGTCAAAGGGCGTGACGAGTGCGGGCATTACACCAGACAGTTTTACTGCGTAACTCATGATGGGGTCCTTTCATCCTTATAGGGCAGATAGCCGCGTCGCTCGACGGTCGGAAACGCGTCGCCTCTGCGGACATAATTGGTGTTTTGGGTAAGTGGCCGGGGCGCGAAATCCCAGGTTTCCTCGCGTCCTTTTGCGAGTGCGGAATCGATCAGTTTACGTTCGGTCTGAGAGCGCACAACATCAGTCGGCAATGTGTCGAGGGACCATGTGTCTTCAGCGAGAGCCGTTAGTCGCGCCTCGTCGGGATCGCCGGTTCCGGCGATGTTGGTTTCTTCAAGCGGGTCATTGGCAAGATCATAGAATTGAGGCGGATAGGCACGCGAGATCACCACCTTCTTGTTGCCGTCGCGCACCGCCACACGGGGGGCCGCCGTGCCGCCGTCGACATGTTCGACAAACACCGGTCCGCTGACCGCCTGGCCCCGCAGTGCTGGCAAAAGGCTCTTCCCGTCGATCTGGGTTTGGATAGCCTCTCCGCGAATGCCCGCCATGTCCAGAACCGTCGGGAAAATATCCAGTAGCGAGGCCGGTTCTTCGGCCCGCGTCGGCCCGTGATCCGGATGCGAAATGATCAAAGGCACCTGAATGGCCGGATCAAACAGCGTTTTTTTGAACCACATGCCACGCTCGCCGATCATATCGCCATGATCGGACGCAAAGATCACAACCGTGTCGTCGCCAAAACCGCTGTCATCCACGGCCTGCATCAGTTTTCTAAACAGGTCATCGACGTAGGTGATCATCCCGAAATACCCGCGGCGGGCATTGCGGTAGTCTTGCGCGCTTAGTTCAACCTTGTCCTGCCCGTAGTGAAAATACAGCGACTGGCTGTGGCGATCACGATCCTCAAGCGGAATATCAGCCACGCGGGGCGGGTCAATTTCAGCATCGCTGTATTGATCCCAGTAGGCCTGTGTCGTGACATAGGGGTCATGCGGCTGAGTAAGCGAAACCGTCATCATGAAAGGGCGATCATCGTCTGACCTTGCCCGCGCATAAAGCTCGCGAACCGCGTGGTGGATCACGTCCTCATCATAGTCGATCTGCATGGATCGCGCGACTGGTCCGGCGTCGCGCACCGTGTCGATGGTGGAAACGCCAAAGGCATAGGCACGCTCCTCATCCCGGTTCAGATCGCGAAACTCGGCCTCGGGGGTCCACGACATATCTGCCGGATAAATCTCTGTTGTCAGGCGCTCTTCAAACCCGTGATATTGATCGGGGCCGACAAAATGCATCTTGCCTGAAATGCAGGTATAGTAATCGGCCAAGCGCAGGTAATGCGCGAATGTCGGTGTCGCGGCGGTAAACTCCGCACCATTGTCATACGCGCCAATCCGCGACGGCAACCGCCCCGACATCATGCCGAAACGTGACGGTGCGCACAGCGGATAGGCACAATAGGCGTTCTCGAACACAGTACCTCGCGCCGCCAACGCGTCGATATTCGGTGTTTTGCAAATCGTGCCGCCATAGGCGTTCAGCACAAACGAGGTGAGCTGATCGACCATGAAAAGAATGATATTCGGGCGATCAGACATGACGTCAGTGGCCAACGATCTGGCTGAGAAACGCTTTGGTCCGCTCGTTTTGTGGATTGTCAAAGAAATCGCCGGGTGCGGCCTGTTCGATAATCTCGCCGTCGGCCATGAAAATCACGCGGTCGGCCACTTGCCGTGCAAAACCCATTTCGTGAGTTACGCAAACCATGGTCATACCGTCCTTGGCCAGCCCGACCATAACGTCGAGCACCTCTGAGATCATTTCGGGGTCCAGCGCCGAGGTTGGCTCGTCAAACAGCATGATCTCGGGGGCCATGCACAACGCACGGGCAATCGCCACGCGTTGCTGTTGACCGCCAGACAGCTCACCGGGGTATTTATGCGCCTGTTCTGGGATTTTCACACGCTCGAGATATTGCATTCCCGTCGCCTCAGCCTCGGCGCGGTCAATTTTGCGTGCAAGGATCGGCGCCAGCGTGCAGTTTTCCAAAACGGTCATATGGGGAAACAGATTGAAGTTCTGAAACACCATTCCTGCTTCACGACGGATTTCGTCGATGTTGTCGACGTTGTCGTTCAACTCAATTCCATTCACCTCAATGATGCCCGAGCGATGCTCTTCCAGCCGGTTAATGCAGCGGATAAGTGTAGACTTGCCCGAGCCGGAAGGGCCGCAAATGACAACCTTCTGGCCTTTGGCAACCTCCAGATTGATATTCTTGAGCGCGTGAAATTCGCCATAGTATTTATTCATGGAAGCGATGCGGATAGCCATATCAGTCATGGGGAATACTCCTTTACCGGCGGCCAACGCCGAGGCGGCGTTCAAGATAGGCGCCGTAACGCGACAGGGAAAAGACGAAGACGAAGAAGATCAGGGCGACAAAGACATACATTTCGATGGTTGCAAAATTCCAATCTGCGGTGCCGGACGCTGCACGACCAGAGGCCATGACATCAAAGAAGCCAATGATTGTGACCAGAGAAGTCTCTTTGAAGGTGATCACGAACTGGTTGATCGTCGGTGGTAGCGCATTGCGAAATGCCTGCGGCAAGATGATGTACCCGATCCGGTGCCAGTATCCCAAACCAAGCGCCTGGGCTGCTTCTTCCTGCCCGGCAGGCAAGGCCTGCATGCCGCCTCGAATAATCTCGGCCTGATAGCAGGCAAAGAACAGTGCATAGCCCACAATCACCCGATAGAGCTTGTCGCCAATCGCCCATCCGGGCAAAACGAAGGGAAGCACAATGGCAAAGGTGAACATGATCGACAACAACGGCAACGAACGGATCGTATCAATCACAAGCGCCATCGTTCTGGCGATCCAAGGCAGTTTGGAGCGACGCAAAAGTGCAAAGATAATCGCCAGCGGCATGCCCAAAAGACTGACGGCAGCGAAGATGAAGATGGTCAGCGACAGCCCACCCCAGTTCTGTTCAGTCACTTCGACAAGGCCAAACCAACCGCCCCGCATCAGGACGTAGAAGATGGCAAATCCTGCGATCCACAGGATCGGTAGACGCTTCGCCGACCAGAACCAAGGCACACAAGACAGCACCGCGACAAATACCATAACGAGGCAGGCGATGGCCGAACGCCATTGCTCTTCAAATGGATAAAGCCCGAAGAGGACAATACGCCAGCGGGTCGCGACGACCGACCAGCAGGCACCGCCATGCAAGTCCTCGCGGCAGACATCGCCGCGGTTGGCACCAAAGGTCGCGTCCAGCAGCGCCCAGTTGATCAGCCCCCAAAGGACCCATGCGGCCAGGGCTGCACAGATTAGGGTGATGACGGTATCAAAGCGCGTGGCAAAATATCGCTGCTTGATATGCATAAGGGCGCTTGGCTGGAGTGAGCCGATGTTTTGATCTGCGTGAGCCATTCTTAGATCCTCAGCTGTGTGCCCTTGAGCTTGATCGCGTCATTCACGCGGTTCAGCACCCAGGCAATTGTGTAGTTGATGATCAGATAGCCCCCCATCAGGATTGCGATTAGTTCCAGCGTCTGTCCGCTCTGATTGATGGCCGTGGAGATCACCATGAAAAAATCGGTAAAGCTGATGGCGATTCCGATTGTCGTGGCCTTGAAGAGCCAGACATACTGGTTGATCAGCGTCGGCATGACGATCCGAATGGCGAGCGGGAGCCGGATGCGACTGAAAATATGCCAGCTAGACAAGCCAAGCGCGTGCCCTGCCTCGCTTTGGCCCGGTGGAACCGAGTTGAAACCGGCGCGAACAATCTCGGCGATATAGGCAGCGCCGTAAATCGAAATTGCAATGACGCAGGCCATCAATTCGGGCGAAATGCGGATGCCCTCCTTGAAATTGAGGCCTTTCTGAACGGGCATGCTGACCAAGGGCGTCTCAGGGATGCGGCCCAGCCACAGGACCAGGACCGACAACAGAGCGAACCCGACCCACAAAAAGCGCCGCTCCTTGCTTGCCTGTGAGAGGTGCAAGGCGGGCCAGCGTTTTGCGCCCAACCAGAGCGCAAGGGCTGTCGCGGCCATCAAAACGAGGGCGACGATAAAGACCGACCCACCTGTCACATTCAGGCCCGGAATATAGATGCCGCGTCCGGTCAGGGCGATGCCACCAAAGATAAGACCGGCGTCGCGAGGGGACGGCATTGCCAGAAGCAAAGTGTACCAGAAGAATAGCTGCAGGATCAGCGGCACATTTCGGAACACCTCAACAAAAGTCGTGCCAAGCAGTTCAGCCATTCCATTGCCCGAGGTTCGCATCACGCCAATGGTGATGCCGATCAGCGTTGCCAGCGGCAGGGCGATTGCGCCCAGAAACATCGAGTTCAGTATCCCGACGATAATCGCCCTCAAATACGTTGACGACGTGCTGTAATCAATCAGTGAAAAACTGATGCGCCAGCCTGTCGTGCGCTGAAGAAAATCGAAGCCAGACGTCATCCCTTGCGCCTCAAGATTTGCGCGCCCGGTGATGAAGAAAACCGCGATCAGCAGCAAGAGTGCGCCGACAAAGGTAAACTGAAACACGTTGTCGCGCACATGTCTGTTCTTCAGGATCGCAGTCATGGCTTGCTCCACGTAATCAGCATTAGAAAATGTTTGGCCAAATGGGTTCGGGCGCCGTGCGACGCCCGAACCTTGAGTGTTGGATTAATCGATAATCATCGGGTAGAAGACGCCGCCGTCATTGTAGAGTGCATTGATCCCACGTGGCAGGTTATAGGGTGAACCCGACCCGATATTACGGTCGTAGATTTCGGCGAAATTGCCGACTTCCTTGATCATGTTGTAGGCCCAGTCATTGGGCACGCCCAATCGATCGCCGTAACCAGGTGACACGCCGAGGAACTTGGCCACGGTCTCCGACGGCGGATTGGCGCGGATCTCGTCAACATTCGCCGATGTAATGCCTTCCATCTCGGCAAACCACAGCGAGCTGAGCATCCAGTTCTGGACATCCAGCCAGTCGGGATCACCCTCGGGGACGATGATGCCTTCCGCCTCGAGAGCGATGACATCGGGGAAGATCACATGGGCGTCCGCACCATCCGGAGCGTCAACTCGGCCTGCAGCAAGGCTCGGTGCCCATTCTACAATCCCGTCACAGCGTCCCTCATAGTAAGAGTTGCGCAACTCGTCGCCATTCTCAAAAGTCAGAAGTTCGACATCGATATTGTTCGTTTCAAGATACGTGGCGGTAGCACGTTCCGTTGACGTGCCGGCACCGACGCAGATGGAGCCTCCATCGAGGTCAGCCATCGTTTCCGCGCCCAGCGAAGCATGTGCCATCGTCTGGAACGCGCCAATAAAATAGGGGCGGCTATAGGCAAGGTTCAACTCCGTGTCGCGGCTTTGCGTCCATCCGGAAACCTTGATGACCACATCAATGTCACCTGATTGCAAAGCAGGCCAACGCTGTGCCCAGCTGATCGGAACGATTTCGAGGTTGTCTTCGGATGTGCCGAACATGCCAGCGGCAAGCGCTTTGCAGAGGTCGATGTCAACCCCTTTCCAGTTGCCGACGTCATCTACTTCAGCGAATCCGAGGAACGAGCCGTTGTGACCACTGCATAGCAGCGATCCGCGCTCCAAGACCGTGTTAAGGCGACTTCCGTCTGCGACCTGAGCCTGAGCGAATTGAGCAGAGGCGACGAGCGCTGTCGTAGCCAGCATTATTCGTTGCTTGAGTGTCATGTTGTTCTCCCTGTGTCGACACATTGTCTTCATGAAATTTGTCGACACACTGACGACATGTCAATAATATTCTTCCAGCACCACTCGTAACGTTGACGCTCGCAACCCGATTCAGAGGCAAAAAATGAATGAGAGACAAAGAGATACCGCAAGACATGCTAAAGGCAGGGGTTCAAAATTCGTCTATGATGAATTGAAGCGGGAGATTCTCTCACTGGTACTCAAGCCCGGAATACCTCTAGACGAAACAAGTCTTTCTGAGCGATTCGCGATGTCCCGCTCGCCGGTGCGCGAGGCCTTGGTGCGTCTATCTGCCGAAGGTTTGGTTGTCATGCTTTCCAACCGCTCAACCCTCGTAGCGCCGATCAACATGGTGGATTTCCCAAGATACGTCGAAGCACTCGATTTTCTGCAAAGGATCAATACGCGATTGGCTGCGCAAAACCGGTCAGAATTAGAAGTTGAGGCAATGTCGGATGCGGCGAAAGCCTTTGATCAAGCCTGCGCAGCAAATGACTACCTTGCTATGTCAGCGACGAACCGTGATTTCCATATGGCCATCGCGGACGCAGGCAAGAATATCTATTTGGCGCGGGCCTATGGGCAAATACTTGATGAGGGCCGTCGCATATTGCACATGCATTTTGACTATATAAAAGCCTCGACCAGCGACACATTGCTGGGCTCGGAACATCAAGACATGATCAGTGCAATCGAAGCCCGTGACGTCGCTTTGGCGGATCAATTGGCGCACCACCACACCCGGCAGTTTCACGACCGCTTCGTTGATTTCATGAGTGCGAAATACAGCGACGACTTTGATTTTGCACGATCTACCTTGTCGGCGACAGCCTGACTGTCTGACATCTGCTTCAATGTTCCAAATAGGCCGGTCTGATAAACGAGTGTGTCGGCTCAACTTCGCAATTGACGGATGATCGATGAGAAACCATTGAAGAGCCCCGACGAGAAATTCGTCAGAGAATTAAGCGGGTAAACACGTCGTCAGTGAAGCGTTCACTCGCTGGCTTCAAACCAGGTAGCAGAAACTACGACGCGGGTGACTCGCGATCCAGGAGAACCTCACCGCCATTTCTGAGCGGCAATTTTGATGAGTTACTGGTCTTTCCGCTGCGCTGCAGCACGAAATCAAAATGACCGCTGTGGGGCTCCAAGCGGACATGCGGCAGCGCAACTAAATATTCGATTTCGAAGAAGTTTCAATGTCGGCTTCAGGTGGTTCAGCATGAAAGGCTCCCACCAGCCGAGATTCATTCTTTCCGACGGTCTGAAAAAACTATCTTCCCGAATATGGAAACGAGCCCGCGCTTTGGTGCGCGGGAGACTAATTCCAATCGACTGAATCAGGGCTCATCGGGCCTTTGGCCCGCTCACCCCGATCCATGCATCATTCAATTTGATTGGTCCGCCCAACATCCCTGACCGTGGCGGTCAACCTTAGTCCATCCCCAAAATCAGCCACCAATTTCCCCTGTCTCGCGGGCGAGCCATTCCTCGCGGGGCAAATTGGCGTCTGATTTTGGCGCAGACATTTTCTTCGCAAATGTGGCCGATTGACAGCCCCGTTCAGGGCCGTGGGTCGGGCTTTGCCCTCTCCCACTCTGTTCCGCCGAATACATGCGTATTCGGTCAGATCAGGTGGCCGAGGCGCAGCCCAACGGCGGAAGGGGGCGCGAAGCCTCACCCGCGTCACTTTGATCGAGGAGGCCACAAATGGCACCGAAGTTTGATGTTTATGCCCATGTCACCGACACCATTATTGCAGAGATCGAGGCGGGCACGCCGCCATGGCGCAAGCCGTGGACAGGGAGCGCGTCGGGCATTGCCATGCCAACCCGACATAACGGGGAGGAGTATCGCGGGATCAACATCCTGATGCTCTGGGTCATGGCGGCCAAGCAAGGCCATGTGTCCAGCCGCTGGATGACCTACAAACAGGCGCAGGAACTGGGCGGCCAAGTCCGCAAAGGCGAAACGTCGTCGACCGTGGTCAAATACGGGACATTCACCCGAGAGAATGAATTGGGCATTGAGGAAGAACTGCCCTATGTGCGCGCCTATCGCGTCTTCAACGCGGATCAGATCGAAGGCTTGCCCAAGGACTACTACATCCGGCCCGAGGCCCCACGCGACCTTGGCACAGCTGAAGATCCAGAGCTTGAGGCATTTTTCAACCGGACAGGGGCGGAGATCCTCACCAGCCACGACCCGCGCGCCTATTACAGCCCTGTAAAAGATCACATCCACATGCCGCCGATTGCCACGTTTCACGATGCGGCAGGCTATTATGGGACTATGGCCCATGAGGTGATCCATAATGCCGAGGTTCGGATTATGCCGCGCCGTTCCTCATAACCTGTTTTTCAGCGAGAAGACCGGCGCGGCGTGTCGGCATAATTCAGAGCGCTTCCAGGAAGGCGAGCA
>Ga0316204_10006254_pt1 | contig 18478 bp, 14 predicted proteins | sample 6monrhotite_MG_2_FD_205661 | JGI IMG/M metagenome (GOLD analysis project Ga0316204, IMG submission 205661) | Microbial mat bacterial communities from mineral coupon in-situ incubated in ocean water Damariscotta River, Maine, United States -... | ecosystem: Environmental > Aquatic > Marine >... | reverse complement strand
TTTATTGTCAATCAATATACGTTCTAAGACTATTATTTGCAACATATGTAACAAACTGTTTACAAGGAGTTTCAATTTTGCTAAATTTAATCTTAATCGTTTAAGTTGTCTTTTAAAACTCACTTAAATTATTTTTTTACACCTAAAAAACACTCTGAGCAGTAAGCATTAGGCTATAAATAAATAGAGTGTTTAGACCAAATTGACACCACTGAACTGGAGAGACATATGAAAACTTTATTTAAACAGTCTGCTATTACTGCTGGGCTTGTTATTGCGCTGCATGCTTCCGCATTTGCTCAAGAAGCAGAGAAAGAAGTGCAGCAGCAGATCGAACAAATTGTTGTTACCGCAAGCCCAACAGGGGCAACTATGCAAGAAGCGAGTGTATCGGTGAGTTCTTTTGATGAAGAAGCCATATTTAAGTTGGCACCTCGATCTACCGCTGAAGTGTTTAGAGCTTTGCCTGGTATTCGTGCTGAATCATCTGGTGGCGGAGGGAACGCCAATATTACTATTCGCGGTATTCCTTTGGCGACAGGTGGTTCCAAATTTTTACAGCTTCATGAAGACGGTTTACCTGTCTTAGAATACGGAGATATCAACTTTGGTAATGCTGATAACTTTTTACGTTATGACTGGTCTGTTGGCCTGGTAGAGGCTGTACGTGGCGGTTCTGCATCAACATTTGCAAGTAACTCTCCAGGTGGTGTTATTAACCTTATCAGTAATACAGGTGAAACCGGCGGTGGTGCTATTGGTACTTCATTTGGTTTAGATTACGATGAATTTCGACTTGATTTCGCCTATGGTGGCGAGATCAACAACGATCTCTATTTTCATATTGGTGGTTTTGCCAGAGGTGGTGAAGGTACCCGCGAAACTGGTTATAACGGTGACCAAGGTGGGCAAATTAAATTTAATATCACTCAAGTGTTAGAAAATGGTTATCTACGTTTTCACTTTAAGCAACTTAATGACAAAGTGACGACTTATTTGCCAGCGCCTGTTCGTGTTAATAGTAATGGTGACTTTGGACCGGTCGAAAATTTTGATGCCAGTAGTCAAACATTACAATCTGCCTACACCACTAATGTGTCGAGCTTTGACTCCTTTGGTAATCCTCTGAACCGAGATCTTACTGACGGAATAGAATCCAATGTGACGTCTTTTGGTTTTGAGGCAAACTTAGAAGTCGCTGAAGATTTAGTGTTTTTGAATAAATTCAGAACCTCAGAAATCAGCGGTAGTTTTATCGCACCTTTTACCGATACGTTCGGGGACTACGGTCCGCAATCAGCCGATAGTTTAGCCAGTAACATTTGTAATGCAGCCCTTGATGGTGAAGGTAATGCATTTAACTGTGCGTCTACTAGTGTCACTTTGGCAAATGGCCCTAATTCAGGCGAAGCCTATAATGGTTTAGCTTTTTTGAACTTACTTTTTGATACTTCTATCAACGATCTAGGCAATCTTATCAATGATATGAATTTGCGCAAAGAATGGGACAGTGGTTTATCCATAACGGGTGGTTATTATTATTCGATGCAAGATATCGCAACCAGTTGGAACAGTTGGAATACTTTTATTCAAACAGTGGATGGCGATAATTCTCAGTACTTACATATCGAAGATGCCGATGGCGAAGCGTTAGTTAACGAAGGCTTGTGGGCACCCGCGTTCCTTTCTTGGGAATGGGATCTACGTTACACCACTACCGCTCCGTACTTAAATATTGGTTATGAAGCCGGTGACAATTGGTTATTTGATGCCAGTGTCAGGCGAGATACTGTGCAGGCCAATGGCGAGCTCATTAATGCATGTTGTGGCGGTAATACCGACTTTGATTTAAATGGTGATGGGGTGATTTCAGGTAATTCTGAAGATGCTTCAGCATCAAATGGTTTTGGCTTTGGTGGTGGTGTCATTAACCTAAATCGTGCTGGCGCTGCTAGCCAAATTGTTAATTATGAAGCGAGCATGACGTCTTATTCTATTGGTGGTTCGTATATCATGGATAAATCAAAAACGATATTTTCTCGTTATAGTAAAGGCGGTCGCGCTATCGCTGATAGACTTTTACAGATAGGCGGAACACTTAACTCAGATGGTTCATTAACCAGTACCACATCAGGTTTTGATGAGACTAAGCAGCTTGAAATTGGTTTTAAGTATGCCACGAGTGACTTGCGATTGAATGCCACATTATTTGACACTGTGACTGAAGATACCCAAGCGGAACTCACTAGCGGACTCACCTTTATTCGTGAATATGAAGCAACAGGTATTGAGCTTGAAGGTAATTTTGAGTTTGGCTCAGGCTTTTCTCTCTCTGGTAACGCAACTTGGACAGATGCAGAGATTAGTGATGATAAGTTTAATCCTGCATTAGTGGGGCAAACCCCACGACGTCAAGCTGATTTCATCTATACAATTTCACCGCAGTATCAAGCTGATGATTATTTGTTAGGTGCATCGCTGCAAGGTTCAACAGAGTTCTTCGTGGGAGACACTAACGAGCTGAAACAAGATGGTTATAACTTGGTTAACTTGTTCGCAACTTGGTACATTTCTGATATGTTTTCTGTTTCATTAAACGTTAATAACCTAACGGATGAATTTGTTATTACTGAATCTGAAGAGACCAGTGCCAGTGCCGGAGATATTATCCGAGCTAGACCACTGAATGGCCGCACTTCTTCTTTGTCTGTTAAATATATGTTTGATTAAACAAAAATGAAATGCCCACTTATTTATAAGTGGGCAATAAATGTTGTTATCAAAAAACAGTGTTACTAAGGCAAAGGCGTTATGACAAATACTCAAACGAATAATAGAAATCTGTCTTTAGTTAGATGGTTAACCTATCTGATGTTCATGATGTTTGCCATGACATCAGACTCAGTGGGAGAAATAATCAAGGAGGTCAAACGCGAGTTTGATGTGAGTAATACCGAAGCAAGTTTAATGCATACACTGTTTATGGTGGGTATTGCATTTTCAGGGTTGTTCTTGGGGTTTTTGGCCGATAAATTTGGCCGTAAAAACACCATTATTTTAGGTTTGTCATTATTCGCAATCTCTTGTTATTTGTTTTTAGTAGGCACTAGTTTTGCTTTTATTCTCGGTTTAATAACCCTTTCTGGTATTGCAGTGGGTATTTTTAAAACTGCCGCATTAGCATTGATCGGTGATATTTCTACTTCGACCAAACAACATACCGGCACAATGAATGGTGCCGAAGCTTTTTTTGGTGTCGGAGCCATAATTGGCCCTTTATTAGTAGCATGGCTAGTTAGAGAAGGAGTCGATTGGAAATGGCTTTATGTTATAGCAGGAGGTTTATGCACTTTACTCATAGCCATGGCCTACAAGGTTAACTACCCAGAATTTAAAGCTAGCGAAAATACTGCCAAAAAAGGTAGTAACTTCGTGAGTAGTTTAAAGTTATTAAAAAATCCCTATTCAATGGGGTTCTCAATAGGTGCTTTTTTATACGTCGCCGCTGAAAGCGCTATTTATGTTTGGATGCCAAGTTATTTGGTGTGTGATGCATCTAGCATAAAAGACACGTTTGCCTGTTACACAACAGACGGTCAACAAATGTTAGCTATGTATGCAGTGTCCGTTTTTTTCTCTTTACGTGCAGCAGGTAGATTTGTTGGAATTTGGATGATGCAACACTTCAATTGGGCGCTTGTTTTGATGCTGTTTAGTGGCGCGATCTTAGTTTGTTTTGCTGGTGGCTTAGTCGGCGGAAGAGAAGTCGCATTGTACCTCTTTCCATTAACAGGCATCTTTATGTCGGTTATTTACCCTACCTTTAACTCTAAAGGTATAAGCTGCTTTCCTAAAGCGGAGCATGGCAGTGTGGCAGGCATTATTTTGTTTTTCACTGCAGCGGGGGCCGCAGCAGGCCCTCTGATTATGGGAATAGTGAGTGATGCATATGATGGCGAAGCAAAATATGGTTTTATGGTTGCAACAGGTTTTGCTGCGGTATTGTTTGCCGGTTTGCTTTACAACTATTTGTTTAACCCAACCGAAGCTCGCTTGGCAGAAATAGAAAAAACCGAATATCTCTAAGCAGTATTAGATAAAAAGCAAATATCTAGGTAAATAAGATGACGAAATATTTTGCAGTGGTAGAAGGTGGAGGCACAAAATTTAATTGTGCAATTGTTGATAGGCAAAAACAGATATACGTGGAACACCGTGTTGCCACTACTACTCCTGACGAAACCCTAAATGCAGTTGTGGCTTTTTTTAACAGTCAAAAAAAGCTCGGCTACGATTTTGAAAAGCTAGGCTTAGGCTGCTTTGGCCCTATTGATTTAAATAGGCAGTCTTCTAGTTTTGGCTCTATTACCTCAACGCCTAAACCTTACTGGTCCGATACTAGAGTCGCGCCAATACTAGCCGAGGCATTAGATTGCCAAGTTGAGATCGATACTGATGTGAATGCCGCAGCCTTAGCTGAGAACTTATGGGGCGCGAGTAAGCATGCTCAAGTCAATATTTATATCACTGTGGGTACTGGCCTTGGTGTAGGTGTAGTTATAAATGGGCAACCCCTGCATGGGCTTATTCATCCTGAAATGGGTCACATGTTAGTTTCGGGATTAGATGAAATAAAAGGTGTTTGTCCCTTTCACGGGCAATGTTTCGAAGGCATGGCGTCAGGCTATGCAATGTCGAAAATTTGGCAACAAGCGGCTGAAACCTTACCAGATGATCATGTTGCTTGGGATATTCAAGCTATGGTCCTTGGGCAGTTATGTCACAACATCATGATCGCTTTTAGCCCACAAAGTTTAGTTTTGGGTGGTGGTGTGATGGCTAAACCCGGTCTTTTGGAGCGGTCTGTTTATTATGCTGAAAAGTCACTCAATAATTATATTGTTTTTCCAGAGAATCATGGCCTTGAGCAAATAATATCAAAGCCTGGTTTGGGAGAACATTCCGGACTTTTAGGTGCATTAGCATTAGTGCTGTAAATTATTTCTTCATTACCAATAATTGAAGCGTTAGCCGACTCAACGACTTCCGAATCTTGGATTGTTGCATTCAGTGAGATAGCGAGTCCATTATCGGTGAAATATGCTGCATCTAATTCAATACCCATAGCTTCTGTGGCAAATAAATTCGACGCGCCGCCTGGTATTGGTGTTTGCGAACTTTCTACTTCATTATAAAAACCTGTTGCATAAACGTTGTAATTTGAAGCGGCGAGTTTGTAGCCTAATTCAAATTGAACTACGTCGGAGATGAGGTTATTGCCGTTTGAATAACTATCGAAATTATCACGAAAGTCATCAAAATAGGGCATTTTGCTACCTTCACTATAACGAGAAAAAATGCCTGAATCTTTTTCGAATTGCCAGTTCACACCTAAGGTATAAGCCACATCAGACTGAACAGATTTGGTAATCACACCATCCAAACCTTCGTCCACACTGTATTCAATTGGACACTAGGCCCAGAGTATCTGCGTTACCTCTTGCAAAAGAAAAGCGGTCAACAAATGTCCAGCCACTACCTAGTTCTAAGTTAATGCTACCGCCAGAAACTGATCTAGGCAGATAAACAGAGTTGCAAGTGTTAGTGCTGAAAAATTCAGAACAAGATTAAATACCAAGTGGGTTTATGCTTGACATAATTATACATCCTAAGCGAACAGATAGCGCAAACTAAAAGCGTTGTGCTATCAGAAAAAAACATAACAAAGCTGCTTAAATTATTACTTTAAATTAATAGTAAAAGCCTGTTTAAAGTCTTTTACAGGCAATCTATCACTGTCTTGTTGACGAATGCGCCATGCTTGCACTGACATGCCGACGCTGGCAGTGTTCTTATGAAAACTTACCGTCATAAAATGTTCGCGAGTCCGTTCTTTCCAGTAGGCTGAAAAAGGGAAGCCTTTTTTTGTATGCACATTAAAGTCTATATTGTATTGCACAGGTTGCGGTTCAAAACCGGGAATTTTGATGGCCGATGGATCGGGAAAACTTTTAGGTGTGGTTTTGGCTTTATCCGATGCCAAACTATTTATTCCGGTTAAGTTCGACATAGGCGACGACACCACTTCAACCAACCTACCCCCATTTGCCCCCATTTTGACTTGTGCAATGCGGCCAAAGTGTACGTCACCTGACATCACTACTATGTCATGCCCAGAACTTGCCATGGCAGTAATCAGCAGTGCATATTGTTTCTTGAAACTCAGTAAATTACGTTCCAACGTGTTTTTTTCCGCGAGCAATACTTGTGGGATCACTAACACCCCAGCTTTAGTGAGACTTTCTGCCCAGCTGAGCATTTGTTCAAAACCTTGATTATCAATAAATTGCGTTTTACTGCGATAGGAACGTAAGTCGGCCACACAAAAGGATAGGTCGCCACCAATATCGAAAGTATCGACTTTGCTACTTTGCTGCACATTATACACGCCATCGCCGGATGCGCCTTTCCAAGCATTGCGGATTTTCTTTATTTTCAACATAAACAGGGTAGGCAATAAGCTGTCGTAAAACGGATAATCATTCCAAAATTCATGATCATCAGGCAACATCCAAGCACCGCCTCGTGCCAACATACTACCCAAAGCTTGCCAGTGTTTTGCGTAGTCTTCAGCCACTCGTTGGCGTACCTCATTGGTCAGCGGCGACAGTGAGTCTAGACCGATATCTAAATACACCTGATCCCCCACCATAAATTTAATGTCTGGCTTATGTGATTCTGCCCCACGCTCGTACAAAGCTTTAAACGCCCGAGCCGCCTGACCACTATCCCGGTGTTCGTAAAAACAACTACTCAGTGCCACAGTAAAGGCTTTGTTTTTATTGGTGGGTAATGCTGAAGGTAAGGTTGAAAAGGTTCCACTACGCAATAATTGCCATTGGTCTAGCCCCTGATGTTCATTCCCTTCTAAGCGTTGATAAAAGTCCACAGTATAGTTTTGCCCTGCTTGTAGACCTGATACCAAACGCGTGTCATAAAATCGCTGACTTAATCTTTTGAAAGGGCGTTGCCACTGTTTTAGGGTGATATCTTCACTGCTGATTTGATTGCCATCTAAGCTTACAATTAACCTTGCCAGTTGCGGTTTACGCAAGGTACCAAACAAGGTGCCAGCCCAAAGTAACACTGAGTTTTGGCTAACCTTATGAAACACTAAACTCCACTTCGAGGTATTGGTGGGGAAATCGACTATGTTCATTTAGATGTCCTTGTTTCATGGAAATGAAATAAGCATAGAAGGCAATCTAGTTATTGGTAGTTTTTTATACTAGTGTCGAGCTTGTAAGGATGGGGCGTGTGCTCATGTTGTAACGTATGAATACTTAAGCTTTCTAGTGGTCAGGCACTTGTTGAACAATGAATTTTCGTATGAAGAATTACTTCCTAACATGGAAAAAGTAAGCAAATTTATTTTGCTAGAGATTTATAATTAAGGCTGACTGTCTACATACGAAAAATGTCACAAACGTGCTAGCCTCAGGTTTGGTTTTCTGTCAGCCTCAATTTTGACGGCATTGACTATTCAGAAAATGGCTAATCGGCACTTTAATTTTGGTTCGGGAATAATAAGTGAAATCTCACCGCGATATGAAAGGTAAACAGGCCCTAATTTGGACCCCTCTGCAAAGAAAGATTTTCTTGCTGGTGGTGAGTTTGTTTACTTTGGTGTTTGCTTTGACTTTAGTGAGTATCTATCAAGCCGCATATAACCAAGCCGAACGTGAATTTGTGACTCGTTTAAACGTGGGTAAAAACGTGTTTATGAACGAAGTGGTGATCGCTAAGCAGCATCTTGATTCGAGCGTAGAAACCATTGCCAAAGACTGGGCGCTGCGCAGTGCAATTGGTCAGGGAGAGGATGCTGAGTCGATTAAGAGTGTATTGTTTAACCATGGTAAACGTATTAATGCAGATATCGCTTTGGTGTTGGACAAAAGTTTTATGTTAATTGCCCAATATGGCGGAGAAGATCTCACAGTTGATCGATTTTTAGCGCAAGATTTAAATAACAAACAGCAAAACAGAGCATGGATTGCCATGGTCGGTAACGAGCCTTTTATGATGTCAGCCGAGCCTATCAAAGCACCGGCTACCATTGGTTGGTTATTAATGGGCAAGAAGTTGAACTTGCCTTTTCTTGACAGAATAAAGTCTCTGATTACTCTGGATATTAATTTTTTGGTGGTAGGTGATAACCAAAACCAAATACTGCTATCTACCCAAAACAACAGTGCGATTGTGCAACAAGAACTGCAACAAGTGACGGCCAGTTTTGTTGCCAAAGGTGCGATGCTTGATAAACATATAATGGGTTCAGAAGATTGGGTCGCCTTGCCTTTTAGTATATTCAATAATAAACAACAATATTTTGTTGTAGTACTACAAGATTCAATCAGCGATTGGTTAAAAAACCGTAATGCCTTTATGTTGGAGTTGTTGCCGTTTTTTATGGTCGGCATATTACTGGCGTTGTTAGGCTCTTTTTTTATTGCGCGCAGTATCACTCGGCCTGTGGGCCGTTTGTTGGATGCAGCAAAATTGGTGGCTAGTGGTAGCTACACTGATCCAATTGAAGTATCAGAAAAAAGTGAGTTGGGTGAATTAGCACGAGAGTTCAGCAGTATGCAAAGTGCGGTTATGGAGCGTGAGCAGAAAATAAAAGATCAGGCTGAAGAAATACGCCAAACAAATAGCATCAAACATCAAGTCGAAATAGCCCAAAAAGAGCAACAACTTGCTGCATCTGCGACAGATGCCAAAAGTCGATTTTTGGCCAATGTCAGTCACGAAATTCGTACACCGCTTAACTCGATTATTGGTTTTTCTGAAATACTCAGTGATGTGCATGCTACAGAAAATGATAAAGCTAAGGCCACTTTGGCTGTTCACAATGGCGGCCAATATTTACTCAATATAGTTAACGATGTATTAGATTTATCGAAAATAGAGGCGGGTAAAATTAAACTCGATAAAACCGATATCAGTTTGGTTGGTTTGCTGCAAGAAGTAAGCGCTTACATGGAGGGATTCGCCAGAGAAAAAGACCTTGCCTTTAATCTTAAACTTCACTTTCCTTTGCCTTATGAATTTAATTCAGATCCCACTAGACTGAAACAAATTTTGCTGAATTTGTGCAATAACGCAATCAAGTTCACTCACCAAGGGCAAGTGGACTTGCACGTACATTGGGACACTTTAAAGCAACGCTTTATTTTTGTGATAATCGACACAGGTTCAGGCATGAGCGATGCACAACAATTGCGTTTGTTTACTGCCTTTTCGCAGGGTAATCAATCAACTAACCGCAAATATGGCGGCACGGGTTTAGGTTTGTATATCAGCAAACAACTCACAGAAATGCTAGGTGGGCATATCAAAGTCACCAGTCAAGAAGGCAGAGGAAGTCAGTTTGCGGTGTATATGCCCTATATGGAAGCATCAAATAAACAGGTAATGACCAATCAAAGTCAGGCTGATGAAGTCTTGCTCAAAGACGCTAAACCAGATGTAGATATACCTGAATTAACTGGGCATATTTTGTGTGCCGACGATAATGAAGACAATCGTCAATTGGTCGCTTATCTAGTGGCTAAAACGGGTGCTCAGCTTACGTTAGTTAACGATGGCCAGCAGGCCTTAAATGTGGCTGAAAATGGTCAATTTGATTTAGTGTTAATGGATATGCAAATGCCGGAAGTGGATGGCCTACAAGCAACCACTATTCTTAAGCAGCGAGGTTTTCAGGCGCCAATTATTATGTTGACGGCTAATGTTGATTCAAATAGTAAAAAAAGCATGCTGGCAGCGGGTGCCAAAGCTCACTTCGCTAAACCCATTGATAGTCAACGTTTCTATGCCATGTTAGCCAAGTACTTAGGCAAAGGGATAGACCATAAGACTAACCACCAGGCAGTGACCAAAAATGAGTCACACAATAGACATGGCAACAATCGTTCTGAATTTGAACAATTAATTCACAATTATCGATTGAGTTTCAAGACCAAACTCGCAGATATACAAAGCGCTATAGAACAACAAGACTGGGCGCAAATTAAATTTCTTATGCACAAATTGAAAGGGTCAGCCGGAAGTTACGGTTTTCAACAACTCAGTGACTTTGCTACTTTGGTGGAAGAGCACCTTGATAATGGTAGCCTGCAAGAGGCCAAGGGATACGTGACTGCTATGCAAGACTGTATGCGCCAACTGTATAGCGAAACTGAGCAGAGCAAGTCAATAGAATGGAACGAATAATGAAACAATTAGTTTTTGTTGTGTGGTTAATAATGTGTGGACAGTCTATCGCTTTGGCTCATCAAGCTTCTGTCACTTATGTGGCAAATGAAGCAGTATTGATAACCAACGGCGATAAAAAAGTTTTGTTCGACCCGTTTTTTCATCAAGCATTTGGTACTTATCAGTTGGTGCCAGCCGATACCAAACAGGCCATATTTAGTGGCACACCTCCTTTTGATAAGCTTACTGCAATTGTTATCAGTCATGCACACGGCGATCATTTTGCTGCAGATGAGGTGTTGAAATATTTACAAAAATACCCTAGCACCCAGTTAATTGCACCACAACAAGCGGTCACAGAACTTATGGCATTGCCTGGGGCAAAGCAAATACTTCCTCAAGTGAGCAGCGTTAAACTGGCCTTTAATCAGGCGCCTAAAACCATAGAGCTACCAGGCTTAGTGATTGATGCCGTGCGTATTCCTCATGCTGGTTGGCCTAGCCGCGCGGAGGTTGAGAACTTAGTGTTTAGAGTCACCTTAACAAACCAAGGTACCTCTACCACTGTTATGCACATGGGCGATGCTGATCCAGATGATGACCACTTCCTTCCATACCAAGATCATTGGCAAAAGCGTGCTAGCGATGCAGCACTCCCGCCCTACTGGTTTTATTTTTCAGCCGAAGGCAGGGATATCTTGACTAATATCATCAACGTTAAAAAGAGTATTGGTATCCATGTACCCATTGAAATTCCCAATCAACTTAAATCTAGCGATCATGACTATTTTTCCAAGCCCGGTGAAATTCGAAAGCTTGATGAGTCCCATAAGCATTAAATTTATAAGCAACAGCAGGCAGAGATACCATGAAACAGCTAGTCCCTTACCTTAACTTTAACGGCAAGTGCCAAGAGGCATTGCATTTTTATCAAAACTGTTTTGAAAATGTAGAACTTGCTATTCAAACCTTTGCTGATGCCAAGGGCGACGATATGTCACAAGAGCAGCAAGATAAGGTGATGCACGCCGAATTTAAAAGCGATGGTTTGTTTTTTATGACTTCTGATGGTCAAGGACGTGGTGATTGCACCTTGGGTAATAACATCTACCTTAATTTACAGTTAGATTCTGTTGATGAGCAAAGTTTGTTGTTCGAAAAATTGTCTCAAAATGGCTCTGTCACTATGGCGCTACAACAAACATCTTGGGATGCACGTTTTGGTATGTTGACCGACAAATTTGGCATTCAGTGGATGCTAAACGTGTTGAAAAATGTTTAGTGATTATTGCTGCTGCAGGCAAGCAGCAAAGAAAAGTATCTAACTATCCAAGGCTAAGGTTATCTAGGTCTAATAGCATATTCTTATTTACCCAGTTTTTAGGTAGTCTAATGCCTTCAAAAAATACTAGGATATAAATATGAAGTCGCTCTTGTTGTCTCTGTTGGTGATTGTTTCGGTAGGCTGTGGTTCGACAGAACAGCCGTTAGCGAAATCTGAGCCTTTTACCGGTGTCATTTCAGGAGCACAGCTGATTGCAGAATATCCACAATTTCGTTCCGCCTATGAAAAATACCAACCTAGCTCAGCAGAAATCGCAGCGGCTAAATCTTTATCAGGCAAATCTCTGATCGTATTATTTGGCACATGGTGTCACGACAGTGAGCGTGAAGTGCCGAGACTGTTGAAATTATTGGATTTGTCTGGTGTCGAGTTGCAAAGCCTGTCGTTACACGGCTTAAATTACAACAAACAAGAACCTACTAATTTGCATCGTCAATATGATCTAAAGTACTCACCCACCATTGTCCTGTTACAAGGTGAAAATGAGTTGGGCTGGGTAGTTGAAAAGCCAATGCTTAGCTTGGGTGAGGATTTAGCCGGCTTTGTTACTGAATGATAAAACAACTTTTGTGGTGTAAGTAACAGTACTCCATTTTTTCGTCTAGCAATCTATATTAGGAATTTACTATTCAATCACTCACACCCAGCGATAAAGATCTTTGGTTTCTGCCACTAGGTGGAACCGGCGAAATAGGCATGAACATGAATCTATATGGTCATGACGGGCAGTGGTTGATGATGGATTGTGGTATAACCTTCAATAGCCCACTTTGCACAGAAGCTGAATCTAAAACCTCTGGGCTGCATAAACATGACGTTGTGGCTGCCGACCCTTGGTTTATCAGTGAGCGTAAAGAACAACTAGCGGGCATAGTGATCACCCATGCCCATGAAGATCATATCGGTGCATTGCCTTATTTATGGCGGCGTTTTAAATGTCCTGTTTACACTACCAAATATACCGCAGAAATATTACGCCGAAAGCTTGCCCGTGATGGTCAAGGTGATAACATTCCGATCATCGAAATAGCCAGTGGTGAGCGCGTCGATATTGGTGCATTTAATGTGGAATGGATGTTGATTACGCATTCATTACCAGAGCCTCATGCGTTTGTGATCAGAACACCTGCAGGCAGTGTTTTTCATACCGCGGACTGGAAAATTGACCTAGCGCCAGTGACAGATAAACCTTTCAACGCTCATGCTTTTAAATTACTAGCTAAGCAAAATATCTTAGCTATGGTTTGTGACTCAACCAATGCCACTCGCGAAGGGCATTCGGTATCTGAGCAACAATGTTATACAGGGCTAAAACAAGCCATCGTAAACGCAAAAGGACGAGTAGTGGTGGGATGTTTTAGTAGCAACATTGCCCGCTTGATTACCTTAGCAAAAATAGCTAAAGAGACAGGCCGCTACTTTGCGCTGTTCGGTCGGTCATTGCAAAACACAGTAGGAGCCGCAAAAGCCACTGGGCATTGGCCAGACGATTTGCCTGTGCTTGATGCTTTTAATAGCGGATATTTATTGCCACAAGAAGTGTTAGCGGTAGCAACAGGCAGCCAAGGTGATCCAAGAGCCGCATTAAACCAGCTGGCGAAAGACACCTATCGCAATGTTTCGTTGGACGAGGGGGACTTAGTGATATTCAGCTCCATTGTGATCCCCGGCAACGAAGAGAGTATTGAAAATTTGCTTAAGGCCTACAAAGCCCGCAAAATACAAACATTGATGGCCAACGACTCAGCACTGCCTATCCATGCCTCAGGTCATCCATGTCAGGAAGAATTAAAACACATGTACGAATGGGTGCGCCCTCAAATCGCTGTGCCTACCCATGGAGAGGCCGAGCATCTGCAAGCCAATGCAGAAATAGCCCGTTTAAGCCATGTGCCTAGAAGTTTGACAGGATTAAATGGCGACTTGTTTAAGTTGGCACCAGAAGTGACGTTAGTTAAACAAGCCGTGAGAACAGGAAGGATTGCTTTGCAGCAATCTTAGATATAGTAATTGTTTTATGCTTCAGGTGTGGTGGCTTCAACATTTTTTCCATTGCATAGATAAGCCCATGGCCGACCAGTACAAGTTTGAGCTAACATTCTTAACTTGTCGGCAAATAGTAGCATCGATGTCAAACTCGGCTTATGCTAGCTATATTAAAGGAGCAATTTTCATTGACGCAGTAATTAGGCCTTGGTTAATTAAATTGCCGCCTTTTCCCAGTATTTGATTGTCCAAATAAATGACCTCAGTCTCGACCACAAATGAAAGATCAACAGGCCCTTTTATATGCAAGTCTCCTTAGAGGGATTTATTCTTACTGCTCGAACTCTGGAACGCCAAGGTAAAACCTATATTGAATGTTGGTTTCTGACCGAAAATGGCGCAGTAAAGGCAATCTCAAATGCCCAACAAGGGCTGTTTTTTATTCACCAATATGATCAACTAGATGCCACCCAACTGCTCACACAAAGTGCAATTGAACATAGCTACAAACCTTTGGCCTTAGAGACATTTGCACATCAAGCCGTGGGTGGGGTGTACTTTGGTAGAAACAACTCACTGTATAAAGCAAAAACATTACTAAAGCAGCACAACATTAGTTGTTTTGAGGATGAAATACGTTTAACCGAACGTTATTTGATGGAGCGTTTTGTTTATGGCAGTGCCGTCTTTACGGGCAAACAAGATGCCCACAAACCAGCACAACTCACTGATATGCAATGTAAACCCAGTCAATATGTGCCTAATTTTAGCCTGTTATCTATCGATATCGAATGCAGTGAACAAGGTGAGTTGTTTTCTATTGGCCTGGCTAGCGATACCTACAAATGTGTTTTGATGATTGGCAAGGCTCAAGTAGCAGATGACTGGATCCATTGGATAGCCAATGAGAAAGCCTTATTGCAGCAGTTCGTTATTCAAGTGAGTCAAATTGACCCAGATATTATCATTGGTTGGAACGTGGTTAATTTTGATTTTCGTTTGCTAATTAAGCGCGCCGCATTACATCGAGTTGAATTGTCTTTGGGGCGGGATAATCAAGCTATCTTATGGCGAGATGCTAGAAATGAAGTGAATCAAGGCTTTGTATCCATGCCCGGCAGAGTCATTGTGGACGGTATTGATGCGCTAAAAACGGCGACCTATCAGTTTGCTAGTTTCAGCTTAGAAAACGTTGCACAAACCCTATTAGGTAAAGGTAAAAAGACTGCAGATGTTGACGACAGACTTGCCCAGATTGAAGATGATTTTAAACATAATAAGGTCAAGTTAGCTGAGTATAATCTGCAAGATTGCCTATTGGTGTTAGAGATTTTTGAACACACAAAAGTGCTAGATTTTTTAACTTTACGTAGCCAGTTAACCGGCCTTGAGTTAGACCGAATGGGCGGCTCGGTGGCCGCTTTTATCAATTTGTACTTACCCAAACTTCATCGGGCAGGGTATATCGCCCCTAATCGTCCAAAAGATGGCGGCTTAGCCAGTCCCGGTGGTTATGTGATGAACTCGAAGCCGGGTTTATACAAAAACGTTTTGGTACTGGATTTTAAGAGTTTGTACCCGTCCATCATGCGTACCTTTAAAATAGACCCACTTGGTTTGGTGGAAGGTTTAGTATCTCCACAAGAGGCGATTGAAGGGTATCGTGGCGCTAAATTCAGTCGTGATAAACACTTCTTGCCAGATATTATTACGTCGCTGTGGCGGCAACGTGATGAAGCTAAGAAAAACCAAGATGCTGCCCGTAGTCAGGCCATAAAAATTCTGATGAACTCGTTTTATGGTGTGTTAGGCTCGGGTGGTTGTCCGTTTTACGACACGCGCTTAGCTAGCTCAATCACTATGCGTGGTCATGACATTATGCAAACCACTGCAAAATGGATTGAACAAGCGGGTTATCAAGTGATTTATGGGGATACCGACTCGACTTTTGTGTGGCTGCAAGGAGAATATTCAGCCCAACAAGCTAGTCAAGTTGGGCAATCCCTTGCGCTTGAAATCAATCAAAAGTGGCAAGATAACATTCAACAAGAACATCAACTAGATTGTGATTTAGAAATAGAATTTGAAACCCATTTTAGCCAGTTTTTAATGCCCACTATTCGTGGTTCAGAGCTCGGCAGTAAAAAACGTTATGCAGGATTAATAACAACAAAAGAGGGAGACGAACTGGTATTTAAAGGTTTGGAAACTGTGCGCTCAGATTGGACGCAACTGGCTAAAGGTTTTCAACTGGCGTTATATAAAATGGTGTTTGCAGAACAAAATGTTCACGATTATTTGCTGCAGATCATCGAAGATACACGCTCTGGTAGGCTTGATGAGCAACTTGTTTATCGTAAACGCATTCGCCGCAGGTTAGATCTTTATGTAAAAAATGTACCTCCACATGTGAAGGCGGCTAGGCTGGCAGATCAACAAAATGCGGCATTAGGTAAAACACTTAGATATCAGCACAAAGGCTGGATATCTTATGTGATAACTGTCAATGGCCCACAACCAATTGAATACCTAAGCAGTCAAATAGATTATGAACACTACGTGGACAAACAAATCAAACCTATCGCCGAGGGAATATTACCCTTTATCAATTTATCCTTTGCAGACATGACCAGCCAACAAATGGGACTGTTTTAGGGAAACAAAAAAGGCAACTAGCACACAAAAAAACTTATCATCACAGAGGACGATGAGAACACAGAGAAAAGGCCTTAATTCCTAACAATCTATTCCTCTGTGCAGCGAAGCGCTCTGTGTACTCAGTGGGTTAAAAGCTGAGATTATTTCTGTTTCACCAACCAACTGATAAGCTCGACAGATTGGTCAGGGGTCATGTCGCGAGTGAATATGGCTTGGTATTTTTCATTGATAATGATGGTGGGGACACTTCTTACGCCGCGCGCAATTTTGTCGTTTTTGGCGACTTGGCTGCGAATACCAAAACTTGTCAACATCTTTTCTAGCTGTGCTACATCGCCCCCTGTTGTTGCATATACTGCGAGGATGTCAGACTTGCTGGTGATGGGTTTTCTTTGTTGGTGAATAGTGTTGAATAGCGCTTTATTGAACTGTACATCTGTTTTTAATGCTTTTGCGGCCAACATAACCGCTGTTGCATCATTTTGGGTTTGTTTAGTAGTGCTGCCATTAAAATTAACGTGTATTTTCTCAAACGGAACCTCAGCCGGTAGGGCTTTTTTAATCTGCGGTACTATGGTTTCAAAAGCGTTACAAGCCGGGCACCAATACGAAAACACTTCTTGCACTTTAGGTCTTGCACTCGCTTGTTCTGCAATTACCTTATAATGAGTATTTTCTTGCCACTTAACTTGTGCCAAGGAATGATATGAAGTTAAAAATAAAAATACGATTAAAAGTGACTTACGCATAAAAAATTCTCTTAATGTTTATTGGGAGCTTTTGAGTTAAAAAAAAGAAAAGCCAGTTAACTAATAACTGGCTGAATTACAATATTACCAAGCAAAATGGTGGCTGTGTATTTATTTTTTATTTGATAAAAACACAATCAAATCAATCATATCATCTTGGTTCATATCGCGTGTAAAGGTAGCTTGATACTTACCATTAACAATAAAGTTTGGCACGCTGCTGACATGTTTGCGGTATTCTTGAACAGCTTTATTGTTCATTTTCAAACGACTATTCACGCCAAAACTAGACATCATTTTGTCAAAGTCTTCTGGTTCAACACCATTCACAACAAAGATGTTTTTTAAGTCTTTCATACCTGTTAAGGCCGAGCGGGATACGTGAATATATTTAAAGATGGCTTGATTAAGCTCTTCACTTTTATGCAACTCTCTGGCCACCATCATCGCCTTAGTGGCATCATCTTGAATGGCTGCACTGGTAAAGCCCATAAAGTTAACGTGAATTTTTTTGAATTCAACATCATCGGCCAATTTGGACTTTATGTTTTTAACTAAAGGTTCAAAATTAAAACAGTGAGGGCACCAAAATGAAAAGAATTCCAACACTTCTTTTTTCTCAGTGGCTTGTTCCGATATAACTTTGTAATGGGTGTCTTCGCGCCATTTTTCTTGGGCACTGGCTTGCAACGGCAGTAATAAAGTTAAACTGAGTAACAATAATATTTTTTTCATAACATCTCACAACTTATTTCTAATTTGACCGCAGATTAGCATAACTATAAATAAAATCCGATAGGACTTTGTAAAGCAATGTTAATAATAGTGATAATTTTGAATTGCATGCGGAAACTGTACTCTTTGGTGTTTAGAGTGTTAAAGGTGGCTCTTGTAATGCAGAGAGTTGTTCTTTTAGACCCAGTATTTGTTGTTCCCAATATTTACCTTCAGCAAACCAAGGAAAGGCTTGTGGAAATGCAGGGTCTTGCCAGCGCCTAGCTAACCAAGCCATATAGTGAACCATACGCATGGCACGTAATGGTTCTATTAATGCGAGCTGAGTCGCATCAAAGTCACAAAATTCTTGATAGGCTTCGACCAAGGTATCCATTTGAATAAACTGCTGTTGCCGTTCGCCTGAGAGCATCATCCACAAGTCTTGAATTGCAGGTCCGCTTCTACAATCATCTAAATCAACAAAAGTCGGACCATCACGCCACAATATATTACCTGGGTGACAATCCCCATGTAGCCGAATGTTATTTGTGTTGCTGTAAAGCGTTAAAGCTAAGTCAACAACCTGCTGTAAAATAGTGAAAAAAGCGTGCTGCAAGCCTGAAGGGATCAGTGGACTGTTTTGTAATTCTTGTAAGGGTCCGACTAAATATTCATCAGTACTTATGGTTGGGCGATGGCTAAAGTTTGCACTTTTGGCAACGCCATGAATTCGACCAATAAAACGTCCCATCCATTCAACTTGATT
>Ga0316204_10006253_pt1 | contig 18480 bp, 18 predicted proteins | sample 6monrhotite_MG_2_FD_205661 | JGI IMG/M metagenome (GOLD analysis project Ga0316204, IMG submission 205661) | Microbial mat bacterial communities from mineral coupon in-situ incubated in ocean water Damariscotta River, Maine, United States -... | ecosystem: Environmental > Aquatic > Marine >... | reverse complement strand
CGCTCTCAGCCCCTTGCGGACCTCCGTGTCATCCACAGCGAACGGCTGCTCCGAGCTTTTTGCGGTCATTGATGAAAACCGCTTCATTCGTCTTCGGTCGATTTCGTTTACATACAATTGCCAGTCGAACAATTCGCCACGCTTGATGAATGCCGCATTTCGCGTCAAAGTCGCAGGGTCATTTCGCGCGAGCGACTAATAGGCGCAGAAAAGCAATTTCAGGGGCGGGCATTGAGCGCAAAGCACGCGTATATCGAGTATAACTTTAGTGTAATTGCTCTGGTTGGGATGAGTGCATGGGGAGCCATTGCCACCGTCGGTTGGGCACACTGGTTTTTGGTCGTGGTTCTGCTCATTTGGGTTTTGCTTTGGGTTTTGGCTGTGGCGGTCATGTCCTATCCGGGAACTCGAGGCTTTTTGGCGGACACTCTAAGAGTCGGTCCGGAAAGTTCTTCATTTTGAACAGAGCCTTCGCAGCATGAGGCGGATAGACGCCAATTTGAGGAATGCGAGTGCGTTGCGCGACAGGTTCTCGAAGTCCTTGGCCAGCCTTCGGCATCGCCCCAGCCATGCGAACGTCCGTTCGACCACCCAGCGTCTCGGCAGAACCTCAAAACCCTTGGCTGTGTCGGATCGCTTCACGATCGCGGTCGCAAGTCCGGGCATGGCTTTCTTCTGCCCCTTGGCGAAGACCGGACCCTGATAGCCGCCATCCGCAAACAGCTTCTTCAAAAACGGATAGCGGCCGAACAGCGTCTTGAGGACCAGCACACCGCCATCACGGTCCTGGATGTCGGCCGGATGAACCAGCGCGTGCAGCAGCAGACCTACCGTGTCGACAAGGATATGCCGCTTCTTACCCTTGACCTTCTTCCCCGCATCATACCCGCTCGGGTCAATGCAACGCCCCCTTTTTCCGCGCTCTTGACGCTCTGGCTATCGATGATCGCAGCCGTCGGGCTGGCCTCGCGCCCGATCACCTCGCGGCATTTCACGTAGAGTTCCTGATGAATACGGCCGAGTGTGCCGTCCCAGTTCCATAGGTCGAAATAGCTGAACAGCGTGCTCTTCGGCGGCAGGTCCTTCGGCACTGCTCGCCACTGGCAGCCTGTGCTGAGAACATAAAGAAGCCCGTTGAGAACTTCGCGCACGTCGACCTCACGCTTGCGACCACCGCGCTTGGCAGGAGGGATCAAAGGCTCAACCAGCGCCCATTCCGCATCCGTCAGATCGCTCGGATAGCGCAGACCATCACGATTGTATTTCCCGCGGTTCGCTTTCGTCCACATCGCTTCCATGCCCTCGTCGAATCAAATCAACGGCATGGAATCACAAGCGATTCATATCATTCAACTTCTTTGTGGACCGACACTTAGGCATATAACCGCCACCGTTAACCCAGAGGACCTGGCCGGTCATGAAACTGCTTGCGGGCGACAGCAGGAATTCGATCGGGCCGACGACGTCTTCCGGCAGCGCTAGGCGTTGCATCGGAGTTGCCTTGCTATAGGCTTCAAGATTGACGATGGCTTCCTTATCCTCCGCTGAGCGGCCGGTGCCTCCGCGCAGAAAGGAGGTATCCACGAGTCCGGGCGCCACGGCATTGAAGCGCACACGCGGTGCATTTTCGAGCGCGAAGACCTTGGTCATGGCAATGACGCCGGCCTTGGAGACCGAGTAGGCACCGCAGCCGGGCCTGACATTCGAGGCCAGACCGGATTAGATCATCACCACCGAGCCGGCTTCGGCCATCAGCGGCAAAGCCGCCTTTGCCGGGAGAAATGCGCCGCGCAGATTGCCCCCCGTGATTTCGTCGAAATAGTCGGCGGCCATGTCCCCGATCGGTTGCAAGGTGCTGTTATAGGCGGCCAGATTGACGAATCCGTCAACCGAATTCCAATGCTGCCCAAGCTCAGTGAAGGCGGTGGTTACGGATCGCTCATCGCAGACATTGATGGCGATGACCTTGGCGTCCAGGACATGCCGCTCAAGTGAAGCAGCAAGATCCAGCACGACGACCTCGTCGCCCTGGGCCTTGAGTTGCGCCACCAGAGCGCGGCCGATGCCGCCGGCGCCCCCAAGGATGGCGACGCGGCGCGGTGTTCGAGGGTCACGCATCAGTCTTGTCCGTTTTGAGGGAGCGGAAGAAGGCGATGATTTCCGTTTCCGAAACGACGTCGGCATATTTTGCGTTCATGTCGAACAAGTTGGCTTCGTGCGGCGCCGGATGGCGGTCGCCGCAGGCGTCGGCCACAACGCTGGTGATGAAGCCGTGTGACATGGAATCGACGCATGATGCCCGCACGCAGCCGCTGGTGGTGAGCCCGGTCAGGACAACATTGTCGATCCCCATGGCTGTCAATGTGGAGGCCAGTGATGTGCCGAAGAACGCGGATGGATACTGTTTCGTGACGATGATTTCGTCTTCGCGCGGAACGAGGCCCTTTGCAAACTCGGCGGTCTTCTCACCCTTGACAAAACAGGAGAGCGGCTTGGCTTTCTCGAAGAAGCGGCCTCCGTTGAGGCCGCTTCTCTGATAGGTCACTTCGGTCAGAATGACTGGTATTCCCATTTCATGAGCGACCTCGCGGATGCGCAATGCCGAAGCCAGCGCATCGTCGACGCCTGCGTAAAGCACACAGTCCGGGTCGAAATAGCCGTGAGCGAAATCGACCATCACCAGGGCAGGTGATTTGCCGAAACCGGCTTTGTTGTCATAGGCGATCTTGTAGTTGTCATCGAGATTCTGGGTCATGATTGTCTCCGTCAGATTTCGGCGTAGCGTTTCTCGAATTCCCAGACATCCTCGAAACCGAGCAGCTTGTTGAATTCCGCAAAGGAATAGAGATCGATGTCGGGGGATGTGATGCCATTGGCCGCAAGATCCTTGTAGGCCTTGTCGAGTGCCGCGCCAACGCTGAGGAAGCCCAGAGCCGGATGGATGGCGATGGCGTAGCCGAGTTCTTTCAGCCTGTCGGCGGACAGAAGCGGTGTGCGGCCACCATTGACCATGTTGGCAAACAGCGGCGCGTCAACGCGGTCCGATACAGTCTGCATTTCCGCTTCGGATTCCGGGGACTCTACGAAAACCACATCGGCGCCGGCTTCGCGGTAAGCGTCGCCCCGGCGGATAGCTTCATCGAGACCGAGCGATGTCCGTGAATCCGTGCGGGCAATGATCAGGAAGTCGCTGCTCGAGCGGGCGTCACTGGCGACCCGGATCTTGCGCACCATATCCTCGAGCGGGATGACGCGGCGATTGGGTGTGTGGCCACACTTCTTCGGAAATTCCTGATCCTCGATCTGGATCGCAGTAACACCGACGTCCTCGTAGCCGCGAATGGTATGGCGAACATTGAGGAGACCGCCATACCCGGTGTCGGCGTCGGCGATGACCGGAGTCTTGGTCATCTTCACGATCTGGCCGATGCGCTCGATCATGTCGCGATAGGTGGCGATGCCGGCGTCCGGCAGCCCGAGATAGGAGGCGACGGTGCCGTAACCGGTCACGTAAAGCGCCTTGAAGCCGGCGCGGTCGGCAATCAGCGCCGAGATCAGATCAAAGACGCCGGGGGCGAGAATGAATTCCTTGGCCTCGATGGCCTGCCGGAGACGGGGGTCTGCCATGTTTTTTCCTTCCTTGTTCAAGTCGTATTTTGTATTGGGAGCAATCAGAAACCAGCGAGAAGTCTGCCGAAGCCTTTTAGGCGGTCGTCAATTCCAACGGCCCTGAGCATGGCCCAGAAGGTCGCCTGGTTGGAGGTGACAACCGGCACACCGAATTCGGTCTCCAGCTCCGTAATCAGCGGCAGGGTAGGAAAACCGGTGAAGGTAATCAGAATTGCGTCGCTGCCAGGCACAAATGCCGCCCGGACATGTTCGGCGACCTTTTCCAACGGCGTTTCGGCAATGCGGACATAATCGGCCGGGCCGCTGGCGCCGATGCCAAGACCGATGAGATTTTCGATGGCAAACCCGTTTTCCTGCAGAAATTTGGTTTCGTGGTGGTTGAGCTTGTCGTGGTAGGGAGTGGCAACGGAAAGCCGGACGGCGCCAAGGGTCTTCAAGGCACGAATGATCGCTGCGGAGGTCGTTGCAGCGGTGATCCCCATGGTGCTGGTCAGATGTTCGGGCAACGACTCGACTGGATTGATCATCGATCCCGCGGTGCAGGCATAGGCTATAGCATCGACTCGTGCGGGCTTCAGGATGGCGAAGACGGATTCGAGGTCCCGCATCAACCCGGCCTTGCCAGCTTCGCTCTTCGTGTCGGGATGAAGCGGCATGCGATGGGTATGGAAAGTCACGCCCGGCGGCATCATCCGAGACCACTCCGCCTCGTTTACGGTGTTGGTTGGCGGCGTGATCAGGCCGAGCTTGGCTCTGTAACTGTAGGCCGACTTCTGCCGCTCAAGCATGGATGGGTCCTCTTGTTGGTACCAATAGAGTTTTTTGTGAATGAATGTCGAGACAAGAGGAGGTTTTCACACCGTCTTCCCCATATTCATGCAGGCAGGCCGGTGTCTTCGTGACCGCAAATGCAATATCTGAACCTGCGGAGCGACCGCTCTGCCTGAAAGAGAAACCCGGAAAACCCTTATGGCCGTAAAAGAGGATGCCCTGTTGAACGACAGTTTGCCCCGTTATGCGCAAATCCAGAAGGATCTGGAGCAGCGACTGATAGACGGGGTCTATCCGATCGGCAGTCCCATGCCATCGGAGCAGGTCACCGGTTCCGGCCAATCGTTCGAACAGCTCCTGCCGGGTGGCAATTGCCATTGCCGGGTCGCTGCAGAAGCGGCTCGCCCAGTCAGGATGAAAAACCTGTACCGGGCTGTGAACGGCGTCGGCACAGAAGATGGCCTGTCGTGTGCCATGGAACAGACAAAGCCCGAGTTGCCCCGGCGTGTGTCCGGGCAGCGCGATCAGGGACAGGCCGGAAGCTATGTCAAATCCATCGTCCACAAACTCTGCAAGGCCAGCCTCGACGATCGGCATGACGCTGTCGCTGAAGCAGCCGTGATTGTGAAGGCCGGGTGAAGCCTGTTCCTCGGATTGCCAATGGGCGAATTCGGTGCGGCCGATCAGATAGCGCGCATTGGGAAACGTTGGCACCCAGCGACCATCGACCAGTTGCGTGTTCCAGCCGACGTGATCGGTATGCAGATGGGTGCACATTACGATATCGATGTCCTCGGGGCGCAGGTCCACCCCGGCCAATCGTTCGAGAAAGCCGGTCGAGGCGCGCTGGTGCCAGTCAGGGCGGCGCGGCCGTGGCTTGTGCTCGCTGACACAGGCATCGATGAGAACGGTGCGCCCGCCGATCCGGATGGGATGACTGTGCACGCCAAGCAGAAGCTGTCCGCCGTCGAAATCCACTTGATGGGGCGCCAGTGCGGTCCGGTGGGGCTCAAGTGTTTCCACTGTCCGACCGGGAAACAGCAGATCGATCGGCAGCGCGAAGGGATCCAGATCCGTGATGGAGTTGATTGTGGCGGCGCCGAAACTGAGCATGAAGGGGCCCCGCTCACATGATCGCAGGCTTGACGACGGACGGCACACAACTGGCGGCGGCTTCTGATATTGGCAAGGCATCGTCCCAGAGCCGCGCGATATAGCGTCCGCCGGTCATGCCGTTGGACTGGTCATCCGCCAGCCACAGGAATGCGCGGCGCATGATGTAGGCCGGCAGCAGATTTCCGTCCGCGCCCTTCTTATCGGCACTCGGCGGCAGCAGATCGGTGTCGGCGGCTCCACCCGGCAGGTAGACGTTGACATCGACGCCCGTGTGGGCGAGATCTTGCGCTCAGACGCGGGGCATGGCCTCAGCTCGATTTCGTCGGGCGCAGCATGTTCGGGCTGCTGCTCTTGACCGCGGCCATCAGTATTGTGCTCGGGCTCGGTCTGCCCACAACCGGCGTCTATCTGCTGCTGGCTTCGCTGGCTGCGCCGTCACTGGTGCAACTCGGCATCGAGCCGATCGCTGCGCACATGTTCGTGCTCTATTACGGCATCCTGTCGATCATCACGCCGCCGATCACGCTTGCAAGCTTTGCCGCGGCAAGCCTTTCCGGGGCGAGCAAGAGCGCCACTGAGCTGGAGGCCTTCTGCTTCGGCTGGATCGCCTATTTCCTGCCTTTCCTGTTCATCTACAAGCCCGGCCTGCTGCTTGTCGGGTCCTGGTTTCACATCGGGTATGTGTTTGCCAGTTCGCTGATAGCGCTGGTGTTGGTGCTGGTGACTGGTGGTCTGGTGGGGCACCGTCTCCGCCCGCTCAATACATTGCTGCGGGTCGTCTGGGCGGTCGTAGGTCTGCTGGTGAACATGCCGCTGGCGGAGTTCGGCGGCCATACGCTGGAATATGCCGTCAGCGCATTCGGTCTCGTGCTGCTGGTCCTCTCCTTTACCCTCAGCCCAAAGCCAGAAGGGCTCAAGGCATAGGGCAACACGGATCAGGCGTTATTCTGCCGTCCAGCCACCATCGACGAGAAGAGACGATCCGGTCATCAGGCTGGATGCGTCGCTGGCAAGCAAGATCAGCGCACCAGCCAGATCTTCCACTGTCCCCAGCCGCCCAAGCTTTATCTTCGAAAGCACCGCAGCCCTGAATTCTTCATTCTCCAGGAACGGCGCGGTCATCGGGGTTTCGATGAATGTGGGACAAATCGAATTCACCCGGATGCCATGCGGGGCGAGTTCGACTGCCATGGCCTTTGTCATCCCTTCGACTGCAAATTTGGTGGTGCAGTAGATTGTCCGGTTTGCTGCTCCGACATGGCCCATTTGGGACGAGATGTTGATGATCGAGCCGGGACGGCCGGCCGCGATGAGACGCCGGGCCACCGCCTGGGCAACGAAGAACGCGGCCTTGACGTTGAGTTCGTTGACCAGATCAAAGCTTTCCGGTTCGACTTCCACGAAGGGACCCGGACGGTTTGTACCGGCGTTGTTGACAAGAACGTCGAACGCAGGCGCGGCCTCGATCTTCCGCCGGACGTCGTCGATATCAGTCACATCGAGAACCAGTGCTTCGGCGTGACCTCCATCTTCGGTGATTGCTTTTGCGGCGCTGTCGATTTCTGCTGCACTGCGCGCCACGAGCGAGACATGCGCGCCATAAGCCGCCAATGCGCGGGCGGCGAGTAGACCTATTCCGCGTCCGGCCCCGGTGACCAGCGCCCGCTTTCCATCCAGTCTGAACAGTCTGGTGAGATCCTTCACTCCGCAGCCGTCGCATAGGGAACATTCTTGCCACCGTAGCGGCGAACCCGGACATTGGCTTGCTCTGCGTGGCCGGCGAACCCTTCCAGCATGCAAAGCCGCGAACAGTACTCGCCGATCATCGCTGAAGCCTCATCTGTCAACACGCGTTGATAAGTCACGGTCTTGAGGAATTTCCCGACCCACAGGCCGCCGGTGTAACGCGCGGTTTTTTTCGTCGGAAGGGTATGGTTGGTGCCGATGACCTTGTCGCCAAATGCAACATTGGTTCTGGCGCCCAGGAAAAGCGCGCCGTAATTGGTCATATTGGCGAGGAAAAAGTCCGGATCCCTGGTCATCACCTGAACATGTTCGGAGGCGATGTCATCGGCGACCTTGACCATTTCAGCGTCGTCGTCACAGACGATGACCGCGCCGTAATCGTTCCATGCCTGACGGGCGATCTCAGCCGTCGGGAGGATGGAGAGGAGGCGTTCCACTTCCGCCATCGTGTCCCTGGCCAGCTTTTCCGAGGTTGTCAGAAGGATTGCGGGCGAGTTCGGCCCATGTTCGGCCTGGCCGAGAAGGTCGGTGGCACAGATCTCGCCATCCACGGTCTCGTCAGCGATAACCAGTGTTTCTGTCGGACCGGCGAAGAGGTCGATGCCGACACGTCCGTAGAGCTGACGCTTGGCTTCAGCCACGAAGGCGTTGCCGGGGCCGACCAGCATATCCACCGGCGCGACCTGCTCGGTTCCAAGAGCCATTGCTCCGATAGCCTGAATACCGCCAAGGCAGAAGATCTCGTCGGCTCCTGCAAGATGCTGGGCTGCTACGATTGCCGGCGATGGCTTGCCCTTGAATGGTGGTGCGCAGGTAATGATCCGCGGCACGCCGGCGACCTTGGCTGTCACAACGGACATGTGGGCGGATGCCAGCAGGGGGTACTTGCCGCCGGGAACATAACAGCCGACCGAGTTCATCGGAATGTTCTTGTGCCCGAGCACGACTCCGGGAAGTGTTTCAACTTCGATGTCGAGAAGGGCGGCGCGCTGGTGTTCGGCGAAATTCTGAACTTGTGCCTGCGCGAATTTGATGTCGTCGATGTTTCGCTGTGTTAGCTCGCTCAGGCATTCCCTGATCTCGCTGTCGCTCAGGCGATAGTCAGCGCGGTCCAGGCCATCGAACTTGACAGACATCTCGCGCACCGCTGCCTGGCCGCGGGTGGCGATGTCCGCAAGTGCGCTTTCGACCGATGCACGGACCTTGCTGTCCTCATTTGCGATCGCTTCGGCCTGCTTGCCTTCCTTGAGGTATCTCATCGTTAAATCTCCATTCAAAACTGGTGTGGCGTTGGACCGGCGTCCCGTCAAAGTGAAATCGTCAGTCCAGAGGATCTGCGACGTCGCGCTTCATGCGTCGCAGCGCCAGAATGCGGCTGTCTCGCCATGCCTGGCGCTGGGCGACCATGTCGCCGGGGATGCGGCTCTCCAGCCGCTTGTGGGCGTCTGCTATTTGCTCCTGCGTCCAGTCATAATCGGTACGGGCCGATTTTCCGAGATGACGCATCGTCGGGCCGAGCCGGTCGACAAATCCCTGCAATCCGTCGGGCGCGTTGAGGTGGGCAACTTCAAAGGGGCCAATAGAGGCCCAGCGAAGCGCCAGCCCGTCCGTCAGAACCGCATCGATGTCTTCCGGCGTGCAGTAGCCCTCGCCGACAAGATGCAGGGCTTCGGCCACCAGCGTGAATTGCAGGCGGTTGAGAATGAAGCCGTCGATCTCTTTCTTGAGCACAATCGGCCTCATGCCGGCCTCAGTCATTACTGCCTGGGCACGCTCCAGCACGTCAGGACTGGTCCAGTCTGTGCCGCACAGCTCAACCAAGGGGATCAGCGAGGGTGGATTGACCGGATGGACCACCAGAGCGCGTTCCGGGTTGGAAATATGGCCAAGAAAATCCGACCCCGGAATGGCGGATGTGGAAGAAGCCAGAATGGTATCCGGTCTTGCATGGGCGGCAATTTCAACAAAGACCTGCCGTTTAATCTCCGTATCTTCGCGCACGCTTTCCTGCACGTAATCTGCTTCGCCAACCGCTTCGGCGATCGACAATGCCGGAATGATCCGGGCGATCACTGTCTCGACCGGCTCGTCCAGCATGCCGTTGTCGGCAAACAGTTCCAGCGTTTGCCTGGCGCCAGACAGGGCACGTCCTGCGGCTTCACCCTCAAGCGAATCGTAAAGCCTGACCTTATGGCCAGCGCGGGCGAAGACGACAGCCCAGGCCCGTCCGACCGTCCCCGCTCCGATGCAAGCGACAGTACTCATTCTGCTGTATCCTTGGTCTCACGCGTCCAGCGTCGTTCAAACTCCCAGACTTCGTCAAAACCGATCAACGAGTTGAATTCGCTGAAGTTGAACAACGGCACATCAGGGGAAAGCGATGTTCCTTGGCTTTTCAGAAGACTGAGCACGGCTTCCGCTGCAGCTGCCGCGGCAAGGCCGGTGGCAGCCGGGAAGATCGCCATGTTGTAGCCAATGTCCTGCATCTCTGCCTTGGAGCGGATCGGCGTGCGGCCGCCGTCAGCCATGTTGGCCATCATCGGCTTGGTGACGCGGCGGCAGGCTTCGCGCATCTCATCTTCGCTTTCCAGCGCTTCGATGAAAACCACATCGGCGCCCGCATCGCCATAGGCTATCCCGCGTTTCAACGCGCCTTCGAAGCCGTCGGTCTGGCGCGCATCCGTGCGCGCGATGATCAGGGTTTCTGGATCGCGCCGCGCTTCCACCGCGACCTTGACCTTCTCGACCATGTCCATGATCGGCACCACACGTTTGAACGGCGTGTGGCCGCACTTTTTCGGAAATTCCTGGTCCTCGATCTGGATCGCCACAACGCCGGCCTCTTCGTAGCCGCGCACGGTGTGATGGACGTTGAGCAGGCCGCCGTAGCCGGTGTCAGCATCCGCAATGACGCCTGCGTTCGACGTGCGGCACAGCGTGGCAACGCGGTCGAGCATCTGGGTGTAGCTGGCAATGCCCGCATCGGGCAGGCCAAGCGCTGAGGCCGTCATCCAGTAACCTGAAGCGTAAACGAAATCGAAGCCGACCTTGTTACTCACAACTGCGGTGATCATGTCATGGATACCGGGCGCCAGAACAAATTGTCCGGATTCAAGGGCGGCCTTAAGGCTCAGTCTGCTCATCGTTTGGTCCTGTCAAATTGAAGGGTGCGCTTGGGGTCCGCCCGGGGGAAATGATATCGCCTCGTCACTTGGCGCGCGTATCGGCAAACAGATGTTCAAGCCGCCCGTCGTCGAGAAACAGCCAGGGTTGCTCGGCACGGTGCCGCGCTTCGAAGGCGGCAATATCTTCGGCATCGTCGGCGAGGATGCTGCCGATTTCATCAAGGCCGAGCATCAGGGTGCGCCGCCGGTAGGGATCGATCTCAAATCTGATGACCTCGCCATCAGGCAGTTCCACCGTCTGGGCTTCGAGATTGACAGTTATCGGCTTGCCGGTTTCCGCCGCCAGCATCACCCGTTCATGGGCCTCGCCATGGATGACCAGCGGCAAGGCACCGTTCTTGAAGCAATTGGAATAGAAGATCTCGCCGAAGCTTGGAGCTATCACGCAGCGAATGCCGAAATCGGTCAGCGCCCAGACCGCCTGCTCACGACTGGAACCCGAACCGAAATTCGATCCGGCGACAAGAATTTGCGCCTTGTCGAATGGCGGGGTGTTGAGCACGAAGTCGGTCTTGGCGCCATCGCGAGCGTTGCGCCGTTCGTGAAACAGGTGCTTGCCAAGACCTGCCTTATCCAGAAGCAGCAGAAAACGGGCTGGAAAGATGACATCTGTATCGACATCCGCTTCGCGCAACGCAGCTGCTGGGCTGGTGATTTCCGTGAATTTCTGCATCAGGTGGTGGATCTCAGTTTGCGCACATCTGTGAGGTGGCCGGTGATTGCCGCAGCGGCTGCCATCGCGGGGCTCATCAAATGCGTGCGGCCGCCTTGGCCCTGACGGCCTTCGAAATTGCGATTGGAGGTGGAGGCGCAGCGTTCGCCGGGCTTCAGTCGGTCGTCATTCATTGCCACGCACATGGAGCATCCCGACGAGCGCCATTCAAAACCCGCGTCCTTGAAAATCTGGTCAAGCCCCTCGGATTCGGCTTGCTTTCTGACACTTGCCGAGCCTGGAACCGCGATTGCAGTGACCGTTGGGGCGACCCGCCTTCCTTTGACGACGGATGCGGCAATGCGCATGTCCTCAAGCCGGCCATTGGTGCACGAGCCAATGAAGACGTGATCGACGCCGATGTCTTCAAGCGGCGTGCCCGGCTTGAGATCCATATAGGCCAGGCTGCGTTCCATCTTGGCGCGCCTGACCGGATCGGATTGATTTGCGGGATCCGGCACACGCTCCGAGACCGGACTGGTTTCACCCGGATTGGTTCCCCATGATACATGCGGGCTCAAGTCTGCGACATCGAACTCCACTTCGTGGTCGAACACAGCATTGGATTCGCTGGGTAAGACCCGCCAGTGAGCAAGCGCGGCCTCCCAGTCATCGCCCGCCGGCGCAAGCGGCCGTCCCTTGAGGTAGGAGAATGTCGTCTCATCAGGTGCCACCATGCCGACGCGGCTGCCAGCTTCGATCGACATGTTGCACAGCGTCATGCGTGCTTCCATCGACAACGCTGCAATTGCCGGCCCTGCATATTCGATGGCGTAGCCAACGCCGCCATTGGTGCCGATCTTGGCGATTAGGGCCAGGATGATGTCTTTGACCGCAACACGAGGCTGCAGTGCGCCATTGAGCGTGACCCGCATGGTCTTCTGTTTTTTCTGCCGCAGGGTCTGGGTTGCGAATGCGCATTCACACTCGCTTGCGCCGATGCCGAATGCAATGGCGCCAAATGCGCCGTGGGTCGAGGTGTGGCTGTCGCCGCAAACCAGCGTGGCGCCGGGCAGGGTGAAGCCCAGCTCCGGTCCGATAACGTGGACAATGCCATGCCGGTCATCGGTCATTTTGATGTAGTCGATGCCGAAACGGGTGCAGTTTTCGATCAGGCGCGCCACCTGCCGCGCGGCCAATCCTTCGGCAAGCGGCAGATGCCGGTCGCGGGTCGGAACAGCGTGATCGGCGACCGAAATATGCGCAGATGGCCGCGCTAGTGGCCGGTTTTGCTCGATCAGTCCGGCAAAAGCCTGTGGACTGGAGACTTCCTGCACTAAGTGGCGATCGATATAGAGCAGTGACGTTCCGTCGTCGTATTCCTTGACGACGTGGCTCTGCCAGACTTTTTCATAAAGGGTTTTTGCGGTCATTGGCGATTTTCAGTCCCGAGGCATGGTGGCGATGATGTGGATGAACCGGATCGGCGCAGAAAAATGTCGGAGCCCAGCGCATTTTCCTGTTGCGGATGGGCGGAAAGGCAATCTATGTTGAATTGAATACGCATGCAATATCAATTTGAGTAAGCCTGCGAGATGGAGATCACAATGCGCATAGAGGAATTGTCATGAGACTAGGCGTCGACGTTGGTGGCACGTTCACCGATCTTCTGCTGCACGATGAGAAGACGCAGCGTACCTATGAGGCCAAGACGCCTTCCACGCCGGAAGACCAATCGATTGGCGTTGCTGCAGGCGTGAAGCTGATCTGCGAAAAGGCTGGCATCTCGCCGTCCGATATTGAGCTGATCCTGCACGGTACAACGGTTGCGACCAATGCCGTGTTGGAAGGCAAGGGCGCGCGGGTCGGGCTGCTGGTCACCGAAGGCTTCGAATATACGCTGCATCTGGCCAAGGCCTGGACACCAGGACCGCTATTCGGCTGGATCAACATGGAAAAGCCCGATCCGCTGGCCTCACTTGCCGATACGCGCGGCATCCCTGAACGGATGAACGCGCGTGGTGAAGTTGTCCGCGAGCTCGATATCGAGAAGGCCACCGCTCTGATCGATGATCTGTGCAGCTCTGGTATCGAAGCGCTGACCATTTCGCTGATGCATTCCTATGCCAATGCCGAGCATGAACGTGCTCTGGGCGAAATCGTGGCGGCGCGTTATCCGGACATTCCTGTTTCGCTATCCTCCGACATTCTGCCGGAGTTCCGCGAATATGATCGGGCCATCACCACGGTGATGAATGATTATGTGCGGCCGATCATGAAGCGCTACCTGTCGCGGATCGAAGACCGGCTCAAGGAAGAAGGCGTCAGCGCACGACTGCATATCGTTCGCTCAGACGGTGGATTGATGAGCGCGGCTGCGGCATCCGAACGGCCTGTTCATACGGTGCTTTCAGGCCCGGCTGGCGGTGTGACCAGCACGGTGATGCTGTCGCGGCGGTCCGGGATTTCCAAGCTGCTGGCCTTCGATATGGGGGGCACCTCAACCGATGTGTCGGTGATTATCGATGGTGAAGCGACAATCTCGCGTTCGACCGAGGTCGGGATGTTTCCTGCCAAAGTGCCAACGCTGGATGTGCGCAGTGTCGGTGCGGGCGGCGGGTCGATTGCCGACGTTTCCGAACTGACCGGTTCGCTTCGGGTTGGTCCTCGCAGTGCCGGGGCGAACCCCGGTCCGGTGTCCTATGGCCGTGGCGGTACGGAACCCGCGGTCAGCGACGCCAATGTCGTGCTTGGCTATCTGCCGCCGGTGCTTCTGGGTGGTGACATGGCGCTCGATGTGGAAGGTGCCCGCAAGGCCGTTGCCGGGATCGGCAAAACCTTGGGGCTGTCGCCCGAAGATGCGGCCAAGGGCATTATCGATATTGCCAACGAAGTCATGCTTGGCGCGTTGCGAGTAATCACCGTGCAGCGCGGTCTTGATCCGCGCGAATTCGGCATTGTCGCCTTTGGCGGTGCCGGGCCGTTGCATGCGAACGCTATCGCGGAACTGCTGGGTTGCTATCCGGTGATGGTGCCGCCAAATCCGGGCGTGCTCTCGGCCCTCGGCTTCCTCGAAGCTGATTTCAAGAACGAGTTCGTGCAGACCTACATCCGTTCCACCGTCGGGCTTGACCCGAATGCTGTGTGGACGCGTTTTGGTGAGCTCGAAGATAAAGCCAAGACCTGGCTCAAGGAGCAGGAAGTGTCGGCGGCCGATGCGTCGATCCATTATACGCTTGATCTTCGCTACGAGCAGCAGGGCTTTGAGGTTTCGGTTGATGTGAGTGAGGATCTTGTTCGTCAGAAGGGCGGACTGGAGCCAATCCTGGCGGACTACCACGCGCTGCATGAACGGCTTTACGGCGTCCGCTTTACGGTTCCGGTAGAGCTGGTCGCATTGCGCGTCGTCGCGCGCGGGGCAACGGAGCCGGTCAATGAAGCCGCCCCCACAGCTTCAGGTAGCGACACCGCTGCCGCCATAATGGAACGCCACCCGGCCTATTTCGATGGCGCTTGGCATGACACACCGCATTATGACCGTGGCAAGCTCGGGGTTGGTTCCCGGGTCGAAGGCCCCGCAATTATCCGGCAATACGACACCACCACCGTGTTGCTGCCCGCACACTACGCCGAGATAGATGAGCACGGAAATGTTCTCATCTGGCCAATTTCGAAGGGAAAGTGATCAAGATGGCAACCAAAGTCGATCCAATCACTCTCGACATCATCGAGAACGCGCTCAAGAATGCCCGCTTCGAGATGGACGGCGTCGTCGTCCGCATCTCGCTCTCGCCGGTCATCCGCGAGCAGCATGACGAATTCCCGATGATCTGCAATGAACGTGGCCAGATGGTTGTTGGCCAGTTCGGTTCGTATATTCCCTCTGTCGTCGAGAAATTCGGCGGCGATGTGAACGAAGGCGATATCTTCGTCTGGAATGACCCCTACGCATCCAAGGGCTCGATCTCGCACAACAATGACTGGTGCGTGATGCTGCCGATCTTCCATGAAGATGTGCTGGTCGGTTTCTCCTCGATCTTCGGTCACATGGTCGATGTCGGCGGCTCGGTGCCGGGCTCGATGCCTGCAAATGCCCGGACGATCTGGGAAGAAGGCCTGCGGGTGCCGCCAGTGAAGATCTATGACAAGGGAGTGCTCAATCAGGGCGTTCTCGACATAATGCTCAACAATTCGCGCACGCCTGACATGAACCGGGCCGACCTGATGGCGTTGATTGCAGGCTGCCGGACAGCCTCGACCCGGGTTCGTGAACTCTGCGACCGATTCGGGCGTGAGACCTACATGACGGCCTGCGACCTGTTGCTGGCGCGTACCCGTGAAGCCATGCGTCAGGTGATCCGGAAATATATCCCGGAAGAGCCGGTCAGCTTCACCGACTATGTCGATGATGACGGTCTGGGCAATGGTCCGTTCAAGATGACGCTGACCATCTCCCGGCGCGGTGATATCGCCGTGTTCGACTGGACAGGAACGGACGACCAGGCGGAAGGGCCGATCAATTTCCACATCCATGAAGGCCTCTGCAAGCTGTTCTTCGGCGTCTACATGATCATGTCGTTCGATCCCTCGGTGTTGTTCAACGAAGGCTTCTACGATCTCTTCGAGATTGTGTTGCCGGAGGGAAGCCTGCTCAACCCGCGCTTCCCTGCAGCACTGTCGAACCGGCTCAACACCCATACGCGGTTCTTCGATTGCCAGGCCGGCGCGCTGGGCAAGTTCGTGCCGCAGCTGTCGATGGCTGCCGGCTACGGCACCAGCCCGCATTTCATCTTCTCGGGCACAGACAAGGACGACAAATACTTCCAGTTGATGGAGCTCTTGTTTGGCGGTGTGCCGGGGCGCCCCAAGGGCGATGGCTTTGACGGGCACGCCTGGTGGCCGCTGTTTTCCGCGACCCCGATCGAGTACATCGAGAACTACTATCCGGTTCTGGTCGAGCGCTATCTTCCGATCCAGGATTCGGGCGGACCGGGCCTGCATCGCGGCGGCGCAGGCATCGAGAAAGTGTATCGTATGCTCGCGGCCGGCAAGGTCTCGATCCACGATGACCGCGAGGTGGTTCCGCCATGGGGCATCAATGGCGGCCTGCATGGCGGCACATCCAGCAAATGGGTGATCAAGGCCGGGGAAGAGGAGCCGACCCGCATTCCATCCAAGATCGACAATCTCAAGGTCGAACCGGGTGACCGCGTCGTCTTCAAGACGGCCGGCTCGGGTGGATGGGGCGATCCGCTGGATCGCGATGCTGCCATCGTGGCGCGCGATGTGCGCTACGGGCTGGTCTCTCGGGATCAGGCGGAGAACTCCTATGGCGTTATTCTGACCGCAGACAACCACCCGGACGAGGCCGCGACGGCCACGCATCGTACCGCCGCCAAGGAAAAGCGCGGCGAACCGCCGGCCTTCGACTTTGGCTATACGCCTCCCAACGGGCAGGCATCCGGATAGCAAAAAGGGGCTTTCGAGCCCCTTATTCAACTCAGATTGCAGTGAAGCGATGGGTTGAAGCCAGCCTTCAGGGGCTAGGAATTGAACCGCCATCGATTTTGGCCGCTTCCCAGCGATGGCTAGGCGGGACAGGAATGGTATTGCGCCAGATCAGCCGTCCGCTGATTGGTCGGTCAATGCCGCGTTCTATGCGATGAGAAGGATCGTCGAGATGCAGGATCGATAGTGTCGCGTCGATCATCTGGTTGATCGGCTGGCGCACCGTGGTCAGTTGATAGGGCGCACGGCGCCCCTCGGGAATATCGTCGAAGCCCGCCACCATAAGGTCTTCGGGCACCCGCAGACCAAGCCGGTAGCGCAAGGCATCAATGGCGCCCATGGCCATGATGTCATTGATGCCGAACAGCGCGTCAGGCCGCGGCCGATCCTTGTCGCGAAATATGCTCAAAGCTGCATTGAATGCGCCTTCATAGGAGGACTGTCCTTCAACCTCGATTATGTCGGTGCGCCTGATGCCTTCTTCCTGCAGCCGTTCGACAAATCCGCGTACGCGATCCTTGCTGGTCGAGCCTTTGGGATCGCCGGTGATCATAGCGAAGCTCCGTGCACCTGCGGCAAGGAAAGCCTCTGCAATCAAACGACCACCGGCTGCATTGTCACACCGGACGCCCGAAGCATCGCTGCCGGGTATGTATCGGTTGAACAGCACAATGGGGATTCCGCGATCATGGCATATGCTTGTCATACGGGTCGACAGCTGCGCTGCCGTCAGGATCACACCGTCGACCTGATACTTCAGCAAATGGAGGATTGCTTCGTCGCTTTCAGCCCCGGGGTCCACCGTGAAGATCAGCACCTGCCTACCTTGCTGCTGCAATTTCTGGCTGAAAGCGTGCAAAACATGGGCGTAGAAGGGGTTAGCCATATTGCCCACAATCAATGCGACTATGTTGGTTCGCTTGGTTGTCAGACTGCTTGCAATAGAATTTGGCACATAATTAAGCTTGCGCGCGGCTTCGTAGACTTTCTGCCGCGTCTCCTCCGCAATGCTTGAACCAGGCGTGAAGGCGCGGGATACAGCTGACTGCGATACGCCTGCCAACGCAGCGACATCGAATGAGGTAGACCGGTTGGTGCTGCGCGTCATCAATGACTTCTTTCCGCTTATCCGCTTCGACTGCGTATTTGAATTTGCGTGCACATAGATCGTTAGCCCCCAGCGGCCGGGGATTCAATAGTTTTGGTGCGTGCCTGTAGTTGTGCACCGTTTAATTGCGGTCATGTCAGCATGCCGCGATTTCAAGATTTCGCAGGATGGGCGATTGACTCGGTCAGGCACTTGGGCGAACAATGCATGCGTATTCATCACGTGCACTTCCTGCTGAGGGGTGGGGACTGCGCAAGACAGGACAGGGAGTTCAAAAATGACAAAGCGCGTCCTACTCGCTTCACTTACCGCTATCGCCGCCACGTTTTGCATGACAGGGTCTTCATTCGCAGACGATGCAGCTGACGGATTGGCCCGCGCCACAGCAAATGTCGCCAAATACAAGGCCAAACCGGAATTCGTCGCTCCCGGCGACCCTTTCGACGCCAAGGCCTGTGCTGCTGGCAAGAAGATGCTGTCGATACCCAACAGCAGCGGTAACCCGTTTCTCAAAGGCATCATCGACCGGATGAAAATCGCCGGAGCTGAAGTCGGGCTTGAAGTCCGCGAATGGGAAAACCAGGGCCAGCCGAGCCAATGGGTTCAGGGGGTCGAGCTCGCCACGCGTGAGAAATACGACATCATCGATTTGATCTCGGGCATCGATCCCGGCACGATCGAGCCGCAGCTCAAAGCGGCCAAGGAGGCTGGCGTCAAGGTCATGACGTCACACTTCTATGACCCGAGCTTCGAGCAGAACCCGG